>OBJA01002186.1_pt1 | contig 11748 bp, 7 predicted proteins | sample 1519751 | NCBI WGS metagenome assembly OBJA01 (sample SAMEA3881238, study PRJEB22517) | soil metagenome | biome: lake sediment; feature: soda lake sediment; material: sediment, water from around vicinity | place: India | collected 2013-12-23 | depth 3 m
AAATATTAGTTTTTAACGTCCTCTTGCCGAAGTGGCGAAACTGGTAGACGCACTGGACTCAAAATCCAGCGGTGGCAACACCATCCCGGTTCGATTCCGGGCTTCGGCATATCATTAAAAATCCAAAGTTAAGAATTGCAAGTTTACTAATTTTCATAAAAATGCCCCAAGTTTCAAACCGCTGATTTTTTTTGTTGAGTTCTCCACTCAATTCTGAGCGCTGTTTGAACTTCGCTAAGCTTTAGCCCTGCACTCCATGCTGCCTGACCCTATTTAATTCTGAAGGCTCTGAAGGAGTTTCTCAGCAGACCGAGTCCAGCCCGATATCCGGGAATCTGGTGGAAGAGCTCCAGTGCAGAGGATCTTTCTCTCTCGTATTTCGGATATCGGAAAAAGAGTATTCCGAAAACGGAAAACCTTAGAATAGATGAGAGAAGGAATAAAGAGAGAAGTTGCCATCGGAACAGTACGGGTAGCCGTGTTGCCAGTATTCCACCAAGTAAGCTGAAACAGAACACAAATAGACCTACCATGGCTACTGCAAAGGAGATTTTTCGTTCCGGATGCTGCTTACCTGCTGCCAGAAGCAGGTAATTAAAGTTGCTGAGATTATAGCCGCTCCAGCAAAACCCTGTATAAAAATTCAGGATCCAGACATGCCAGCTCAGACTGGAGAGGAGGTAGGGAAGAGGGACAGTGGAGATCATGAACCCTGTCCACAGAATGATTTTTCTATTGCCGAATGAATCGGTCAATTTTCCCCAAAGCGGAAGGGACACGATGGTACCCAGAACCGTGGCAGATGTTGCTACGGAAAGGGAAAAGTAGTCAAATTTGAGATCCTGGACATACCACACATTGAAAAATGGCCCGGCCAGGGCGACAGCTCCCTGCATGAGTGCTGCAGATAAGCAGTAGAGCAGAAAGGGATGATTCCTCCGTATTTCGGGAATGGGTATCTCTTCCGGAGATGCGTCGATAATTTTTGGTTCATTCTGCAGTGAAAGCATCTGTGTTGACATCAGTCGAAACAGACTCGCTGAAAAGAAGACTGCGGCAAACATCAGCCAGGGTGCATTCTCTGTTGTGTAGCGACGAGCTATGAGTCCTGCAATTAATGCACAAAGTAGTTGTGTACATGAAAAAATGCGGTTTCTCCAGGCAAAATGGCGTCCTCTGACCTTTGATGGAACCAGATCCCCCATCCAGGCAATCCACAATCCGGAGATAACGTTGCCACTGAATCCATATAGAGCAAAGAGGATAACATAGGCCCAGGTGCGAATCGGTGAGGGGAGCCAGCCGGAGGTCGCAAGCAGAACAAGAAACAGGCTCTGAAAGGCTGTTCCTTTTGTGACATAATATTTGCGTCCTTTTTCAGGACTGGCAATGTGGGGTAGAAGAATCTGGCCAAATGAGCTTAGAAGAAGCGGCAGACTTCCAAGCATTGCAATTGCGATTGCCGGAGCTTTAAGATACACTGCTGCAGCAACAGAGAATGTTTCCACGAGTGCAAGCATTGCGTTGGAAAAGATCCCGTCCCAGAGACTGAAAAGAAGAGCCTTTTTGGTTGGAGCAGATCCAAATGCCACACCACCGAGCTTAAAGGAGGGGGCATCCTGAGGGTGTCTGGGGGCATTCTCTATAATTGAAGGAGGCGAAGCTGTTTGCGATGTATTCAAAATGTATTCACAGTTATGGAGACACAAACATTTTTCTGCATATTTCGTTACTTGCAAAACAATTATTGCTTTTTACGGCAGAAACATACCCTTAAGTATAAGATTAAATGGAGGACTACGGCACTCAAATTGCTCATCATTTTTTCTACCTGCAATTATGAACTGTTCTTAACAGGTTTATCAGTAGTGATTTCAGAAATACATCCAAACAAATAGGGCGCCAATGAATATCCCCTGTGCCACATACAGAGTGCAGTTCAATAAAAATTTTACTTTTCAAGAGGCTCGTTCAATAATCTCCTACCTCTGCGATCTTGGGATTTCTCACATTTATGCATCACCGATCTTTAAGGCGAAAAAAGGGAGTATGCACGGATATGATATTGCTGATCCCCGAAACCTTAACGAGGAGATTGGTGAACGGGGGGAGTTTGATGAGCTTGCAAAAAAAGTGAGTGAAGCCGGTTTGGGCTGGATTCAGGACTTTGTCCCAAACCATATGGCATTCGATAGTAGAAACCAGCTTTTGATGGAAGTTCTGGAGAATGGACCTGGAGTATTGAGTTTTGAGCATTTTGATATAGAGTGGAATCATCAGTACGAATCTATTCGGGGCAGACTTCTTACCCCTATTCTTGGAGATATCTACGGAGAATGTCTGGAGCGGGGAGAGATTCAGCTCTCCTACGATCGTGACGGCTTTTATGTGCGATACTACGAGCACCGGTTCCCACTTCGAATCGAGACGTATGCACTAGTACTCAAGTATAACCTTGACAAACTAAAGGCTGGGCTGAGTCCGGTTCATTCCGGGCTTATAAAACTACTCGGTGTTTTATTCTCAATTAAGAATCTTCCGGCTGCTCATGAAAAAGAATCCCGTAAAGCACAGGTGTCTTTTACAAAAGCTATTCTGTGGGAACTGTATACAACTGATGAAGCCATACGGGATTTTATCAATGCCACGATACGGGAGTTTAATGGTGTGCCAGGCAGACCGGAAACATTTTCAATGCTTGACATGCTGCATGCTGAGCAGCTCTTCAAGCTCTCGTACTGGAAAGTTGCAACAGAAGAGCTGAATTATCGCAGGTTCTTTACTGTAAACGATCTCATTTCAGTACGTGTCGAAGACGAACAGGTCTTCAGAGATACTCATGAGCTGGTTTTTGAACTACTCAATGAGGGGAAAATTACAGGTTTACGGATTGATCATATTGATGGATTGTACGATCCCCATACCTACCTCGAGCGGCTTCGGCGGGGAGCTCCGGAATCCTATATCGTGGTCGAAAAAATACTCGGCCACCAGGAATCTCTTCCAAACGTATGGCCCGTGCAGGGTACAACAGGTTACGACTTCTGTAGCTATGTCAATAGTCTTTTCTGCAGAACGAAAAACCAGCGCAACTGTAACAGAATTTACGGCAACTTCATCGGATTCAACATGGTCTTCGACAGACTTACTTCCGACAAAAAACGGCTGATTATTTTAAAGCACATGGCCGGAGATATCGATAATCTGGCACTACTGATAAAGACCGTGAGTGGTAGAGATCGGCGGGGAACCGATATAACACTCTTTGGTCTGCGACGAGCCCTGGTTGAACTGCTTGTTTATTTTCCGGTATACAGGTCATACATCAACCACAACATGTTTAGTAGTGAGGATCGGTCCCATCTTCAGAGCGCTATCAGTAATGCAAGCCGCTCTGAACCGGGGCTGACTCGCGAACTTGCTTTTATCGAGCGATTTCTCCTGCTTCGCTACGAACCGTATGCATCCGATGAGGAAAAGCGGGAATGGACTAATGTGGTGATGCGATTTCAACAGTTCACTGCTCCTCTTATGGCCAAGGGGTTTGAAGATACGGTTCTCTACATTTACAACAGGCTTATATCCCTCAATGATGTCGGGGGGTGGCCTCAGATTTTTGGCATCTCCAGTGAGACGTTTCATCGGTTCTGTGTTAAGCGGTTTCGAAACTGGCCTAACACTATGAACACCACCTCTACCCACGATACAAAACGGGGTGAAGATATCCGTGCGCGGATAAATGTCCTGTCCGAAATTCCTGCAATCTGGGAGCAGCATCTTAAGGTGTGGAGCAAGATAAACCGTCAATGGAAAATGAGAGTGGAAGGGGGCCTGGTTCCGGATCCAAATGACGAGTACTTTTTTTATCAGACGCTGATAGGAGCTTTCCCTCACGAAGATGAGGAGTATGAATCATTTGTGGTACGTATTCGTGATTACATGCTTAAAGCGGTACGGGAAGCAAAGGTTCATACTGCCTGGATCAAGCCGGACTCTGAGTATGAACATGCCGTGGTCTCTTTTGTTGATTCTGTTCTGGATAAAAATAAATCAAAAGAGTTTTTCCAGGATTTCCTTCCATTTCAGGAGACTGTATCCTGGTATGGTTTCTTCAACTCTTTATCGCAATGCCTGCTTAAGATCACTACTCCGGGAATTCCCGACTTCTATCAGGGAACAGAGCTTTGGGATCTGAGTCTTGTGGACCCTGACAACCGCCGGGCGGTCAGGTATGATACCCGTGCTGCGCATCTGACTGCATTGAAGGGAGTTGGAGAGGAGCACTATGACCATTTTATTCCTGAGCTGATTTCGTCGTGGAAAGATGGAAGGGTAAAAATGTTCCTTATCTATCGGTCGCTTCAGGCAAGAAAGATGTTAAGTGATGTGTTCCAGCATGGAACCTATATACCTTTAACCGTAAAGGGTACTTACAAGGAACAGGTGGTCGGATTCGCCCGGAAATACCAGAATCAGTGGGCTGTTACAGTCGTCCCCCGTTATGTCGTACCCTTCATGGTAGAGCCTGGGCAGCTTATGAAGAGTGAAATGTGGAAAGACACTGTTATAGAGCTGCCGGAATCGTGTCCTGAAGTATGGTATAATGCCGTTAGTGCACAGAAGATACACTCTACTCGTACCGTAGTTGTCGGTGAGCTCTTCAAGCTCTTTCCATGTGCACTGTTTTACAATAAAACGAACTGATACATCCACATGATTGCCTGAACCAGAAGTATCAGATGGAGCAGTCGCGGGGCGATTAGATCAGTGCGATCATATCCCGGACTGCTGCTTCCATACCCAGCAGAGATGCTCTGGCCACAATTGAGTGTCCGATGTTGAGCTCTTCAACGTAGTCAATACGTGCAACATCCATGACATTTTGATAATTTAGTCCGTGTCCTGCATTGACATGCAGACCCAGTTTATCAGCTGCCAGCGCAGCATCCTTCAGTTTTCCAAGCTCCTCCATTCTTGCCGGCCCATTTGATGCGTTTGCATAATAACCGGTATGGAGTTCAATGTGTGATGCACCAACTCGTTTTGCTGCTTTTATCTCATTGAGGTCGGGATTTATAAAAAGGCTCACCAGAATGGAGTTGTTTTTGAAAGTTTCGATGATCTTTGACAGGTCCCGTTCCCGCTCCCGCACCGATAGCCCACCTTCAGTCGTTCGTTCCTGGCGTTTTTCCGGGACCAGGGTCACCATATATGGCAGAACATCAACGGCAATCTTGATAATTTCCGGAATCGGAGCCATTTCAAGATTCAGATGAGTGGTCACGATCTGTTTTAGCAGGTAAATGTCGCGATCCTGAATGTGACGACGGTCTTCTCGCAGATGTGCAGTGATTCCGGATGCTCCTGCAAGTTCGGCAAGTACAGCGGCCTGAACCGGATCCGGCTCCTTGCCACCACGGGCTTGACGAATCGTTGCTATATGATCAATATTGACACCCAACGTTGCCATTGCATTTCTCCTCTCAAACAAGTTTTAACCTGATTACAATTCAAACAAAGCAATTTACAATTTGCTTCAGTGATGCGCAATCAGGATTGCAGAATGGGGATAAAGCTTCGGGCTTCAATAAATACTGATGATGAAAAAGGGTCACTTTTTGCCCGGATGCATGACTATCTCAGAGGCATACACTAACTGTATTCCATTTTGTCTGAACTGGGGGATGGCCCTGTTGAGAGCAAGGATAAAGGAGGGAGAGGCTTTCCCCTTTATAAGCATCCTGCCTGTTTTTTGTGCAATAAACGCACAATGCAGCAGCGTATCCTGAATCGCTGATGCTCCAAGGTTGGTGTTGATTGAAAAATGGATCTGCTCAAACGGAATCTCCATTTTGCGGGCGAGCGTTTCTGCCACTGATCTGCGTTGGCCTGGTGTCATGAGAAAGTAACTATGCCTTTTCTGGATCTCTGAAAAGAAGATTTTCATGACACGTGTATCCTCCAGTACCCGATCACCATGCAGATTGGAAAAACCGGCAAAATACGGTACCGACTCCATCATTTTAGCAAGCATCGAACGGATCTTCTCTTCAGGGTAGTGCACCATGAGCATTGAAGAGGCATATTTATTATAGCTTGTTGGCAGGGGCTCCATTGGAAGAAGGATAACGATCTCTTTGCGGTACTCGTTGGCGATCTGGGCGGTCCACAGCGACATCTTTTGTGTACTGACTAATGAAACTGTCAATGGTTCCGGAAACGACAGGAACCCAACGGTTGTCTCATCCGCTTCAAAACCGAAATCCTCAACCAGAATCGCCATCTTTGCAGTTTCTTTGAAAAATTCATTCGATCTGTTTACCTGTATTCGTAGAGATGGCAGCGGTGCTTTTTGTGGTGAAAGGTTTATCTTACACCCTCTCTGTTCAGAAACGAAATAACAGTCGTCAAGAGTGTAGCCGATCTCTTTTAACGAGGATGAGATAAACCAGACTACCCACTCCATCGGTTTCCCACGCGGAACAGAGAGCCGTAGCTCCAGTGTAGAATCTTCAAGGAACAACTGTTTTTTCCTGTGTGTTTCAGGAATTTCCAGTTCTTTGTAGCAGCGCTCAAGAACAGTTTCCAGTGAAGATGCTGTTTCGTTTTTTTTGTCTGGTTTTTCAGCGCCTTTACCCTGCCCCAAAAAACTGAGAAGGCCGGAATCAAAAATTTTATTTTGTATGCTGAAACGTATTCCAAGCAGGGCGCTCAGGAAAAAAAGTGCAGCAAAGAATACAACAAGAACGGTTTTTAATCGCATCTATAACGATACTTTCAGCTTTGGTAATTCAAGCATTCACCTGATTAAAGATCTTCTGATCCAGGGCAAACATTTTTTTTTACAAAGTTAGTTGTTGCCAGATCAGGTAAACAGGTTATTTTTCAGAGTGTGAAAATAACCTGTTTGCCGGCAGAAGGCAACATAACCGCACCTGCAGTTCATATGAATAAATCTCCAATTAAAATTCCAGTGCTACTTGGACCGACAGCTGTAGGTAAAACTGAACTGGCAGTGCAACTGTGTGAAGAGATGGGGTGGGAAGTAGTATCCTGTGATTCTCGTCAGATATACCGGTACATGGATATTGGAACGGCAAAACCATCTCCGCAACAGCTTCGTGCAGTAAAACATCATCTGGTCGATATAATGGACCCTTCCGAGCCTTATTCCGCATATCGCTTTTCGCAGGATTGTTCTGAAATCATGAGAAAATCAGCAGGTGAAGGGAAAACTGTGCTGATCTGTGGTGGAACTGGCCTGTATTTCAAGAGCTTAAGTGAGGGGATGGGACCTCAGATTGAAACAGATAGTAAGCTTCGGTCAGAACTTATGGAAGAGGGAAAAAGGGGAAGTATTTACCTTTATGAGAAATTATCGGCATGTGATCCCGAGAGTGCAGCTCGTATTCACCAGAATGATCTGCAGAGGATTGTGCGTGCACTTGCTGTTTACTACCAGACCGGTTCCAAACTATCCTGTTTGAATCAGCAGAACTCAAAACCGGATGGGTTTGAATTCATCATTGCTAAACTGTATGTTGATCGAACTGATCTTTACAAAAGAATTAACGATCGTGTTTTATTGATGTTCAAAAATGGTTTGCTTGAAGAATTCCATCAACTCACCTCGATGGGTTGTAACGAGAGCTCTCCGGGCATGCAATGTGTGGGGTATCGTGAACTGTTCCCTTATACGAAAGGTCTGTGCTCTCAATCTGTTGCACAGGAGTTGATTCAGCGGAATACAAGACGTTATGCAAAACGTCAGATTACCTGGTTTGCCCACCAGACTGCTGGTTTTGAATGTGAGGCGAAACAGGGGTACACTGCTTTGAAAAATTATTATCTGAGGTCTCTTTCATTGTAATTAATTTTTTTGTATCTTATGAACCGATAAAACGGATGGAATTCAGATATACGGAGTAAAAATAATCTGACCTCTTGGCAAATCGGTTCCACGATTATATAATTTTAAAGAAATCCCAAAAGCATACACCATCTCAGGGTGCCAGAGCAGGGCCAAAAACACTTTATTTTATCTTTTCCTACAATCATTATCTTCCGTGTGAAGAAAGGAGTTACCTTCAATGAACAGTGATGAATCATCACGGGGCATGTATAACCAGCCAAACCGGAAACCTACCCAATCAAAAAATCACATGTATAGCCCCAGTTCTAATTATAATTATGGGAATTCTAACTATAATGGCAATTCTAACTCCGGATATAACGGACAACACCAACATCCTCGTCGCCGGACAGATCGGTATAAAAGAGAATCGCTAAATTATACTGAAAGAATCGTAAAACAGAACGATGCGATTATCCGCATTCTGAAAGAGATTCGAGATCGCCTTCCCGCTCCTGAGGGAGCTGAGCACAGGCATGAATATGATGATCAGGCAGCTGTAAGAAACAGTCTTGCTGAAGTTGTCGAGCAGATCTCTGGTCATGATGACGATGAAGAAGTGGTGATGGAACCTCTGCGTCGGCATCGTGAAGACGATCTGGAAGAGGATTCTTATTCAGACGGAAACAGATAAGTTTCTTTCTAATTAACTCTGTGCAGAAACCGGTAGTGGTATGCATCATACCGGTTTCTTCCCGCTGTTATCTCCCTGTCCGTATCAGATCCGGCACGCTGCAGCAGTTCTCTTTCATGGATTACAAAATAATAACTTGACATGAGTTGACACAGAGGTGATAATAAGGATACCGGATCAGGGGGTGGGTAAGTATGTCCCCAGTCTCAATTTTTTACAAGAAGTTGACATGAGTCGAATACGGATTTTCCTCACAGTGGTTCAATGCGTCATATGCCTTGCAGTTTTGCAAGCAGATGCAAAAACCCGCTGGAGTTCATTGCAATTGGTTCCGAATGCCGATTTGCTTGAGGGGGGTGTCTTTCTGGTAGACGTACAGTCCTATTATTATTACGATTTTCTGGATGGTGCACATGTTAAGCCGTCTGCCTGTATTGATCTAGGCATAATCGAATGGATTAACATTCGTGCAGGCTATACTGGTGGTTTCAATATGGGGTTAAAAGCACGGATACTGGGAGAAACACGATCCTGGATTCCCACATTGACAATTGGCATAGACAATGTGTTCACTCATAAAGAGGCCTACTACTACGGCCATGCACCAGACTCCCTCAGTAACGAGCTGTATGTAATACTGGGAAAAAGTTTCGAGCCTGTTAAACTCCGTTTTCATTTGGGTGTGCAATCGATTCCCGATAATGAGCATGAGGTCTTTAATCCATTTCTGGGGGTGGAGAAGTATTTCGGAAGAGGGCTTTATTTGACTTTTGAACTGCATAGACGTACTGGTGACTTTTATGCATCGCTGTTCTCTTCGTGGCGATTTCTCAAAAACCGGTTTGAACTGTCTGCAGGTGCTGTAGATCTGGTTGGTATGCTCATGAATGCAGATAAGAAAATGGACATTTCGTTGTCATCATCTGCAGAGGAAGCATTTGTCAGGCCTGGAATATGGGTTGGTTTGAAATTCCGGGGAAAACTTGGAAAAGGTAAAGCTGATGGGTTTATCAGCCTCGAAGACAGAATTACCCGTCAGAATGAATTGATTTCCAATCTATATACTGAACTGGACAGTATAAAAACACTTTTATCAAGTAGTAGTTTCAAAATCCAGCAGCTGGATAAATCGGTTGCGTTGCTTAATGATAGTAGTGAAGGTGGTCTGGCGCAGTTGAAACTTCTGGTTGCCCAAAAGCTGATCACCATTAAAACGCTCTATGCTCAGGAACCATTTGAGCCGGAGCAGATACGGGCAAATTTCCGTGAGCTGGTAGTGTATCGTGACCGGATCGTTCCGGTTCTCAGCCAGATTGCTGGTGATCGAAATGAGGATCTTCAGATCAGGGTACATGCGGTTTCTGTTCTTGGAGAGATCGGATCGCGGGGTGCTGCGGACCTGCTCATTGAACTTTTAGGACAGGCACAAAGCGCTGAAATGAAAATTGAATTACTGATTGCACTTGGAAAATTGAAGGAAACCCGCGCTGTTTACCTCATGCAGCAACTCACGAATGATCCTCACGATGCTGTGGCTTTTGCAGCAGCAGAGATACTGCAGAAACTCGAGAAGGAGACGGGAATAAAATTCAGTAAACCTGCAGGAGCGCCACCACCTCCAGCATCGATTCCCGAAAGGAAAATCGGGGTAGAGCGGGGGAGCCGTGTCTTAGAGAAAGAACCAGTTAAAATAGAGCCAATGGGCAACGATGTAGAAGGTAATCTTAATCCGGTAAAGAATCCGGTATTCTCTGAAGCAACGGTTCTTCCGGAAAAGAACTTGATGGCTGAGAGCCCTGTGGAGCAACGTGAGGAGACACCGATTGATTCTCTTGCTGCACCAGATCTACTCTCTGAAGAGAACGATGAGAGCTCTGGTGAGATAGCGCCTCAATTGCAAAACACCGAACCCGCACAGGCTTTACCAGAACCGCACTCTGAAGAAGCAAAGGAAAAACAGAAGAGAAAGAGGGCACCGCAAGCGGATACCTGGTGAGAATCTGCCTGGGAGAGTAGCACAAAATTGTAGCAATAATTCATTACCCAAACCTGAGTGATGGAATGTATTCTATATGGGAGAATCCTGTGTGGATTCAGCCCGGAAAAATTGCTCTGGTTAGAGAGAACAATTATTTTATTATTAGTTTTTGAGGTTACCTGAGATCCGTTAGGAAATAACGTGAGCACTAACCCGAAAATCCTTCATTCCTCAGCATTGTGCTGGTATTTCCCTTATTTACATAATCAGGAGGTTTTATGACCGAGACCTATTATCTCTATTCGGCCATAGGCGCCGGAGTGATAGCCTTGCTGTTCGCTTTGTGGAAAGCGAGCTGGATTAATCGTCAGGACCCAGGGACAGCAAAAATGAAAGAGATCGGTGCTGCTGTGAGGGAAGGGGCTATGGCTTTTTTAGCCCGGGAGTATAAGGTTTTGGCAATCTTTGTCATAGCTGTTGCCACCTTGCTTGCAATCGGTTACCAGGGGAGTTTAAAACTGGTTGCCGTATCTTTTGTGGTAGGTGCATTATGCAGTGGTCTGGCCGGTTTTTTTGGTATGCGGATAGCTACAGCTGCTAACATGAGAACCACAAACGGTGCTCGTCGGGGGCTTTCCCAGGCTTTGGCTGTAGCTTTTTCCGGTGGAACGGTAATGGGTATGTGTGTTGTCGGGCTGGGGATTTTCGGACTTGCCGGATTGTTGACTGTTTATACCCGGATTTTTGGCAGCTCAGTTGATATTTTAAACACCACCGTTCTTCCCATTCTCAATGGTTTTGCCATGGGCGCCTCATCGATTGCTTTGTTTGCCCGTGTCGGTGGTGGCATCTATACAAAGGCTGCTGATGTCGGTGCTGATCTTGTTGGTAAAGTTGAAGCTGGAATTCCGGAAGATGATCCGCGAAATCCGGCAACGATTGCCGACAATGTGGGTGATAATGTGGGGGATGTTGCCGGAATGGGTGCAGATCTCTTTGAATCGTATGTCGGAGCGATCGTTGGTGCAATGGTGCTTGGGGCAGCTGCCGGATCGGTTAATCTGGTCATGCTGCCGCTGGTGCTTGCCGGCGCCGGTATCATCATGTCAATTCTTGGTACCTTTTTCGTACGAACAAAAGAGGGTGGAAATCCTCAGGCTGCATTGAATCTAGGCACATTTGGTGCAGGAATCATAATGGTTCTTATCACATACCCGGTCGTTA
>OBJA01002187.1_pt1 | contig 11748 bp, 7 predicted proteins | sample 1519751 | NCBI WGS metagenome assembly OBJA01 (sample SAMEA3881238, study PRJEB22517) | soil metagenome | biome: lake sediment; feature: soda lake sediment; material: sediment, water from around vicinity | place: India | collected 2013-12-23 | depth 3 m
CGGGGCTTTATACAGCCGGTTGAAATGGTTAATGTTGTAAACCGGACACAATGCGGCCATTTGCCAGATCCTTATGATGCCACTCCCATTGAACAGGGAATGAGCGTATGGTATACCGGCCTGACATACGGCAGGGTAAGTTTTGCCATTATCAGCGACAGGATTTTCAAAACCGGCCCCGAAAGTGTTTCGGACTGGCCCGGACGGCACGACCATATGAAGGAAGCCCGTGAAGACTTGTCTTTCCTTGACAAAGAAGGTGTTGAAATGATTGGCGACAGGCAGATGCGTTTTCTAAATGACTGGATTATGAATTGGGAGGATGCTGACTTTAAAGTTTTACTCTCACAAACTGTTTTTGCCAATGTAGCCACACATCATGGCAGCCTCGACAACTACCTTTACGGGGATCTTGATTCGGGAGGCTGGCCCAAATCGGGCAGGGACAGCATCATCAGGTTGATGCGAAAGGTTGCCGCCCTGCACATTAACGGCGACCAGCACCTGCCCACCCTGGTGCAATATGGTCTTGATGATTTCCGCGATGCCGGCTGGAGCTTTAACACCCCCGCAATATGCAATTATTACTTGCGGTGGTTCTTGCCCGACGAACTGAACCAGCCCGTTCACGACAGGCCCGGACACGGTTACCCAAATACAGGCAGCTATACAGATGCTTTCGGAAACAAAAACTATGTGTATGCTGTGGGCAATCCGGGGAAAATCATCCTCGACAAATCAAGCCGCTACAACAATGCCCAGCTGAGGGCATCGGGATTTGGAATGGTGACATTTCACAAACAGGAAAGAACGATTGAAATGGACGCTTGGCGTTTTCAGGCTGAGGTTATGAATGCCAACCCAATACGTGACCAGTTCCCGGGATGGCCTTTGAAAATATCACAGTTTGATAATCTGGGGCAGGGTGCCAGTTATATACTCCCCGAAATAACGATAAACAAAGAAAACCAGTTAATCAGGATAATAAATGAAGAAACTTCAGAATTGGTTAATATTTACAGAATAAAAGGAAATAAAATTCAGCCTGCACTTTTTGAAAATGGAACATTCACTGTTGTGATAGGAGAAGGAGAAAACAGCCACATTATAGAAGGACTGAAAACAAAACCTGACGAAAACCAGGAAAGAATTGAGGCAACCATATAACATCCGGTTACAAAAATTTGTAAAAACATCTTGCTTATTATTAAAATGCCTGCCCCTCTCATTTAAAGTAACTTCTGAAGCAGGCTTAACAGCCTGCCATCTTTAATTACTTTTATGCAGGTGTGAAATAATTCCACAACTTTCTTCTTAATTCCACTGGCTGTTCCGGCAATAAAAAGTATATTAATGCATCAACATGCTCCTTTTCTACTTTGAGTCAGATTGTTACATCAACATAAAAACCGCATTGGACATTTTTAGGTACAGGTGTTGTATTCTGAATTTCCTGCAATAACCATGAAGGGGAAAATGCACCAGAACTTTCATTAAACAAAATTCAGGCGTACTTATCCCGGAAAAATAGTTTATCGAACACAAATATTTTTAAAATGAGACTATTTCAAAAACAGGAATTTGAAGAACTGGCAGCAGTACAGTCAGAATATTGCATTTCAATTTATATTCCCACACAACGTGTAGGTGAAAACAAAGAGAGCAGGCTTACCCTGAAAAATACGGTTTCGGCCGTTGAAAAGCAGCTATTGGAACTGGGGCTGAAAAGAACAGAAGCAGATCAATATGTTGATCCCATCAGAAAAATTGTGGAAGACACTTCTATATGGAGGCTCTTATCGGATACATTGGTTATTTTCAGAAGTAAGGATTATTTTGTTGTTAAGCTGGTGCCCCTGTTCACCAACGAATTTTTTCAGGTTTCGAACCGTTTCTATTTATTGCCGATGCTTGATTTATTTAATCAGGACAATGCCTTTTTTATATTTCTTTTAAGCCTCAAGAAAAATAAACTATATGAGGCATCCCAGCATGAAATCACGGAAATTGTATCGGACGATGTGTTGCCGGGCAATCTGCATGATACTGTAGGATACGATGTGGTTCAAAAATCACTTGAATTCAGAAGCCGGATGCCGGGCCGTGAATTTGCCCCCTTTCATGGAAAAGGTGAGGGCAAAGATTATAAAGATACAGAAATAGTAAAGTATATGGCAGATATTAACAACGGGCTGAAGGAACTGCTTGAGGGTTATGATGTGCCGGTTGTTATAGCTGCTGTAGATAATATTTTTTCTCATTTCAAGGAAGTATCCACCCTGAAGAACTTATACCCTAAATGTGTACAGGGCAATTACGACAATGATGATATCCTTTTCATTCACGAAAAAGCAAACGATTTGCTGAAGCCCTACTTCGATAAAGTGAAAAATGAAAAAAAGAATAAGTACATTGAAGCCCCCGACGACAGGATTATCTCGGATACTGCCGATGTTATCAAGGCAGCTTATATGGGCCAGGTAGAATCACTTTTTGTGGAAAAAGGACAGGTTTTGTGGGGTGACTTTAACGAGGAAACAGGTGAGGTTACTTTACGCGAAGAAAAAAAGCCTGTTGATAATTGTCTTATTGATTTTGCTGCAAAAACAGTATTCCTGAAGGGAGGTCTGGTCTTTATTGAAGATATAGGCGACTTGCCGGAAAGCGGTTCCCCCTTGAATGCAGTATTACGATTTCCGCTCTAAAGAAACTCTAACTACAGAAAGCGGTTGTTTCCAAAACAGCCGCTTTTTTATATACAGCCCAAAGCTGAATTCCAAGATCTGATAAGAAATGACAATCAACATGAATTCTGTCCGCAGTTTTTGGTACCATATTATCAATGCATGTAATTTTTATCGAAATTCCCCTGTAAAAGTAGATAAACTTATACCGCAACATTAACCATGTCAATATTTTTGCCTTTTGGTTACATTTTGTTATGGGGTTATTTATAAATTGCAGTTCCAAAAAATTTATGTCTTTCAAAAATCGTTAAAACAATGAAAAGTTGCACTAAATCCAATCCAAACAAAAAGAAGCCTCTTAACCTTTTGATGTTTAATTTTAATCTGATATTGATTTTCTCTTTGCTGCAGCTGTTTATCTCATGCAATGATCAAAAATCAAACTGGTACAAAGGGAATCTCCACACTCATACCTTTTGGAGTGATGGCGATGAATTTCCGGAGAATGTGGTAAAATGGTATAAAGAGAACGGCTATGATTTTCTGGCCTTAACCGATCACAATGTAATTCTTGAAGGTGAGCTATGGCGTGATTTCCCCGAAGATCATGCCGTATTAAAACAATATCTGCAGGAATACGGAGAGGAATGGGTGGAAATGCAACCCCATGAAGAAAAGGAAGGTGTATTAAAAGTACGGCTTAAAACACTGGAGGAGTTCCGGTCCATGCATGAAGAAGCAGATAAGTTTCTCCTGATAATGGGAAATGAAATTTCCAATCCGCATGCCGTCCATCTTCTCTCGTTTCACCAGGACAGGATTATACCTGCCGTGAAAGGAAGCAAGGAGGAACGGCAAAAGATGATTCAGGAGACTGTTGATAACCTGAAAGCATACCGGCAGGAAACAGGCAGAAATGTGTATCCTGCCCTTGCCCATCCAAATTTTACATGGGCAATCACGGCAGAGATGATGACAGGTGTTCCTGGCCTTCGATTTTTTGAAGTATATAACGGCCATCCAAAGGTTTACAATGATGGAGATGATAACCGTGCCGGAACCGACAGAATGTGGGATATCGTGCTGGCACACCGGCTCACAAAAGGAGAAGGAGAAATACTTTACGGGTTGGCTACCGATGATGCGCATTCCTATCATGGTGGCAATGTAGGGCCCGGGAAAGGTTGGGTTATGGTCCGGTCAGACGGGTTAACACCCGAAGCCATACTTGATGCAATTGACAAGGGAGATTTTTATGCATCAACAGGTGTGGTATTAAAGGATGGTGTGGAATTTAAAACAGAATTCATTGGCACTTTAAAAGGAACAGATATAACCGGAACACCCACTGCCGATTCAACAGGAAATGAAATTGAAAATACAACCCAAACCTACAGCAGCGACATTGGCAAAATATTAGCCACCAGTACTTCTCTTTCCCCAAGCTATACATTTACGGGTGATGAGCTGTATGTAAGGGCACGGATTACTTCATCAGCAGATCAGTATGATCCCATTTCAGGAAAGCTGCTTGGAAAACAAAAAGGATGGGTCCAGCCACAAGTGCATGGAAGTTCAAGATAATATTAACATTATGCAAGGATATATTTGGGAAATGCCATTGAGCCGCTTTAGAGTCCTCCCCGTCTTTTACCTTTAAAAGATTATCAGCAGGTGCCAGGCTCAACTAAATAAGTATGTAATATTAAACTACATGACCTTTGGAATGGGATATTTACAAAAATAAATAAAAATGGCTCTGTTTGGAAACATCATAAACCGCAAAATCAAACACAGCTCGGGATAGAATTCATATACCTCATTAAAGGAAACTTTAATATATGGCAGTAAACAGAGAATGAATATCTTTGGGTGCAAATTTTCGTTTTGAATTAATTTCAAGTCAGATGAAATTATTAATTCTGTGTTTCATTCTTGCGTCGGGTTTTACAGTTCAGGCCAGTCTTTATCATTTTCAAAATAATGATACCATCAGAAATACCTTTAATAACGACTTTATTTATTACATTAAAAAGACACACAGCACCATTGTCGTTGATGGTGTATTGGATGAACCCCACTGGCAATCTGCTCAAAGAGCAACCCCATTCTACCTGGTTCTTCCCGTAGATACAGGTTTTCCGGTACAGCAATCGGAAGTAATGCTTACTTATAATGACCGCGCACTTTACATGGCATTTATATTTTATGACAGTTTGCCGGGCAAGCGTATTATGGAATCCTTCAGGCGTGACTTTGCTTTTGGAAACAACGATAACTTTCTGGCTTTTTTTGATACTTTTCTTGATCAGACAAATGGCTTTTCTTTTGGATTATCTGCTTCGGGAGCCAAATGGGACGGGACCATGAGCAACGGTTCTGCAGTACATCTTGATTGGGACACCAAATGGGAATCGAAAATAAAACATTACGACAATCAATGGGTAGCCGAGATGCGTATTCCATTTAAATCGATCAGGTATCCGTCGGGTGGCCGGCAATGGTATGTAAACTTCAGCAGGCAGGATTTAAAAACCAACGAGAAGTCGAGCTGGGCACCAGTGCCACGTCAATTTCCCACCGCCTCACTGGCATATACAGGAGTCATGCAATTTAATGAACCCTTGCCAAAATCACACATGCAGTTTTCTCTGATTCCTTATCTGTACGGAAGTTTCAGTAAAGATTATGAAGCCCGGGCTGAGAATGAATACCACCGTGATTTTGGATTTGATGCAAAAGTAGGGATATCCTCTTCCATGAATCTTGACTTAACATACAATCCTGATTTTGCCCAGGTGGAAGTAGATCAGCAGGTGACGAATATTGACCGGTTCGAACTGTTTTTTCCTGAGAAACGCCAGTTTTTCCTCGAGAACAGCGACCTGTTCTCAGGCTATGGCTACAACACAGTAACACCTTTCTTCTCCCGTCGTATCGGGCTTGATGCACCAGTGCTGGCAGGGGCAAGATTAAGCGGCAAGATAGGCAACGACTGGCGTATTGGGTTTATGAACATGACCACCAGCGAAACTGCCGATTCACTGGCACGAAACTTCACAGTGGCATCGATACAAAGAAGAATTTTTTCAAGGTCCAATATCGGGATGATCCTGGTCAATAAGGAATACCTAAACCTGCCCGACAGCCTCGATCTATTTAACCGGGTAGCAGGAATTGACTTTAACCTGGCAAGCAGGAATAACTTCTGGAGCGGGAAATTTTTTTACCACCGTTCCTTTCAGCCGGGTGATCCGGAAAAACAATATGCACAAGGCGCTTCACTGGGTTATAAAACCAAAAGCCTCCAGGTTGCTTTATCACAGACATCGGTGGGAGAAAATTACCAGGCACAAACAGGTTTTGTTCGCCGTAATGGGTATAATTTCATTGGCCCTGAAGCTACTTACCTTTTTGTGCCAAATAAAAAGATTATCAGCCATGGGCCTGCAATCAAGCTTGATGGTTATTATACCCCGGAATATAAAAAGATCGAGCATGAAAACACCTTTAGTTACCGCATTGAATTTCAAAACTTATCGGTTATGAATGCAGGCTATAAGGATTATTTTATAAAGCTGGAAAAGGATTTTGATCCCACCCATAAAAACGGCCGCTATCTTCCGGCCGGTAGCAGGCATCATTTCGGAGGAATGTTTGTGAATTTTTCATCAACCCCAAAACAATTGTTTAAATGGAAAGCAGAGGCAGCCAAAGGAACATTTTATAATGGGGAGATTCAATATGCGCAGGGGCAGGTGGGCTACCGGTATCAGCCTTACATAAATTTTGCCCTGAATTTTCATTACACCGACATCAATCTGCCACAGCCCTTTGAACCAGCAGCTTTTTGGCTTTTGGGTCCCAAACTGGATATAACTTTTTCAGAAAATATCTTCTTGACAACTTTTGTTCAGTATAACGAACAACAAGATAATATGAATGTGAACATGCGGTTTCAATGGAGGTATCAGCCGGTATCAGATTTTTTTGTGGTTTATACCGATAATTATATCCCCGGAAACTGGAATTCGAGGAACAGGGCATTGGTTCTTAAAGTTACTTACTGGTTGAATTAAAAAATGCTTTATTAAAATGTTAAACCGTTTTCACAGAACAGTTTAATTTTTAAGTATCAATTTATTCAATTAACTTTGGGTTCCGAAAAAAAAGTAATTGATTGACAGTAAATAATTTGTAAAAAAATTAGTATTCAAAATGAAAGTAACAGTTGTTGGAGCCGGAAACGTTGGAGCAACCTGCGCACAGGTTGTTGCTGAGAAAAACATCGTTAAGGAAGTTGTCCTGGTTGATATTAAAGAAGGTATCTCAGAAGGCAAAGCACTAGATTTATGGCAGACTGCCCCGGTTAATTATTACAATACAAGACTGGTTGGATCAACCAATGATTATTCAAAGACTGCCGGTTCTGAGGTGGTAGTGATAACTTCGGGTGTACCCCGCAAACCAGGCATGAGCCGCGATGACCTTATTTCCATCAATGCCGGCATCGTAAAAAGCGTTACAGAAAATGTGGTAAAATATTCTCCTCATGCAAAGATCATCATTGTATCCAATCCGCTGGATGTAATGACTTATGCTGCTTATGTTACTGCAAAAAAACCTAAGAACGAAGTAATGGGTATGGCCGGTATCCTCGATACTGCCCGCTATCGCGCATTTCTGGCTGAAGCACTTGATGTTTCGCCACTCGATATCCAGGCGCTTTTAATGGGAGGCCATGGAGATACAATGGTTCCGCTTCCCCGTTATACAACCGTTGCAGGTATTCCTGTTACAGAACTGATTGATGAAAAAACTTTGGATGCCATTGTTGACCGCACTAAAAAAGGCGGCGGTGAACTGGTGAACCTGATGGGAACATCGGCATGGTATGCACCGGGAGCAGCAGCAGCACAAATGGTGGAAGCCATAGTTATGGATCAGAAAAGAATCTTCCCCTGCTGCGTGAAACTGGAAGGCGAATATGGCCTTAATGATATGTTTGTTGGTTCACCTGTTAAACTAGGCAAAAATGGGGTTGAGCAGGTAATAGAAGTGGCGTTAAATGACGCTGAAAAACAACTGCTTCACGATTCAGCAAATGCTGTAAAGAGCATTATGGACGTCCTCGACGGGATGAATATCCTGTAATGAATTATACCCTTGCCTGTTCGCAACAAGTTGTGAAAACAATTGAAATATAATCTAAAACAAACGGCTTTTTCTGCGGAATCAGCCGTTGTTTCATTTTATCTGGATAATGAAATATAAAATAAACCTGCAGCTTATTGAGCTTGAAGATGAAAACTTCCATCTGATTGCACCCGCTGTCTTCCCTAACAGTGAGGCAGGCTACTGGATTATAGATACAGGTGCTTCCAAAACAGTTTTTGATTTAAACCTTAAACACCTTTACAGGTCGGTCGGAGAAGCATTCGACCAGATACATACTGCAGGCATTGGAGATAAACCCATTAAAACAACCATAGGTATTTTGCACTCATTTTATTTCGGCAAGATTCTGATAGAAAACATGAAGGCTGCATTGCTTGATTTATCGCATATCAATGAATTTTACTCAAGTGCTGCCAACCTGCATATCTGCGGTTTGCTGGGAGGTGACTTTCTATTGAAAAACAAAGCAGTTGTTGATTATAAAAGAAATACACTTACTGTTTGGGTCAATAAATAAAAAGTCATTTGCACATGAGTATAGTGCCCCCCTATATTGGTTTCCTGAAAGCCCGGCTGCTATCGATCAAGTGTATTAATATTTGGAGCAGGCAAGCAGGGTCCAACAATAATTTTCATTGTAAAATCCTCTTCCGGCGAATAATTGCCTGAAGTATCGGCTTCATTTAAAAATTCCTCCCTCAATATTTTTTAATAGATTGTGCTATTGAAAACCTGAAGTATTTAGGTATATTTGCCCCACTTTATTTGGAAAGAATGAGATTCAAAATCAATATATCAAAAAAGCTTGTAATGCAGTTGATGCTTTTTGCAGCATTAACCGGTGTTGCCATGCTGTTTGATGTTTATTTTGAGAATCATCCCGGAGCATTAAAAGAACTGGAAACCAAAAAAGAAGAAACGAAGAATGAACAGAGCATTGTTTATCTTATTTCTCAAACCAGCACATTAAGTGTAAAGACACCGGTTCAAAATGTAACAAGTGGTAAATTTATAACACAGGCACATGCAAAATTTCTTCAGCAGTGCCATCATCTTCGCCACCTTCAGGCTTTTAAAACAGAAAAAAAAGTTCCGCGAAAACCTGTATATCTAGCCTGCCACAACCTCCTTTTCAAACAAAATTATTTTTCATTTCCGGATAACGATCCCCTGAATTCATAAACCGCTGCTTTATCGCAGCAAATCAAAGCATTAATATATATAGTGTTTTTGATTCATTCCGAGATTATTCAACATTTCAATAGCAACAATTTTTTAAAACATAAATCACATGCAAAACAAAGGTGCAATTTTAACATTTGCCATCCTGCTGGCTGCTGTATGTTTGTATCAATTATCCTTTACATTCAAGGCCAAGCAGGTGGAAAAAGCTGCTGCAGAATACGCGCAGGGCGATCCCGCCAGGGAATTCTCTTATCTGGACTCCATTTCAGGTGAAGTTGTTTACAACTTCCTGGGTCTGAAAAAATTCACTTTCAAGGAAGTAAAAGAACAGGAACTAAACCTGGGCCTTGACCTTAGAGGTGGGATGAACGTTACACTGGAAATTTCAGTAGACGATCTGATCAGGGCTTTATCAAATTACAACAACGATTCCACTTTCAATGCAGCCCTGGCCAGAGCGAGGGAAATGCAGAGAGGCAGTCAGGAAGATTTTGTTACATTGTTTGGCCGTGCTTTTGAAGACATTGATCCAAATGCACGTCTGGCATCCATATTCCTGACACTGGATTTGCGCGATCGCATCAACATCAACTCCTCCAACTCCGAAGTCCTGGATGTCATCAGACGCGAGACCAATGCTGCCATCGACAATGCCTTCAACATTATCAGAACCCGTATCGACCGTTTTGGGGTTGCACAGCCCAACATTCAGCAATTGCAAACACGTGGCCGTATACTGGTTGAATTGCCGGGTGTTAAAGATCAGAGCAGGGTAAGGACCCTGTTGCAGGGAACTGCCATGCTGGAGTTCTGGGAAACCTACGAGAACCAGGAGGTTTATCCATACATGATGCAGGCAAACCAGCGGTTGAGAGAAATTCTGGCAGCTCAAAGCCCTCAATCCACTGCCGGGAATGGTCAACCAGCACCGGGGGAAGGTTCACAGGAAGCCGATACCACTGCAGCCACTACGCCCGAAGAAGTAAGTTCACTTTTATCGGAAATTGAAGCAGGTGCTGCCGGAGATACTACCGAAGCAAGCCTTGATGACCTGGCAGATTTCCGTAAGGAATTTCCTCTTTTTGCTGTTTTAAATCCAAATACAGATCAATCGGGGCAGCTCTTTCAGGGCCCAGTGGTAGGTATTTCCCATTCGAGGGATACTGCAAGGGTAAATGAGTACCTGAGAAGAGAGCAGATAAGAAACCTGTTCCCACGCGATATGAGGTTCCGTTGGACAGCCAATTCGTTAGACCGGGCTGGTAATTACTATCGCCTGATAGCTCTCAAAGCCGGCACCCGCGACGGACGTGCACCCCTCGATGGAGATGTTATCACGGATGCACGCCAGGATTTCGACCAGTTCGGTTCAAATCCTGAAGTATCAATGGCTATGAATAGTGAGGGTGCTAAAACATGGCAACGGTTAACAAAAGAAAACATTGGCAGATCCATTGCAATTGTGCTTGATGGCTATGTACGCTCTTTCCCGACTGTACAAAATGAGATCTCAGGAGGTCGTTCCAGCATCACAGGGCTGGAAAGCATTGAAGAGGCAAAAGACCTTGCCAATATACTGAAGTCAGGTAAAATGCCTGCACCGGCACGTATCATACAGGAAGAAGTAGTAGGGCCGTCACTGGGGCAGGAAGCAATCAACAGTGGTTTTTATTCATTCATGATTGCATTTGCACTGGTACTGGTTTACATGTTCTTTTTCTATAGCCGCAATGCAGGATTGACAGCCAATGTGGCCCTTATCGTCAACATGTTCTTTATCATTGGAATTTTGGCTTCACTTGGTGCTACGCTTACATTGCCGGGGATTGCCGGTATTGTCCTTACAATAGGCATGTCGGTCGATGCCAACGTACTCATTTATGAAAGGGTACAGGAAGAACTGAGGGCAGGTAAAGGAATAAAACTTGCAATTTCAGATGGTTATAAAAATGCATATTCAGCCATTATTGATGGTCAGGTTACTACATTACTAACCGGTATTGTGCTGTATGTTTTCGGTTCGGGCCCAATTAAAGGTTTTGCTACCACATTAATCATTGGTATCTTAACTTCATTATTCAGTGCCATATTTATAACCCGTTTGATTTTTGAATGGAAACTAAAACGCACAAAAAAGATCCTTTTCACTACCAGATATACACAAGACTGGTTACAGCATACTTCAATTAAGTTCATTGAAAAGAGGAAAGTTGCCTATATAGTATCCGGTACATTAATCCTTTTGTCAATTGCTTCACTTACTTTCCGTGGTTTAAGTTACGGCATCGATTTTAAAGGGGGGCGTACATATGTAGTACGCCTCGACCAGGACGTACAGGTTGCCGAAGTACAATCGGCTCTAACTGCATCATTTGGTGACATGCCGGAAGTTAAAACCTTTGGCGGCAATAACCAGATACGCATCACAACTACTTATAAAATTGACGACGACAGTGAAAATGTGGATGATGAAGTAGAACAATTGCTTATGCAGGGACTGAAAGATGCAAATCTGCTACCACAGGATGTAACGCTTGAAAAATTTACTACTGATTACCAGTTAAGTTCCCAGAAGGTTGGCCCTACCATTTCGGATGATATACGAAAAGACTCAGCCATTGCTATCGGCTTTGCTCTTATTATTATCTTCCTGTACATCCTGGTAAGGTTTACCAACTGGCAATACGGATTGGGGGCA
>OBJA01002188.1_pt1 | contig 11746 bp, 8 predicted proteins | sample 1519751 | NCBI WGS metagenome assembly OBJA01 (sample SAMEA3881238, study PRJEB22517) | soil metagenome | biome: lake sediment; feature: soda lake sediment; material: sediment, water from around vicinity | place: India | collected 2013-12-23 | depth 3 m
CGCCCCGGCGCCCAGCGTGAGGTCCATGCCGAGCCCGGCGCCGCAACAGCGTAGCGCCCCCGCGCCCAGCGTGAGGTCCATGCCGAGCCCGGCGCCGCAACAGCGAAGCGCCCCAAGTCCTGCGCCACGCATGAGCGCCCCCAGCCCACGCAGCGCCCCAAGTCCTGCGCCGCGCATGAGCGCCCCGAGCCCGCGCAGCGCCCCAAGTCCTGCGCCGCGCATGAGCGCCCCGAGCCCGCGCAGCGCCCCGAGCATGCCGTCTCCCCGGAGCGGCGGTTCCGCTCCTTCGCCGAGGCGCGGCCGTTAAGCCTCCAGGTTGACATTAAGTAGAAACAGGATGAATGAATACAAAGGAGAGAGAACAATGAACAGGGTTATGCGGGTTTCAATCAAAGTCGGATTCTTCGCAGTCCTGGTGCTTCTCATAGCCGGTTGCCCCCGCACCCCGGGTCAAAGCGCCTACAACGCGGGTTACCTGGACGGGTTCCTTACGGACTCGGAATACTGGCAGGGGTACGAAGACAGTTATGACACCGTGCCCGACGGGCCGATTCTTTACAGCGGCAGCGAAATCCCCTGGATTGACGAACTGACCTATGAAGCGGGCTACTACGATGGCCTGTGGTTTGCCTACAACGACGGCTACTTCGTTTCCTATGACTACGGCTTCACCATTGGCTTCAGCGAAGGCTACGATGTCGCCTTTCATCCAGCCTGGTACGACTTCCTGATCAATGACGCCCATCCGGAATACCTGGACGGCAGTTTCATTGACGGGTACAACGACGGCTTTTCGGAAGGCAGCGTCTTTGGCGCTGTCGACTGGGAAATTGGTCTTCCCTTTGACTGGGAAGATGCCATGTGGGATTACCGCGCAGGCACCGACCTCTATATAGAGGAAGTGGGCTTCGGCACCGGTGAGTACGGCAATGTGTACCTGTACGAATACGGCACCGATCCCAATGACTTCTTCAAGAGCGCCAACAGCCGCGCAAACCGTACCGGCCTGGTGCGACGGGCCCGGTCCAACGACAAGGGTCTAAGCCCCCGGATAGCGTACGCAGTGGCAAACGGGCAGAACAAGCAGGACGAAGAACTGCCTGAAGGTGTAAGCTATCGGGAACTGATCCCGGCAGTCAGAAGTGAGTTGAACCGGACCCCCGCGTACAGCCCCCGTTTCGAAGAACGCGGCCTGACACTTACCGATTCCTGGTTGCAGCGCATCGAGCGATACCGCGCCAGCAGGCAGTAACCCTTCTCGACAGGGATACCTCCATAAAGAAGGCCCCGTTCACTCCGGTGAACGGGGCCGATTCCTTTATTGCTCCAGGCACCAATTACACACTGCTATCGCCCCGTCAGGCTGTTGCGCGGCACAACGCTTTCTATAGTCCCCGGACAACTTCCCAGATATCGCGCATGCCTTCGCTGGTGACGCTGGATACGGGAATGATTAGGGCGTCATTGTCCAGTTCCAGGCGTTGTCGAATGAGGTTTAACTGTTTCTTGCGCAGGCTGCTTTTGACCTTGTCAATCTTGGTGGTGACGATGAGCGTGGGCTTTTCACTTTGCTCGAGCAGTTCAAGCATGTGCAGGTCGTTTTCGGTGGGTTCATGGCGCGCATCGAGCAGGAGCACGGCCATGCGCAGCGTTTCCCGGTTGCGCAGGTAATCGAGCATGCGCACGCTCCATTCGTTTTTCACGGCCTTCGAGACGCGGGCATACCCGTAGCCCGGCAGGTCCACGAAATACCATTTCCCGTCCACATCGAAAAAATTAATGGTCTGCGTCTTCCCCGGCTTGCCGCTGGTGCGGGCCAGTTCCTTCCTGCGCAGCAGCGTGTTCAGCAGGCTGGATTTGCCCACGTTGGAGCGTCCGATGAAGGCAATCTCCGGGCGTCCTGTTTTGGGGAAATGCTCCGGCAACAGGGCGCTGCAGACAAACTGGGCCTCGACAGTGCGCGCCATGGCAATTACGCCCCGCCCTTGGCGGACCGCGATGCGGCCTTTTTCGCGCCGGCACGGCGTTTCGCGGACTTCCCCGCTTTTGGAAAGACCGTTTCCAAGGCCTGGTTCACGGTGTCCACTAACACAAACGCCACATTTTCACGCACTTCTTCAGGCAGGTCGGGAAAATCTTTCTCATTCTCCCTGGGCAGGATGATGGTGGTGATCCCGGCCCGGCGTGCGGCCAATACCTTCTCCTTTACGCCGCCCACGGCGAGCACTTTGCCGCGCAGGGTGATTTCGCCGGTCATGGCAAGGGCCGGCGCGGGGGCGGTCTTCCGCAGCGCGGAAAGAATGGAAACGATCATGGCCAGTCCCGCCGAGGGACCGTCCTTGGGGATGGCGCCTTCGGGCACATGCACGTGAATGTCGCAGGATCTGTAAAAATCGGACTTGATGCCCCAGGTGCCCGCGTTGGCGCGAATATAGGAGTAGGCCGCAGTGGCGGACTCCTTCATGACATCGCCCAGCTGCCCGGTCAGCATCAGGTTTCCCTTGCCCGGCATGATGCTGGTTTCCACGCGCAGCGTCTCGCCGCCCGCCTGGGTCCAGGCCATGCCGATGGCCACGCCGATATCGGCCTCGATTTCCGCGGGCATTTCGCCGTAGGGCGGCGGTCCCAGCAGTTTCATGATTACGGCCGCGTCGAGTTTCTTTTCCCGGTCCTCGTTCTTGTCCACGATCTTGCGCGCCACCTTGCGGCAGATGCCCGCGATGGCGCGTTCCAGCTCGCGCACCCCCGCTTCGCGCGTATAGCGCTGAATCAGGGTGTTCAGCCCCTCTTCGGTGAACTCCACGTCCGACGTCTTGATGCCGCAATCCACGATCTGGCGCGGAATCAGGAACAACCGCGCGATCTGCGATTTTTCCTCGTGGGTGTATCCGGGAAGACGCACGATTTCCATGCGGTCCTGCAGCGGGAAGGGGATGTTGTATTCATTGTTGGCCGTGGTAATAAAGAAGACTTCGGACAGGTCGAACCCGACTTCCAGATAGTGGTCGCTGAAATGTTTGTTCTGCTCCGGGTCCAGCGCCTCCAGCAATGCCGAAGAGGGGTCTCCCCGGAAATCCATGCTCATCTTGTCAATTTCGTCGAGCATGAACAGCGGGTTCTTGACGCCGGACTCCTTGATGCTCTGGATGAGGCGTCCGGGCAGCGCCCCGACATAGGTGCGCCGATGCCCGCGTATTTCAGCCTCGTCGCGCACGCCGCCGAGGGAAACACGCACAAATTTCCGGCTCATGGCCCGCGCGATGGACTGACCGAGGGACGTCTTTCCGACGCCGGGCGGCCCGACCAGGCAAAGGATGGGCCCTTTTCCCTTCTTGTTGAGTTTGCGCACCGCAAGAAACTCAAGGATGCGCTCCTTCACCTTTTCCAGGCCAAAATGATCCGCATCCAGCACCTCGCGGGCCTTCGTCAGGTCGATGGCGTCGCGGGTCCGCTTCGACCAGGGCATGTCGCACAACCACTCGAGATAACCGCGCAGCACCGCGCTTTCCGGACTCATCAGGGGAAGCCGCTCATAGCGCTGGAATTCGCGGTCCGCCTTGACCTTGACCTCCTTGGGCATGCCTGCCTTGTCAATCATCTCGCGCAGTTCGGTAAATTCGTTGCCGCCGTCCTCGCGGGAACCCAGCTCCTGCTGAATAACGCGCAGCTGTTCCTGCAGGTAATGCTCGCGCTGGCCCCGTTCCATCTGCTCCCGAACGCGGTTGCGCACGCGGTGCTCAATATCGGCCAGCTCGATTTCCCTGGCCAGCAACACCGAAATTTTCTCAAGCCGCTTCTTCACGTCCAGGCATTCGAGCAGTTCCTGGCGCTCCTCAACGTTGATGAACAGAAAGGCGCACACCGTATCGGAAAAGAGGTCCGGCTCATTCATGGCCTGAATGGTCAGAAAAATCTCGGGCGCGATGCGCTGGGTCAGGCGCACGTATTCCTCAAACTGATGCAGCACGGCCCGCATGAGCCCTTCAATGTCCATGCCCTTTGGATTGTCGGGCTCGATTTTCCTGACCTCAACGGTATAGGGGATTTTGCGCAGATTAAAGACGCGCACCTGGCCGCGGGCGAGACCTTCGACCACGACCTTGATGGAGGCGTCGGGAAGACGGAGGATATTGACGATCTTGGCGGCGGTTCCCACGCGGTACATGCCGGAGGACTGGGGTGATTCCTCGGCGGCGTCCTTCTGGGTGCAGAGAAACAGGGGACTGTCCTCTTCGAAGGCCTTCTCCACCGCCGCCACGGAAGCCGGCCGCCCGACGAACAGGGGAACCACCATGCGCGGAAATACAACAGCATCTTTCAGGGGCAGCAACGGCAGGCTGAACAGGGGTTCACCCGCGTCTTTTTTCTTTCGCGGCATTATTCAAAGGCTCCTCTTGTCGGAAAAACGGTGGTTGAAGACATGGGCGGGGCGCACCAACAGTCCGAACACCGGCAACGCCTTTCCCATGCGTCCCGGAACACACGCCCTTGCAGGGCGTTCCCGTCGCCGCGCGCATCACCTCCCGGCTGTCCCGTGAAGGGCGAAGCCCTTGGGGCCTCATGCCGAGGCGGAATTCGGTTCGTTGTCGGCGATGCCTTTTCGCTTCTCATGCTCGTAGACGATGATCGGGTCCTCGCCCTCGAGGATGGCGCTGGGAGTAATGATCACTTCCCGGATATCGGACCGGCTCGGTATGTCGAACATCAGTCCGAGCATGGCCTCTTCGAGTATGGCGCGCAGCCCACGCGCCCCCGTGTCAAAAGCGATTGCCCGTTCGGCGATGGCGTCAATGGTTTCGTCCTGGAACTCCAGTTTGACCTTCTCCATCTGGAAAAGTTTCTGGTATTGCCGGGTCAGGGCGTTCTTCGGCTCAACCAGAATACGCCGCAGGTCATCGGCCGCCAGATCGTGCAGCGTGGCAACAACCGGCAGGCGGCCCGAAAACTCGGGAATCATGCCGTACTTGATCAGGTCTTCCGGCTTTACCAGGGACAAAATGTCGCCAACGCGCAGTTTATCCTTGGACTTGAGCGGCGAGTTGAACCCGATGGTGTTGTTTCCGGTGCGCTTGCGAATAATCTGGTCAAGCCCGTTGAAGGCGCCGCCGCAGATGAACAGGATATTGCGCGTGTCCACCTGGATGCATTCCTGCTGGGGATGCTTGCGCCCACCCTGGGGCGGCACATTGGCAATGGTGCCCTCAATAATCTTGAGCAGGGCCTGTTGCACGCCTTCGCCGGAAACGTCGCGCGTGATGGACGGGCTGTCGCTCTTGCGCGCCGTCTTGTCAATCTCGTCAATATAGATAATGCCCGTTTCCGCCCGGGCGCAGTCAAAATCCGCGCTCTGCAGCAGTTTCAGCACCACGTTCTCAACATCGTCGCCCACATAGCCGGCTTCGGTCAGGGTCGTGGCATCCACGATGGCAAAAGGCACATCAAGCATGCGCGCCAGACTCTCCGCCAAAAGCGTCTTGCCCGTGCCGGAAGGACCGATGAGCAGCACATTCGTTTTCTGGAGTTCCACCCCGTCTATTTCCGCCCCGGTTGCGAGGCGTTTATAGTGGTTGTGAACCGCAACCGAAAGAATGCGCTTGGCCCGTTCCTGACCCACAACGTACTGATCAAGGAAGTCCTTGATTTCCTTGGGGGTGGGCACATGCACGGTGCGACCGCCCTTGCGGCGGGCACGGTCCTCGGCAACGATTTCGCTGCACAACTTGACGCATTCATCGCAAATATTCACGTCGGGGCCTGCAACCAGTTTGCTGACCTCGTCGTGACGCTTGCCGCAGAATGAACAAGTCGGCGCATTCGAGCGTGAACGCTGATGCGGGGCCATATAACATCGTCTCCTACTGCATCGGTGATGCCATTATCAAAGAAAATCAGGCCAACCTTCTACCATATTATGTGTTATTATAGCACTTTTGAGGTCGTTTGTCAACAATATATGGTGGTGGTGCCATACACACTGTAATTATGCCTGATAACGGCGAAAAGGTCAAGCCTTGCCCAAGGCAGGATTACGCACCAGCACCTCATCTATGATGCCGTATTCCTTGGCCTCATAGGCGCCCATGAAGAAGTCGCGGTCGCTGTCGCGCCGGATAACTTCCAGAGGTTGCCGGGTGTGTTTTACGAGTATCTCATCTATCATTTCACCGATGCGCACGATTTCCCGCGCTTGAATATCAATATCGGTTGCCTGGCCCTGCACGCCGCCCATCAGCTGGTGCAGCAGGAAGCGCGCGTAAGGCAGGGCAAAGCGTTTTCCCTTGGCGCCCGCGGAGGTCAGCACGGCGGCCATACTGGCGGCCTGGCCGATGCAGATGGTCGTGATGTCGGGGCGCACGTATTGCATGGTGTCATAAATGGCCAGACCCGCAGTCACGCTGCCGCCCGGCGAATTGATGTAAATGTTGATGTCCTTGTCGGGGTCTTCCGCTTCGAGGAACAGGAGTTGGGCGATGACGTAATTGGCGACGGCGTCGTCGATGGTATAGCCCAGAAAGATGATCCGGTCCTCAAGCAGCCTCGAGTAGATATCGTACGCCCGTTCGCCGCGGCTGGTCTGTTGATATATCGTCACGGCCTGCGGGTTCACAGGCGACACGCCTCCCAAACCGGAACCGGTCAGGAAGGCGGCGCAATCGGTAATATTTCGGGGAATCTGGTGGCCGTCAGGTTCAGGCATCCTTTTGTTCCTCTTTTTCCGCCTCGTCTTCTTCAAGCGCGCTCACGGGCACGGACTTGATGGCCGCCTTGGCGACAATCGCGTCCAAGGCTTTGGTTGTCAGGATACGGTAGCCGCTGGAGTTGCGCACTTCATCCTGCTGAAGGTATTGTTTCATCAATTCGAACTGCTGCTCGTCGCCGCTGGAGAGGGACCGGGCGTAGTGCTCGAAGTCCTCTTCGGTCACTTCAATCTCTTCTTTCTCACAAATGGCGTTGACCAGGTACATGGACTTGACCGCGAACAGGCCCTGCTTCTCGGCGGCGGCCCGAATCTCGTCTTCCTGCTTTTCGATCTCTTCGGCGGGGATATGCTGCTGGGTCAGGCGCTCAATGATGGCGTGGTATTCGCCTTCGATGAATTGCTTGACCTGTCCCTGCGGGAGGGTGAAGGTACTGGCTTCCACCAGTTTGTTCAAGGCCTGGTCGCGCAGCATCTCGTCAACTTGGCTGTCGGTGTTTTCGCTGATCCGCTTGCGAACGCTGTCCTGCAGTTCGGCGACGGTGTCATGGCCCACCTTCTTGGCGAATTCATCGTTCAATTCAGGCAGCACACGCCGCTTTATTTCATTGATTTTGATTTTAAATTGCGCGGTTTTCCCGGCAAGGCTCTTTTCACGATAGTCCTCGGGGAAAGGCACCTCGGCTTCGACTTCGTCGCCCGCCTTGGCGCCCTGCATGGCCGCTTCCATGTTTTCATGGAACCGTTTGGTGCCCAGGATATAGGGGTAATTCTCGGCGCTGTTGCCCTCGAACGCTTCGCCGCCGATTTGGCCCTCGAAGTCAATAATGACCTGGTCGCCGTCCTCGGCCGCCCCTTCGGTCAGGGGCTCGTACCGGCCGAAGCGCATGCGCATGTTTTCAATGGCCGCATCCACGTCGGACTGTTCAACGGCATATTCGGGCTTTTCAAGTTCCAGTTGCGTGTAATCGGCCAGTTCGCACTTGCCCGCTGTTTCAAATCGCAGCGTATATTCAAGGTCCTGGTCTTCGGGAAGGTTTTCAGAATCTTCCAGGCCTTCCACGTCCACCTTGGAAATCGGCTTGACATCCGCTTCCTTCACCAGTTGCTGGGAAGCGGCTTCGGCGAGTCTTTCGGCAACGGTGCTGCGCGCATACTTGCCCAGGCGCTTTTCAAGGAGTTTGCGGGGCGCCTTGCCGCGCCGGAATCCCGGCACCTGAACGCCGTCGTTCACCTCTTCGTAGACGTCGTCGAGGGCGGATTTGATATTGGCCACGGGAATGGTGACCTTTACCTCGCAAAGGCAATCATCCTTGTGTTCGATCTCAAAGCGAGGAGCCTCTTTCCATTCGTAAGCCCCTTCTTCCGCCTCGGAAACCACTGCTTCTGTGTCCTGTTCGGGGGCTTCAAGCACGTCTTTTTCATTCTCTGTCATGAGCGGTTCTCACTTCCACTTAAAGGTTGGGGGCTGGTGGGCGAGGCGGGAGTTGAACCCGCACATCTTGCGATACTGGATCCTAAGTCCAGCGCGTCTGCCAATTCCGCCACTCGCCCGATGCGACTACCACGACCAAGACAAAACCAGGTACACCATCGCACCCTGGCGCAAAACTAACGAAGCGGAGCGGGCGGATACCCGCGCCAGCTCCGCCTGATTAGCGTAATTATAACATAATGGTGGGCCGTGCAGGGATCGAACCTGCGACCTTGTGATTAAGAGTCACCTGCTCTACCAACTGAGCTAACGGCCCGCCAGAAGAAGCAAAAAAAAATGGAGCGGGAGACGGGATTTGAACCCGCGACTTCAACCTTGGCAAGGTTGCACTCTACCACTGAGTTACTCCCGCTCAAACGGTGCGGATACTATAGCAAAAAAAAAGGCTGCCAGTCAAATCAGTTGCACCGTTAGGTAAACAAACGCATCACGACGCTACTTCAGCGTTCATAGGGCGCCGTGCTGTGGTCCACATGGCGTTGGTTACTGGTGAAAATCTCGTAGTCTTCGGGCACGGGCGTCGGATACACGCTGGTGAAGCAGGCCGTGCAGAAATGGCCCGGATCGCCGCCGGTGGCGCGCAACAACGCATCGAGTTCCAAGTAGACCAGGGAATCCACATCCAGAAACGACTTAATCTCATCCACCGTGTTGTTATGGGCGATCAGCTTGTTGCGATTTGGGGTGTCGATGCCGTAGTAGCACGAGTTGATGATTTTCGGCGACGCGATCCGGAAATGCACCTCCGCCACGCCTGAGCGGCGCAGCATGCTGATTATTTTTCGCGCCGTCGTGCCCCGCACGATGCTGTCGTCCACCAGCACGACGCGCTTGCCCTCCACCGCGCTTCGCGCCGGATTGAGCTTGATTTTGACGCCGAAATCCCGAATTCCCTGGTCCGGCTCGATAAAGGTGCGTCCGACGTAATGGTTGCGGATGAACCCCATGTCGAAGGGCAGGCCCGATTCATGGGAATACCCGAGGGCCGCCGGATTGCTCGAGTCGGGCACGGCCATGACGATGTCCGCCTCCACGGGCGCCTGCCGGGCGAGTTCCCGGCCCAGGTTCTTGCGCACCTCGTCCACGCTCTGGCCGAAGATATAACTGTCGGGGCGCGCCACGTAGATGTATTCAAACACGCACTGCTTCGGCGTTACCTGCTCGAAGGGTTTCTGCGCGAACACGCCGTCGCGGGTTATGGTCACGACCTCGCCCGGTTCGATCTCCCGGACCCACTCGGCGTCGATAATGTCCAGGGCGCAGGTTTCGCTGGCAATGATATGGGCCTTGCCGAGGCGGCCCAGCCAGAGCGGCCGGAAGCCCAGGGGATCTCGGGCGGCGACGAGCACCTCGCCGTTGGTGACCGCCACGGAATAGGCGCCCACGACCTGGCGCAGCGCGTCGATGACGCACTCGGTGAAGGACTCCTGCTTGGAGCGGGAAATGAGATGAATAATCACTTCGCTGTCCGTGGTGGACTGGAAAATGGCGCCGATCTTCTCCAGTTCTTCCCGGAGAAAGTCGGCATTGGTCAGGTTGCCGTTGTGGGCGACGGCCATGCTGCCCCTGGCGTAATCCACGACCAGGGGCTGCACGTTGCGCAGGTTGCTCGAACCGAAGGTCGAATACCGCACGTGGCCGATGCCGATGTCGCCCACGACGCGCTCAAGTTTGTGCGGCTTGAACACGTCGGCCACGAGGCCAACACCGCGGTGGACGGTCAGGGCGCCGTTCTGTCCGCAGCAGATGCCCGCGCCTTCCTGGCCGCGGTGCTGCAGGGCGTACAGGCCCAGGTAAATCAATTTGGACGCTTCCGGATGGCCATGCACACCGAAAACACCGCATTCTTCGCCCGGATGATCCGAATCACGGGGAATCATGTACCCACCGCACTGGTTGTCATTCATTGTCAGAGTTCTTTTCTTCCGGTTAGTTGACGGAACGCCTCGAGATATTTTTCGCGGGTCTTAATAACGACCTCTTCGGGCAGCGGCGGCGGCGGTGAATTCTTGTCCCAATTCACCGACTCCAGGTAATCCCGAACGAATTGCTTGTCATAACTGGGTTGGGGTTTTCCCGGCTCATACTGGTCTGCCGGCCAGAAGCGCGAGGAGTCCGGCGTCAGAATTTCATCGGCGAGCACCAGTTCGCCGTCCAGCATGCCGAACTCGAACTTGGTGTCGCACAGGATAATGCCGCGCTCGGATGCCAGGGTGCGGCCGCGCTTGTAGATGGCCAGGGCCAGTTCGGCGGCGCGGTTGTTGATGTCCTCGCCGACAATCTTCGCGGCCTCCTCGGGGCTGATGTTGATGTCGTGCCCGTCGGTGGCCTTCGTCGCCGGGGTATAGATGGGCTCTTCCAGGATGGACGCTTCCACCAGTCCCGCCGGCAGCGGGATGTCGCACACCGTGCCGCTCTGCTTGTACTCTTTCAGGCCGCTGCCGGCCAGATAGCCGCGCACCACGATCTCAATGGGCAGCATCTCGCATTTGTGCACCAGCATGGAGCGGCCCGCGAACATCTCCGCCCGTTCCTGGAATGGCGCGGGGAAGTCGGCGACATCAGCGCTGATCAGGTGGTTCCGGCACAGGTCGTCCATCTGCTCGAACCAGTAGAGCGATATCTGGGTCAGGATGCGGCCCTTGTCGGGAATGCCGACCGGGTTCACCCAGTCAAAGGCGGAGATGCGATCCGTGGCCACCAGAAGCAGTTTGTCTCCAAGATCATAAATATCCCGCACTTTGCCCCGCTTATCCGGGCCGCGATCAGCAAGCGACGTTTCACATACAACATTACTGGTCATAATACGGTCCTTTCATTGCTACTCAGGTTTATTTAAAGAAAGTATCCTGCAGATAGGGTTTGTTGATCTCCAGCAATTCGGCCAGGAGGGCCTGGCAGCCGCGCGCGTTTGGCATCAGGGGATGCAGGAGCATCGCTTTGAACGCCGCGTTTCGGTCGCCCTGCACGGCGGCCTCGACCGTGAGCGATTCATAGGCCTTGATCAGTTGCATCAGGCCGCGTATGGACGGTTCGGGCGGCTCCTGCGGGATCGCGGCCGCCCCTTCCGCGCCGATGGTGGCGGACACCTCCACGGCGACATCGTCATCGAAGGTGGGCACGGCGCCGTTGTTGCGGCAGCAGACCACCTGCCGGTTCAGGCGGTTGTTTTCGATGGCGTCTATCAGGTGAAAGGCGGCCGTGGAGTAATGGGCGCCGCCGCGCTTGCTCAATTCCTCCGGCTTTTCGGTCGTCTCCGGATTCCGGTACTTTTCGAAAAGGGCGTCCTCCACCTTCACCACCTCTTCGCCGCGGGTGCAGGACTTGCCTTTCAGGGTATTCAAGACCGTGTCCGTGCTGTAAAAATACTGGAGATAATAGTTACAGAACATGTTCAGGCTGCGGATGGCCTCGATCATGTTCTCCCGGGTGTCTTCTTCCTCCCATTCGTGCCGGGCGTGTTCAATAAACTTTTCAAGCACCGCGGCCGTGATATCTTCGGCCCCGTGGTAGAAATGGCGCACCCAGGACAGATGGTTGAGGCCGACGTAATC
>OBJA01002189.1_pt1 | contig 11744 bp, 12 predicted proteins | sample 1519751 | NCBI WGS metagenome assembly OBJA01 (sample SAMEA3881238, study PRJEB22517) | soil metagenome | biome: lake sediment; feature: soda lake sediment; material: sediment, water from around vicinity | place: India | collected 2013-12-23 | depth 3 m
ACCGGAGATCTGACCGATTACGGAACAAATCTTGAGGCTCAATTGTCAACGAGAATTGCTAATTTGGGAACGCCGTACTTCTTCGTTCCTGGAAATCATGATTCTCCGGAGGTGGTTTCCCGTCTGCGTCGTATTCGAAATGTCAAGATTCTTGATGGCAAACCTGTTTCCTTTAATGGGCTTACAGTTTTGGGCCTGGCGGATCCTGCCTCCCGTAGCGGGCGATTAATGGCCTCTGCGGAGGAACTCCTTAAATCAGCCGAAGATTTGGAGGCGGCTTGGGAAAACATGGCGTATCCTCCTGATTTAGTTGCCGTGCATAATATTGACACAGCTGACAAATTATTGGGTCGAGTCCCAGTGGTTCTTCACGGGCATGACCACAAAGCTCGGATCTATAATGAAGGCGATACTAGGATTATTAACGCAGGGAGTAGTGGAGCGGCCGGTGTTCGGGCATTGGAGAACGAATCTGTAGATGGGGTTCCTTTTAGCTTGGCCTTGTTAAGATTTGATCGTGCGGAAGATGGAGAGCGATACTTCTTGACAGCGGTTGACATGATACGTGTTTATAGTTTAAATGGCCGTTTCATTCTTGAACGCAAGGTAGTAAATGGGGGTGAAGCCGATGCGGCTCTTTCTGGCAGTTTGGTTGAGTCCGAAACTGAGATCGGAAGTTGATGGGCTAATTAAACAGTTGGTCCCTGAGAGTACGGGTATAAAATGGTCGCTAAAAGAGCAACTCCATTTCACCTTGAAGTTCTTGGGAGAACAATCTCTAAACCTGCCAGAGAAGATGGAACCGTTCTTACAAGAGGTAGCCGGTAAGACCTCGGTTTTCACCTTGGGTTTTGGTGCGGGAGGGTATTTCCCGCCTCGTGGAGAGCCCAGAGTACTCTGGCTCGGCTTGAAAAATGGTATACGAGAACTGACTGCACTTGCAACAGTGTTGGATGAGGCTTGCTTCAAATTGGGTCTGCCACGCGAAGATAAACCATTTAAACCTCATTTAACTATCGGCAGAATCAAAACGAACCCGGCGCGGTTTAATCGAGAGTTAATTAGTGCCGGTATTCCAGGTCAGATGACCGTTGAACGGTTTTGCCTAGTCGAAAGCAGATTAACCTCTTCAGGGCCAGTATATCGGGATGTGTCTGGTTTTCAACTAAGCAGAGAAAAGTAGTGTTTGTGGTTTTTTTGTAAGAACGGAGAGGCAGACAAGTAACGAAAACCTACTATCACTGGCAAAGACATTCTTTCATACGGGCAATGAGCAACGAGATTCGTTTGACAGCTATGATAAACTTTGTTATACTAAAAAAGCGAACAAATGTTTGGTGGAAGGTGGGCGATGGGATTGTCGACTTCTGAGAAGCAAAAAGCGCTGGAGATGGCGATGCTCCAGATCGAGAAGCAATTTGGTAAAGGTTCAATTATGAAGATGGGCGAAGCGGCGGATCGAATGAACATAGAAGTGATCCCGTCCGGCGCGATCAGTTTAGATCTGGCTTTAGGCGTGGGAGGATTTCCTAGGGGACGTGTAATTGAGATCTACGGTCCTGAGTCATCGGGTAAAACGACTGTGGCATTGCATTTAGCAGCTGAAGGACAGAAGGTCGGAGGGGTTTCCGCTTTCATCGACGCCGAACATGCCTTAGATCCAATGTATGCTCGTAAGCTCGGGGTCGATATTGACAATTTATTGATATCTCAACCTGACACTGGTGAACAGGCATTGGAGATTGCTGAGGCGTTGGTGCGCAGTAACGCTGTGGATGTAGTCGTTGTAGACTCTGTGGCTGCTTTAACTCCTAGGGCGGAGATCGAAGGGGAAATGGGCGATGCCCATGTGGGTTTACAGGCGCGCCTGATGTCACAAGCCCTACGTAAGTTGACAGGTGCGATTAGCAAATCTCGCGCGATTGTCGTCTTTATCAACCAAATACGTGAAAAAGTCGGTGTCATGTTCGGTAACCCAGAAACAACCCCGGGTGGACGAGCCTTGAAGTTTTATTCCTCAGTTCGGTTGGAAGTACGGAAGATCGAAACATTAAAGCAGGGTAGTGATATGATCGGTAGTCGGACAAGGATTAAAGTGGTAAAGAATAAAGTTGCACCACCGTTTAAAGAAGCTGAGGTTGATATCATCTATGGAGAAGGGATCTCCAAAGCAGGCAGCATCCTCGATATGGCTGTTGAAAAAGATATTGTCAATAAGAGCGGAGCTTGGTATTCCTACGGCGATTCTCGTCTTGGGCAAGGCAGGGATAATGCCCGTGATTTCTTAAAAGGGCACCCAGAATTACTCAAAGAGATTGAAGATAAAACATTACAAAGCATCGGTTTAGTTAGGTCTATATCCCAGGCGGAGGCGGCTCCGGTTAAGGAGACGAAAGCCAAGTCCTAATGAGTTCTAAACGCACGTGCTTACAAGAGGCCATCCGCATGTTGGGTCGAAAAGCGTATTCTATTTGCGGTATGAGGAACGCCTTAAATCGCAAGGATTACTCTGAAACTGAGGTAGCGCAAGTTATAGCCCAGTTAGAGGAGTGGGGCTATTTAAATGATTCAACGTTTGCGCAAGATCGTATCGATTACCTTCGCCAAGCTGGAAAGGGACGCGAATACGTGGTTCAGTGGTTAATTAATCAGGGAATTACTGAACACGACGCACGGACTTATGTGAGCCATGGTTATTCACTACACGATGAGGTGTTAATCGCCAAGAAATTGTTGGGAAAATTCTATGTAGCAGGAGTTATGGGACAGAAGGAACGTGGCCGTTTTTATAGACGTCTAGCAGCCGCAGGTTTTACTGTAGAGGCTTTAAACGCCTGTGGTTATGGGGATGAGGACACTTGACAGTCCGGGCAAAAAAGATTAAAATTATCTCTGGAGGAGAACACCAGAGAAAGCCGAGTTCTTACTCGGCTTTATTGGTATCCATCTCCAATTGTGCAAAGCGAGAGGATTTCATAAGGAGTTCGTTTTCGTTTTTGGGCTCAATATATATACTTTATCTAGTAGTCGTTCACGTCAACTTGAAATAGGAGTCATCTTCTCTTAGCCCACTCTTAATATAAATGCGCTGACGTGAATCGAAAACGTTGAAGGTATTTGACGGGATGGAATCAGATATATTGCGCCGGTAATTCAGAAAAGACAAATTATGAAATCCCTCTTAAGTTGATTATTTAAGGGAGGTGTTTGGGATCGAGGGATTTCTCAAAGTATTTTTATTACCTCTGTTGACGCTTAGTGTCGGCGTTTTGGCCGGTTTATATTTGGAGAAACTCTTGGCTAAGATGCGGTTAAACTCGGCTGATGAAGAGGCTCGTAAGCTTCTGGAGAATGCCAACAAAGATGTTGAAGCTAAAAAAAGGGAAGCCCTTTTAGAAGCGAAAGAGGATGCTCTTCGGGTAAAGAATGAGTTGGAAAGGGAGATTCGGGAGAGGCGTTCCGAAATTCAACGTTTAGAGAAACGACTTCTTCAGAAGGAAGAAACACTGGACAAGAAATCAGATAATCTGGAGAAGAAAGAAGATTTACTATCGAAAAAAGAGAATGAGATCGATAAGCTCAAGACAGATCTACAAGAGTTACAACAGCGTGAGCGACAAGAACTCGAACGGATCTCGAATTTGTCATCTGAGGAAGCAAAGGTCTTACTACTAGAGAGTGTTGAACGGGAAATATCTCAGGAGATTGGTCTGCGGATTCGTGATTTGGAAGCAAAAGCTAAAGAGGAATCGGATCGCAAGGCCAGAGAGATTATTTCTGCGGCTATTCAACGCTGTGCTGCGGATCATGTGGCTGAAGCCACAGTCTCCGTTGTAGCTTTGCCAAATGACGAGATGAAGGGTCGCATTATCGGGCGCGAAGGGCGAAACATTCGCGCGCTTGAGACGTTAACGGGCATTGATTTGATTATTGACGATACACCCGAAGCAGTAATTTTATCCGGCTTTGATCCGGTGCGACGTGAAGTAGCGCGTATTGCTTTGGAACGCTTAATCTCCGATGGGAGAATTCACCCGGCTCGGATTGAAGAGATGGTTGAAAAGGCGCAAAAAGAAGTTGAGAATATCATTAAGGAAGAGGGCGAACGCTCGACCTTTGAAACCAATGTCCATGGATTGCATCCCGAGCTCATTAGGTTACTTGGTCGGTTGAAATATCGTACCAGTTATGGTCAGAATGTTCTCAAGCACTCTATAGAAGTTGCTCATTTGGCAGGCATTATGGCGGCTGACGTTGGCGCAGACGTTATATTAGCAAAACGAGCTGGACTTCTACATGATATTGGTAAAGCAATCGATCATGAAGTCGAAGGACCCCATGTTACTATCGGCGCTGACTTAGCAAAGAAGTACCGGGAGTCACCGGCTATCATCAACGCAATTGCCTCTCACCATGGAGATGTGGAAGCTACTTCAATTGAAGCGGTTCTTGTACAAGCTGCTGACGCTGTCTCTGCAGCACGTCCAGGAGCGCGTCGTGAGACGCTTGAGACGTATATCAAACGACTAGAGAAACTAGAGAATATCGCTGATTCCATCGAGGGTGTGGAAAAAGCCTACGCAATACAAGCAGGTAGAGAGATTCGGATTATGGTAAAACCAGATCGAGTGGACGATCTAGCATCTGTCCGTGTTGCCCGCGAGATTGCACAGCAAATAGAGAGCGAACTTGAATATCCAGGCCAAATAAAAGTTACAGTTATTCGGGAAACCCGTGCGGTAGACTTTGCGAAGTAATTTGTAACTTAGAAAAAGCACTAACAAAGAGGCCAATATTTGTTGGCCTCTTTCGCGATTGTACGTGTGGAGATTCCCATTTCTTAATTTCGCCAAAAAATTGCCGTAAGACGACTGTTATTAATAATGCAGGAAAACAGAGATTCTTACGGAAGAATATTAAATAAAGAAGATGAGTGCTGGACCAGCTGTAAACGGGATGTGATGTTCTCCAATATATGGTCACTAACGCTACTGGATTAGGATCATATGATGGAGGAGAAGAAATATTTCGATAGAAAGGTTAATTATTGGAAACGAGCTGATTAAAACCGTGTATGTCGCCGAAAATATATTAGAAGACTTTTTTAAACGAAATTGAAGGAGGGCTGACGGATGAACGGTATCTTTTGGAAAGAAGGGGAAGCCTTTAATAATTCGATGAGTTTAATTGTTTCACTGATGGTCCGTTATCCGGAGATCGCCACCCTAAGCTTGGATCCGACGGAAAAGTCGCTCCATTTCACCTTTTTGGTAGGAAGACATCTTTCAGATAAGGATTTTAACGAATTTAGGGAAAACTATTTTTTGAGCCTACAAGTTATGGGAGATATTATGCAACGAAATTTCAACGTCTCTACCTTAAGCTTCCAATCACAAGACAACTTCGGCTTTATTGAAGTAATCAGAGACATACCTACTTTGAGTCAGGAAGAGATCTCATTATTGATTAATCTAATCCGGGATAACTTTGCCGGAGAGCTCTTGTCTGATCAAGAAGAGGGTATAGGAGAAGAGGAACAGGTTTTCCAAGAAGAGATGATCGATCATATGCTGGAAGATTTGAAGGATTCCAGGCAAGAAAAAAGGTTAATAGGGATTCGCGAAGAGGGTCGCGTGATGGTCTTCAACAGAGTGGACTCCAGGTAAATGTAGTCTAATTACTATGGTCGTATCTGCCCCCCATGTTGATGGGGGGCTAGCTTATAAAGTGAGGGATTTATATGCGTGTTCTTTTTCTAGGAGATATTGTGGGGAAGTCTGGTAGGAATGCTGTTAGAAAGAATTTATACCAGATACGGAGCCAACATCGCGTCGATTTTGTTGTGGCGAATGGCGAAAATGCAGCTGGCGGTTTTGGAATCAACTCTGAGGTAACTAAGGAATTATTAGATGGTGGAGTAGATGTAATCACCCTTGGTAATCATACATGGAAGCATCGGGAGATCTATCATGTTTTGGAGCGTGAGTCTCGGATTCTCCGCCCGGCCAATTATCCACTAGGAACTCCTGGCTTAGGAAGTGGAATATATACAGCGGCCAACAGTGAACGTGTTGGAGTCTTTAATCTATTGGGTCTGGTATATCTTGACCCTTTGGATTGTCCGTTTCGAATGGGGGAATGTATCGCAGAGGAATTAAGACGTGACACGCCCTATGTTATGTTAGATTTTCATGCGGAGGCTACCTCTGAAAAGGTCGCTTTAGGGCGGTACCTTGATGGGAAAGTCTCAGCGGTTCTAGGGACGCATACTCATGTAACAACTGCGGATGAACGGGTTCTTCCAGGTGGGACAGGCTACATAACAGACGTTGGTATGTGTGGGCCAATTGAATCAGTACTGGGTGTTGATCCGGAGATCGCTATTCGGAAATTTGTTACTAAGCTTCCTGTAAAGTTTGAGATCGCTAAGGGGCCTGTTGCTATTAATGGAGTATTGTTGGAGATGGATTCGACTGGTCAAACGACTTCAATTGAACGAATAAAAGTTGTTTCAACTTAAAAGTTGGTGATCTGGCTCTGGAGCAACAACGGCAAGCAAAACCACGAGTGATATGCGCCAACAACGAGTCTTGAGAGGGAATTATCTGCAGAATACACTGAGATTAGCTGGGAAAGAAATTACTGGAAAAAGAAAAGAGGAATTTTCGATTTTAACCAAAATATATATATTAAGACGAGTTGCCCAAAGAATAATTATATAAAGGGCAATGTGCTTTTTGCGGCGGTATGATTTTATTGAGTATATCATGCAATGGCGTAAAAAGCCAAAATGAACTAATGGATGCTGAAAGGGGGAACGGGCATGGAACTTCTAAAAGTGGCGGCAAAGTCAAGTCCGAATTCAGTGGCGGGGGCAATGGCGGGTGTTATTAGGGAAAAGGGTAGCGTGGAAATACAGGCTATTGGCGCTGGAGCGCTTAATCAGGCAGTTAAGGCGGTTGCAATTGCCCGTGGTTTTGTGGCACAATCTGGGATGGACTTAATTTGCATACCTGCTTTTAGTGACGTTGTTATCAATGGAGAAGAACGGACCGCCATAAAATTGATTATTGAGCCAAGATAGATATGAGTATTTGTTAATCTGTCTTGTTGGTGTGATTAGTGTATTAAGACCTGTTTAAAACAGGTCTTTTTTAAATAAGAAGAAAAAATAAAAAGTTAGACCCAGTCTCTTCGCTCGTATATTAACGAATAGTGTCGTAAGGGTGGCGTCTAAGAAAGGTAGATGTTTAATAGTGGCATGGAATGGAATATGGCCAGTGGTTGACGGTCATGCAGATACATTGGCAGTATTGAGTGAGCAAGGACGAAAGCTTGGACAGTGGTCGGATAAAGGGCATTTGGACCTCCCCAGGTTAAAAAGATCGGGTTTAGACCTCCAAGTGATGGCCTTATGTGCGCAAGGGCGTGCAAATCCTAAGAAATGGGCTAAGGATATTATTATGAGCTTTGCTGAAGAGATGAAAACTCTGCAGGAGGAGGCTGTGTGGATACGTAATGCCAAGGATTGGGAGCGTTGGGAAAAAGGAGGAAGTGTAGGATTTTTACTAGCGTTGGAAGGATTAGAGCCACTGGAAGGTCAAACGGAAGCTTTGATCGAGTTTTATGACTTAGGAATTCGCATGGCGACTCTAACGTGGAACCATCCCAATCCATTCGCTGCTGGGGTAAAAGGTAGTGGTGGGATTACGTCTAAAGGGTGGGATGTGATTCGAATCATGAGCGAACTTCAAGTCATTCTAGATCTTTCTCATCTTCATTATGATGGATTCCGGGAGATAAGCCGTAAGCCGCCACAGTGTCCGATCTTGGTATCCCATGCTAACTGCGCCGCTGTTCATAAACACCCCAGAAACTTGGAGGATGATCAGATCCGTTTTGTATCCGAGTTGAAGGGAACAATTGGTTTAGCTTTATATCCCCCTTTTTTAGGAGAAGGGGATCGGTTAGTGTTAAGCGATGCATATCGGCATATTGAACATTTAATGCAAGTTGGCGGTTCTGGTTGCCCTGCTTTAGGTTGTGATTTTGATGGTATCTCTATCACACCGTTTGGCATCAAGGATGTTACTGATCTACCGGAACTTTTTACAGGTTTGGATGAACTGAGTCGATCGGATATGGAAACTAGAAAAATAATTGGTGGAAACTTAATAAGTATATTACGGAAATCTGTTGGACGCAACTTCCTGTAACACCAAACCACACCGGACGGACCTTCATTTGACTAGAGGTTTTGACATGAATAGCGAGAATTCAATATGCTAGAGTTTGGCGAGAATGCGCCTAAATACCCCGCTCTTTGCTGATTTTAACACATAAACTATGCTTTTTACGTTGCTCTTAAAATAATTCTTTTCGTAACAACTCAAATTGCTCAACACAGTAATATCAGAAACAAGGGGTGTCTGTCATGTCAACGCAAAAAGTCAAAGTTCGTCCACTGCAGGACAAGGATCTGGAGGCGATTGTCCGTTGGAATAACGACGATGAAGTCGAACGCTTTATGGATGGTCCCCAGCCGAAAACGATGGAAGAGTGCAAGCAATGGTATGCCGAGTGTCTTACATCTAGAAACTATCGTTTGTTTGCATTAGAGAACGAGACAGGAGTTCTCCTAGGCGAGCTGGAATTAGACCATATCTCTTGGCGCCGTAGGGAAGCAGAACTTCGTATTCGAATCGGAGAGAAGGAATACTGGGGTCAAGGCTATGGGAGAGCCGCGGTCTTTGCGTTGCTTAAAATTGCTTTTGGACAGCTGAATTTGGACCAAGTTTATCTGCGAGTTTATCAATTTAATATAAGGGCTATTCGATGTTATGAAAAAGTTGGTTTTCGCCGGCAGGCTTGTCTACGAAGAAAAGGCGATTCCAGTTGGCGATCGTTGATTTTAATGAGTATTCAAAGGGAGAGATTTTGCAGAATTAAAGAAAATGCCAGCTAGAGTGAAAAGTTAGATAAAATTCTGTCTACTGCAGGATATGGTTCCCTCTTCGTCGAAATAGAATCCTCAGAATGAGGAGGAGTTGGTAAGTGGAGGTGTCCAAATGAGCGAAGATAAGATTCGCGTCATGATCGCTGACAACAATAAAGAATTATGCAATGCACTCAGCGATCATCTGTCACTGCAGTCTGACATGGAACTGGTGGCGTTGGCCTACGATGGATTGGTTGCCCTGGAAAAAGTTCAAGCCCATCAACCCGATGTACTAATCCTGGATATTACCATGCCGTACCTGGACGGTATTGGCGTGATGGAGCGTCTTCAGGATTGCGAGAATGTACCTAAAGTCATCGTGTTAACAGCGTTTGAACAAGAGGCAATGGTTCAACGTATGATTGGTATGGGTGCGGTCTATTATATGGCCAAGCCTTTCGACACCACTACTCTAATTGAAAGGATTAGGCAGTTTGGCGCAGAGAAGTGGCCGCAGGGAGAGCGGGTTACAGAAGAGTCCTCGGGATATCGAACGCCAGTTATGGTGCGTGAACGTGTTGAGAATGACTTGGAGATGAAGGTCAGTAAACTCTTTCACGAAATGGGTATACCGGCACATTTTAGGGGCTATTCGTACTTGCGAGACGCAATTATTATGGCTGTTCAGGAAGTTGAGTTACTTGGAAACATTACAAAACACCTATATCCACGGATAGCTGACAAATACCGTTCGACTCCAAGTGGAGTTGAGTCTGCCATTCGCCACACAATCGAAGTTGGGTGGCAAAGAGGCAATCCGGATTGCTTTGCATCGATTTTTGGACCTGGTGAACGCGGGAATAGAGGGAAGTTTCCAACTACAGCATCTTTTATTGCCAAGATTGCCGACCGTCTTCGTCTGGAAACTAGATTTGGCGCATAGACTTAAAAGCAGGGTAATTTACCCTGCTTTTTCATTTTGTATCATTAAATCTGCGCACATGCTACAGGAATTACCTATTCTTTGTTTGGAGAGATTGTTTGGACCGACAAATAAGGGTATAATTATAGCTATTGATAACAATGACTATGTTTAATGCATGTTAAAGAATGGTATATTGGTATAGATGGAGGAAAACATTGAATTCTTTGGTTGGTATGACAAGAAAAGCCATTTATGAACTGATGATTTCATTTGGAGAACCTAAGTTTCGAGGGGATCAGATTCTTAACTGGTTATATCGCAGCAATACTTGCGAAATACAGATGATGACCAATCTCCCATCCGGATTTCGACAGCGGCTTGTAGACGAAGATTGGAAAGCTTACGCCTTAAGTGTCCAGCAAACGCGCCGCGCCGAAGATGGCACGGAACGCTTTTTGTTTCATCTGTTTGATGGGGAGTGTGTTGAAGGCGTCTATCTTCCTGAACGGGACAGAGACACAGTATGCTTATCTTCTCAGGTAGGCTGTGGTATCGGATGTGCTTTTTGCGCCACAGGGCAAGCAGGTTTGGTTCGAAATTTGGACGCAAGTGAAATGGTGGATGCGGTGCGACAAATTGGTATTGCCAAGTCTAAACGTATAAGTCATGTTGTTGTCATGGGCCAGGGGGAACCGTTCTCCAATTACAAACAACTTCTAAAAGCGTTAGAGGTAATAAACGCCGATTATGGTATGGGGTTAGCAGCGCGTCATATTACGGTTTCAACAGCAGGAGTTGTACCAAGGATAGTAGATTTTGCCAGAGAAAATCATCAATATAACCTTGCGATCTCACTCCATGCAACCGATAATTATTTACGAGACGGATTGATCCCATTGAATAAAAAGTATCCTTTGGAGGAACTTCGTCAGGCTGCCATCTTCTATACGAAAGAGACGAATCGGCGGGTTACATTGGAGTATTTGATGATTGAAGGAGTCAATGACAGACAAAGTGACCTTAAAGGACTTGTTGAGTTTTCTAAGGGATGGTTATGCCATATTAATCTCATTAGATACCACTCTGTGCCCGGTAAACAGTGGAAGGCTTCTTCTGCTGCGACTCTGCAGTATTTCTTGAAAGAATTAACAAAGGCTGGAGTGCCAGCCTCGCTTCGTCGGAGCCGTGGAGAAGAGGTGGCTGCTGCTTGTGGCCAATTAAGGCAAGAGAGTCTTAACAAAAACATATAAAAACATAAACGGATATTATTTTTCGAGTTTGACTCGGAGGTGAACATAAATTGAGGTTTTGGCGTTCAAAACAGAATACTGCCGGATTTCGATGGCCTTCTCTAACCAAGACTTTATTTAATAAAAAAAAGGATAAGAGCTCTGTTGAAGAAACGAAAATCTTCAAAAAGCCTACTAATAGCGAACATAAATGTCTTTACCGACTAATAGTAACCTCAGGAAAGGACATAGGAAGAGAATTTATGTTGGTTCCAACAACTATGAAGATTGGACGGCGGGAAGACTGTTATATCAGACTATCTGACAAAAACATCTCAAGAGAGCATGCTATCTTGGTTTATAAACCTAAGGATGAATGTTATGTACTAGAAGATGCCCATAGCACCAACGGAACTTACCTTAATGAGCGACGTATTCGAAGGGAAGTCTTGAATACTGGTGATCAGATCCGGGTTGGTGAGACCTCATTAAAGTATACTGTGACAGAAAATGATCATAAGTGCGTTGATTAGGTTAGTTTCTTAGACGACCTTGTCCTAAAGGGGTGGATTTGATGAGAGTGGGTATGGCGACCAACGTGGGTCTTGTGAGAGAAAAAAATGAAGACAGTATGGGGCGTCGTGGCAATTTG
>OBJA01002190.1_pt1 | contig 11740 bp, 14 predicted proteins | sample 1519751 | NCBI WGS metagenome assembly OBJA01 (sample SAMEA3881238, study PRJEB22517) | soil metagenome | biome: lake sediment; feature: soda lake sediment; material: sediment, water from around vicinity | place: India | collected 2013-12-23 | depth 3 m
AATGAAATTCTACAAGAAATCAATGAACAGTTAATCGTTGAATTCTACAATAGATAAAAGATGAAAGATGGTTCAATTCGAACCATCTTTTTATTTTATAGAAACAAAAAACCAGAACATAGATTCTGGTTATTTCATTGATTTAATTTTAATTAAGAATTACATATGCCTACTTTTTTACTGCAGCATTTACAAGTGTTAAAAAAGATTGTGGATCTAAAGATGCTCCACCTACTAATGCACCATCAATATCACTCATTGATAATAAACTATCCACGTTTTTAACATTAACTGATCCACCATATAAAATACGGATTTGATCAGCTACTTCATGATTATACAGTTTAGCGATAACTCGTCTAATAGCCATAATGGTTTCATTTGCTTGTTCAGGAGTTGCTGTTTTTCCTGTGCCTATTGCCCAAATAGGTTCATATGCAATTACTGTTTTTAATGCTTCTTCAGCATCAACATTTAAATATGCTTTTTCTACTTGTTTTTTAACGACATCGTCAGTTGTTCCGGCTTCACGAATCTCTAATGATTCACCTACACAAACGATAGGAATAATGTCATGATTAATTGCAGAAATCAGTTTTTTGTTTACTGTTTCATCAGTTTCGTTAAAATATGCTCTTCTCTCGCTATGTCCAATAATACAGTAATCTACACCATAAGATTTAAGCATAGCTGCTGAAATTTCACCTGTATAAGCGCCTTCATCAGCAAAATGCATATTTTGAGCTCCTATGCGAACATTCTCACCTTCGCGTTTAACTAAATCTCTTAAAAAGATCGCCGGTGCACAAATCACTGATTCAACAACTTCTTTATCAGGAACCGATAGATTAACTGCGTAGATGAATGCCATAGCATCATCTTTAGTTTTATACATTTTCCAGTTCCCTGCAATAAGTGGTTTTCTCATGGACTTACCCTAAAATAGAGGATACGTCTTTAATAGCTTCTTCAGCGCGGTTTCCTCTAGCAACAATGCGCACGTTTTGTCCATGTGGAACAGCAAGAGACATAAGTGCTAATATTGATTTAAGGTCAATAACTTTGTCATGATAATGTAATTCGATTTCTACAGCATATTTAGATGCAGTTTGAACAACTTTAGCAGCTAAACTAGCATGTAAGCCTGTTGTACTTTTAATTAATATTTCTTTTTCAATCATATATTTTTTCCTCCATTAAACTTTGGTGGTGATGTAATCCATAAAACTTTAGCTGAGACCTGTGCGTTATTTATTAAAAAGTGTTCTTTCGTAGCTTGGTAGTAAAATGACTCACCTTTTCTAATTATATACCTTTTTTGATTAAATACAAGTGTAATTTGTCCTTCTAAAACGAATCCAAATTCTTCTCCAGGATGAGCATCATCTATTTGTGATTGTCCACCTGGTTCAATTTCAATGATTATGGGTGACATATAAAATGCATGTTGTTCTGAAATCAAACTGAATGTTTTATACTTTAAAATGACTTCAGAAAATGCTTTATAGTCTTCCTTTTTATAAACAATAACTTGAGACTGTTCTTGACTGAAAAATTCATGCGAACTTGAATCAAGTGCTTCTAGTATTTGAAATAACGTTGATAATGATGGTGATGTAAGATTGTTTTCAAGCTGCGAGATATATCCTTTAGTTAGGTTCAACTGATTTGCTAGTTCTTGTTGTGTCAAGTTCATTCCTAATCGAAGTGCACGAAGCTTTTTACCAATGTTCATTATTTTTCATCCACACATGCAATGCCTGGAAGAACTTTACCTTCTAGATATTCTAGTGATGCTCCACCACCAGTTGATATGTGGGTAAATCCTTCAGCAAGGCCAAATTGTATAACTGCTGCTGCTGAATCGCCTCCTCCAATAATGGTAGTTGCTTGATCTTTAATTTCAGTTAATGCATAAGCAACACTACGTGTTCCTTCTGCAAATCTAGGAAACTCAAAGACACCTAGTGGTCCATTCCAAACAACAGTTTTAGCATTTTTAATGAATGATTCAAACTTAGCAATTGTACGTGGTCCAATATCCATGCCCATTTCATTTGCAGGAATAGCATCAATTGAACGTACATTTTTCTCTGAATCAGGATTAAACTCTTTTGCTGTGATGACGTCATCACCTAAAATAATCTTTCCTTTTGCAATATCTAACAACTCTTTTGCTAAATCAACTTTATCAGCCTCTAACAAACTTGTTCCGATTTCATAACCCATAGCTTTAAAGAATGTATACGCCATACCTCCACCAATTAAAACGGTATCAGCAATATTTAATAAGTTTTTAATGACCTCAATTTTATCAGAAACCTTTGCTCCTCCTAGAATTGCGACAAAAGGTCTTTCTGGATTTTCAAGTGTTCCACCGATAAACTTGATTTCTTTTTCTAATAAAAATCCTGCAACAGTTTGTTTTACATTTGATGCAATACCAACATTTGATGCAGCATCTCGATGTGCAGTACCAAACGCATCGTTTACGAAAACATCACCTAAAGATGCCCAATATTTTCCTAATTCTGGATCATTTTTACTTTCTTTTTTACCATTTAAATCTTCAAAACGTGTGTTTTCAAACATAAGGACTTCGCCATTATTTAATTTATTTATAGCTTGTTCTAATGCTTCTCCTCTTGTTTCGGGAATGAAGACAACTGGTTTATCTAGCAACTCACTTAACCGTTTAGCAACAACTCTTAAACTGTTAGATGCTTTATCATTTTCATCTTTAACACGTCCCAAATGAGAAAAGACGATTGCTTTACCACCTTGATCAAGAACATATTTGATGGTGGGAACCGCCTCTACAATTCGGTTATCATCACTTATTTCTCCATTTTTTAACGGGACATTAAAATCTACTCTTATTAGTACTTTTTTGCCTTTTACTTCTATATCTCTAACTGTTTTTTTTGACATCATTTTTCCTCCTTATATGATGTAATCGTCTATTTTTTAGCCGTATTTATTATAACACTATTTCTAAACATTTTCTATAAGATTAGAAATGAAAATGTTTACTTAATTTTTTTTATTTTCATGAGTAGTTTAATTTTATTTTCGAATTTATTTAAAGAACTCTTTAAATAGAGCCTTTTTCCACTATAAAACATAATCTCAATTGTACCGTCTATCTCATGATAGTCTTTAATCGCATAATAATTAATCCAGATATTTTCGTAGTCTCTCACTCGACATGTTGAGAAAAGTGCTAAAGTTTCATGAATAACAACTGGTATTTGATATTTTTCTTTAACTTTTTTTTTAACACATTTAATATAACCTTCATATGTAAAAAGTGCATCTTGGCAAAATTTTTTAACATGGGAAATAACGGGTAATCTAGAAGTCATTGCTTGATCTTGAAAAAATATTATTGAACCATTAGTATCATTTATTAAATATTCAATCATTTATATTAAACAGCATAAAAAAAGGCCTGGTGGCCTTTAATTATGCTTTTTCCTCTGTTTTTTTTGTTCTCTTAGCTTTTACTTCTTTGTTTTCATCAAAGACTAAACGTTGTTCACTTGCTGGATCAAAGAAGTGACATTTGTTCATATCTAAAGCTAACTTCATTTTATCGCCTATACGAACACCTGAACGTGCATTGATGCTTGCACAGACGTTATTACCATTTACGTTTGTGTAAATGTTAGTTTCTGAACCTAATAATTCTGCAACATCAACAATAATATCTAAAACCGCACCAGGATATGTTTCTTTAACGACTTCTTCATCATGAATATCTTCGGGACGTATACCAAGAATAATTTCTTTATCAATCATTGCATTCTGTTTAATTATTTCGAACTTATCATCAGGTACTTTAACTGTATGATCACCAGCTGTAAATAGTTGTTTAGCATTAACAATACCAGAAATGAAGTTCATTGGAGGAGTTCCAATAAATCCAGCAACAAATAGGTTGTTTGGATTGTCATAAATCTCTTTTGGAGCACCTACTTGCATAATGTATCCATCTTTCATAACAACAATGCGGCTAGCCATTGTCATCGCTTCAATTTGGTCATGTGTAACATAAATAGTTGTTGTTTCAATCTTATTATGTAATTTAATTAACTCACCACGCATTTGAACGCGAAGTTTAGCATCAAGGTTTGATAGTGGTTCATCCATTAAGAACACTTTAGCATTACGTACAATTGCTCGTCCTAAAGCAACGCGTTGTCTTTGCCCACCTGATAAAGCTTTCGGTTTTCTCTTTAGATAAGGTGTTAACCCTAGTATTTCAGCTGCTTCTTGCACTTTTTCATTGATAACATCTTTAGGCATTTTTCTTAGTTTCAAACCAAATGCCATATTGTCATAAACTGTCATGTGTGGATATAACGCATATGATTGGAAGACCATCGCAATATTTCTATCTTTTGGCGCTTTATCATTGACTAACTCATCATCAATATAAAGTTCGCCTGACGAAATTTCTTCAAGACCAGCAATCATACGAAGGGTTGTTGATTTCCCACAACCAGATGGTCCAACAAAAACGATAAATTCTTTGTCTTTGATCTCTAAATTAAAGTCAAAAACTGCTTGAACGCCATTAGGATAAATCTTATTAATATCTTTTAATTTTAATGTAGCCATATTTTTCTCCTTATATATAAATCTGAGATTATTATAACAAAGTTATATAGATAAAAAAATGTGCAGCCTGCACACTTTTTATTTTACAAAATGGTAGATAAGAAATGCATCGTTAAACGTTCTTACATCAAAACCTGTTGTTTGACAAAATTTATCGATTCTTTGAATAAGCGTGTTTCGATGCATGTAGAGTTTTTTCGCAGCTAAAACCATATTTTGATTTGACTCCAAATAAACTTTTATCGTTTCAAGCATGACTTGATCATGTTGATATTTTCTTAATATGAATCGTTTTAATTCTTGATCCAAATTATGGATATTAACTTTAATAATGGTTTTATCATTTAAATATATGAATTTATTAAACGGTATTTTTGCAAGTTGTTTGAGTATAAATCTTTGATGTTTTTCTCTTTCATCGACATGATCAAAGTGATACGACTCGTAAAGGCGTAAATCTTGATATGTATCTGTCATCACGTTTAATATAATATCATAAAATGATACATCAGTCTGATGTTCATAATCAATGATGATATGATAGTTTTCTATATGGACATGTTTAATATCAATAAATGCACTAAAAATCGTTTCAATGATAGATAATTGATCGTTTAGTGGCTTATGACCTTCAATAATAAGATAGCGATACATCAGATATCATCCTTTTTTAGATTAATTTTAGTGTCTACTCATTACTATACTGTTCAAACAAATCAACATAAATCATGATTGTATCTAATCCAATAGCAACAGCATAATTTAATGATTGATGTTGAATGCCGATGAGTTCATGTTTATTATTAATGATTGCTCCTCCGTTACCATATGCGTCTGACGGAATCGTTGTATACAAATTAACTACATGATTTTGATGAATAAATCCAATCAAAAAGCCCATAGATAAAGAATTGATTTGTTGTCCTTGATAACTAATGAGTAAGACTGGTTCATTAGGGATAGGATTTAGTTTTGAAAATGATATAACTTTTAAGAGTCGATTAGGATTTTTGTTGATACGTATCGTAGCAAGTTCAAGTTCTAAGTCTTTATGGAGTAATACTCCTGTATATGTATTTCCTTGATAATCTGTGACTTGAAATCTTCCAATTTGGATTTCAGAAACATAAACAATTGAAAGAGTTGTCAATATGTAATAATAATGATCTGTTTCTTTAAATATAGCACCAGAACCATATTTGGTTAGTATAACATTTTGTTGATACGAAAATTCAGAACGAATTTTGACACTTGATTTTGATGTTTCTAGTGAAACCTCATTAATAAATTCTTGAAAATTATCCTCAAAAAGAAAATCGTTATTTAAATATTGATGATAATACCTTTTTAACTGTGTATATTCATCTGATTTCTCCTCAACGACAAAGATACCACATCCACTAATAACAAAGCTTATCATGACCATCATGACGAAACATATAATCTTTCTCATAACCATCCACCTGCAATTGCTATCTGAATAAAGGTTGAGACTTGTGAAACAGGTATAATAAAGGTTGCTTCAGCAATATCTTTATGCAAAGGAATATATGCAGAAAAAACAATACCCACCAATTCATGATCTTCATTAATAACTAAAGAACCACTACTTCCTGGCTTAACAGGAGCATAAGTAACCATGACTTCAAAATCTATATTGATTGGTACAGATAATGATTGAGGTAAAACAATTGTGTCATAATTAATAACTGTTCCCATGGTAATTGCCATCATTTTAATATTTGGATATCCCATAATTGCGATATTTTCTTTGACTTCAGGATCTTCATCATTAAATGAAATGGTACGAATTTGTCTTGATATTTTAGGAAAAGCCAAAATAGCCAAATCAAAGTCAGAATTTGTGTAAAGTAATGATGCATTGTAGAAATTTCCTAAATAATCTTGAATACGATATGTCGCAGATTCTGATAACGAGGCATAAATAACATGATGATTTGTTAAGACGTGATAATGTGTCTCACTTTGACTAAAGACAACTCCAGAACCTTTGACAATACGATTGATTGGAGTAACATTAGCTTCTACGATAACAACTGCTGGTGCTACTTGTGTTGATATAGCATTAAAAAAATCAATGCGCTTTTCATAAACCTCACGATAGTTTTCAAGATGAGTTTCAAATTCAGTATTTAGATCATCATAAGTTTTATTGACTTGGCACCCTGATAAAAAAATGGTAAAGATGATAATTGTTATGATAAGATCAATCTTCTTCAATGTAATCACCTATTTTAATTTTACCTTAAATCATGATAAAAAGAAAAAAGATATTTGAAATGTTCCAAATATCTTTCATAAAAATCAATTATCCAATTGAACCTTCCATCTCAAGTTTAATTAACTGATTAAGCTCGATTGCATACTCCATCGGTAGTTCTTTAGCAAATGGTTCAATGAACCCCATGACAATCATTTCGGTTGCTTCTTCTTCAGTTAATCCTCTACTCATTAAATAATAGAGTTGTTCTTCAGAAATTTTTGAAACAGTTGCTTCATGTTCCAAAAAGACATCACTATTTCTAACAGAGTTATAAGGAATGGTATCAGAAAATGAGTGATCATCTAAAATAATGGTATCACATTCAACATGTGCCTTTGCACCTTTTGCTTTTTTGCCAAAATCAACTTTTCCACGATAGTTAACTTTCCCGCCACCGCGTGAAATGGATTTAGATATAATTGTTGATGTTGTATTTGGTGCTACATGAATCATTTTTGCACCAGAATCTTGCCATTGTCCTTTACCAGCAAATGCAATAGATATCGTTGTTCCTTTTGCTTTTTCACCTAAAAGAATGCATGATGGATACTTCATATTGACATTTGAACCAATATTACCATCAATCCACTCCATGTGACCGTTTTCGTATACAAATGCTCTCTTAGTTACTAAGTTAATAACATTAGTTGACCAGTTTTGAATGGTTGTATAACGGCATGTAGCATCTTTTTCAACGATGATTTCAACGATAGCTGCATGTAGGGAATCTTTTGAGTAAACAGGTGCTGTACAACCTTCAACATAGTTCACATATGCGCCTTCATCAACGATAATCAGTGTTCTTTCAAACTGTCCCATTTGATCAGAATTGATTCTAAAATATGATTGTAATGGTTTATTAACTTTTACACCTTTTGGAACATAGATAAAAGATCCTCCACTCCACACGGCACTGTTTAGTGCTGCATATTTATTATCTGAGTAAGGGATGACTGTACCAAAATATTTCTTTACTAACTCTGGATATTCACGTAGTGCAGTATCTGTGTCTACATAAATAACACCTAAATCTTCGAGTTCTTTTTGGGTATTATGATAAACGACTTCACTTTCAAATTGTGTTGATACACCTGCCAAGAAATTTCTTTCAGCTTCTGGAATGCCTAATTTTTCAAAGGTATCTTTAATTGCTGTAGGAACTTCATCCCAACTTGTTTCAGCACGTTCACTTGCTTTAATAAAATACGTGAACTCATCAAAATTGATAAATGATAGATCAGGACCCCATGTAGGATTTTTAAGTTCTAAAAACTTTTTATATGACTTCAAACGGAAATCTAGCATCCATTCGGGTTCATTTTTTGACTTGCTAATAATTCTTAATATATCTTCATTAAGCCCTTTTCCTGTATCAAATACAGACTTTGATTCTGTCTTAAATCCGAACTTATAATCGCCAACTATGGCGTCTATTTTCTTTTTATTGTCATCCATTTTGTTGCTCCTCCTTTTTTTTGATTATGCCTTGCTCAATAGCTTTCCATGCTAAGGTAGCACATTTAATTCTTGCGGGAAATTGAGCAACGCCTTGATATACTACTGCATCTCCCTTTAATATGTTTGCATTATATGAATAGCCTTTTATAAGCTCATAAAATTCTTTGATAATTTGATTTGCTTCGTCAAGTGTATGGCTTTTTAATGTTTCACTCATCACACTAGCGCTTGAACAGCATATCGAACAACCTGTGCCTTGATGTCTAATGTCAGCAATTTGACCGTTTTTAACAAGCATTTGAACAGTCATCTCATCCCCACAACTAGGGTTATTCAAATGAATTGTCAAATATGATGGATCAGCAATCAATCCTTTATTTTTAGGATGTTTGTAGTGCTCCATGATAACTTGACGATATAATTGTTCAATATGGTTCATGATTTGCTCCTAAAATCCATTGAAAAACTGAATGGCTTCTTTTAAACCTTTAATAAATAAATCACAGTCTTCAATGCTGTTGTATATTTGAAATGATGCTCTTAGTGTTGAATGAACACCTAAAAACTTAGTAACGAGTTGGGCACAGTGATGTCCTGCGCGAACATTAATTTGATATTGATCAAGTGTTGTAGCGATATCATGAGGATGAATGTTATTAACGTTAAAATTTATGATAGGCATTTCTGCAGTAAGATTATAAATCGTTAGTCCTTCAATTTCCTTCATTTTATCTAACGTATATTGATGTAGCCTTCTTGTATGTGATTCAATTTCATCGATGCCAATAGAATTGATATAACGTATAGCTTCCGCAAGGCCTATAGCACCACTAATAACAGGTGTACCGGCTTCAAATCGCAAAGGTGCATCTTTCCATGTAGCTTGGTCTTTAAACACTTCATCGGCCATTTCTCCACCATACTCATATGGCTCCATCATATTAAGAAGATCTTTTTTTCCATATAGCACACCCACACCTGAAGGGCCAAACATTTTATGCCCACTAAAGGCAAGGAAATCTACACCTAGTTTTTGCACATCAACTTTCATGTGAGGTACGGATTGTGCACCATCAAGTATGACGATTGCTTTTTTTTGATGAGCACGTTTGGTCATTTCTTCTATAGGTGTTACATAGCCCATTGCATTTGAGACATGTGTTATCGCAACGATTTTCGTTTTATCGGTTAATACCGATTCAAAAGCTGATACGGTTATCTTACCTTCTTTTGTTAAAGGTATGTATACGAGTTTAGCTCCCGTTTTTTTTGCGACCATCATCCATGGTAAAACAGATGAGTGATGTTCAAGTTCACTTGTGATGATTTCATCACCAGGCTTAAGGGTATACGATAAACCATAAGCAACCAAATTAAGAGATGATGTTGTCCCACGTGTAAATATCATGTTATCTTCTGATTCTGCATGAATAAAGTCTTTAACTGTCTCTCTTGCATCTTCATATAACTTTGTAGCTTCATAAGCAAGATCATATGCGCCACGATGCACATTAACACCAAGCGTATGATAGTATTTATTTGTTTGTTCTACGACTGTTTTCACTTTTAAAGAAGATGCTGCCGAATCGAGGTAGCATAAATTGGGTTGTTTTTGATATATGATGAAATTTTCTCTTATTTTTTTAACATCTATCATATACGTGAATTAACTAAGCTAACAAATCTTTCTTTTAAAGGTTCATCATCGATCTCGTCAATAACAGGTTTTAAGAAACCGTTGATAATGAGTTTTTCTGCTTCTTTTTTATTAAGACCTCTACTCATTAAATAGTAAAGAACGTCCTCTTCGATTTTACCAACTGTTGCACCATGTCCTGCTTTGACATCATATTCATCAATGAGTAAGATTGGATTGACTTCAACAACTGCTAAATCCGAAGTAATGATACCTTTAAGTGTTTGAAAAGCGTTTGCTTGCTTCATTCCTTTTTCTATTTTTTCAATACCATTCAATACAATTTTTCCGCGTTTATTTGCAATACCAATATTTGTCATGTCACCAAACGTGTGTGGTGCTTTATGTGTAATTGATGCATCAATAATCTGATGATTATCATCAGAAGATACAGCAACAGTACGCATTTTCACTTCAGCACCATCTTTAAGTAAATCAACATGCATTTTTGTATCAAGCACATGAGAGACAAATCCACCAATTAACTCTAGTTTCGCATCACGATGTACGCTAAACTGATGAAAAATGGTTGTTTTTTTGCTTTGAGTCTCACTGACTAACAAGTATTTAACATTGGTATTATCTTGTAAGTTTAAGTGAAGATTATATGTATGCTCTAAATTTGATTCGTTTAAAATTTCTAATATGATTTTAATGGTTGTTTCTTTTGATACAACAATTTGAAAATCATCTAGTTGATCGGATTGGATAATAATTTTTATAGGCTCTTGATAATGGATTTTTTGAGGGATGATTAACTCATTTTGTGTGAGTACGAAATCTTTAGATAATGACGATTCAATCTTATCTTTTTTGATGATCAACGATTTCATTATTGATTGCCTTCGTCAAACTCAATCCCAAGTTCATCTTTTATCCATAAATAGCCTTTTTTGTCAATTTTTTCGATGAGCTCTTGGCCACCACTTAAAACAATTTTTCCATCTATCATAATATGTACATTGGTTGGTTTGATATGATCTAAAATACGTTGATAGTGTGTTATCAAAATGCATCCAAAATTCTCGTTAACTAAACTTGATACATTTTCGCCAACAATTTTTAGTGCATCGACATCAAGTCCTGAATCGATTTCATCTAATATCGCGAATTTTGGTTTTAAAACTTTTAATTGTAGAATCTCATTACGCTTTCTTTCTCCTCCAGAGAAACCTTCATTTAAATAACGATGTGCTAAATCTGGGCGCATTTTCAACTCTTCTACAGTCTTCTCATATTTAACCGCAAACTCGAATAATCCTACATCTTTACCAGATGTAGCTTTCAAAGCTTGGCGCATAAAATCACTGTTGGTAACACCTGGAACTTCAGCAGGATATTGCATCGCTAAAAACAGACCGGCGCGAGCGCGTTCATCAACTTCCATTTCTAAGATATTTTCTCCGTCTAGGTATGCTTCACCTTCGGTAACTTCATATTTGGGATGCCCCATGAGTGCACTAGCAAGTGTTGATTTTCCAGTTCCATTCGGACCCATGATTGCATGTACTTCTCCAGAATTTACGACTAAATTTACACCTTTTAGTATTTCTTTATCTTCAATACCAACATGAAGATTTTTAATTTCTAATTTTGCCATATAGACCTCCTTGATTTCAACATTTTTATTATATAACAATTGCAGAAATAATGCTAATTATACGCTAATTTATAAAATG
>OBJA01002191.1_pt1 | contig 11740 bp, 2 predicted proteins | sample 1519751 | NCBI WGS metagenome assembly OBJA01 (sample SAMEA3881238, study PRJEB22517) | soil metagenome | biome: lake sediment; feature: soda lake sediment; material: sediment, water from around vicinity | place: India | collected 2013-12-23 | depth 3 m
AATGCGACATCGCATGAAAAGTATTCTCTTAGAGGATGGTATTTTAATTTTCCTTCAATCAATCAATTTAATTTCTCTCATACCTTTAAAACCACATCAAAGATTGCAATAGATATCAAAAATGCACAACAGAACTCAGGGGATCTAACGTATCGATATGACTTGATTGTCGAGAACGTTGGACTTAATCCCGTTGCCCCGAAGTTAAAAATCTTTAACAGAAGTAATGTGTTGCTCAATGAGTATACTTTGCCCAATTTATCTTGTATGGAAGAAATTATATTCCCTGTTGAATTCGGAATGCCAAATTTACAAGAGAGAATATATCCCATAAAATTTGTTGTTAAATATGACGATCAATACGAAGAAAATGTATATGAGGTATTACCAAAAGCGAAAATTCAAGAACTTAAAATAGGCGAGTTCGGCATATTTTTAAGAATAAAAAATGAAGGGTATATTTGTACTGATTATCGTATAGATTACAGTCTATCCTCCAGTCAAGGTACGTCAATAGTAGATAAGGTAAATGTTGGTGAAGAGGTCATAATAGACCTGCCTCTAAATATTATCAGAGATCCATTTCAAACATACGGAGGATATTTGAGTATAAGTTGCTCATCGCTTGGAGATATAATTCACCAGCAACAAATATGGACTCAAGCCACAAAAGCTGAAATAGTTGCTCGGCCTGATACACAGATAATCAATGATAACATGTTTAATTATAGTGTTGATGTAGCAAGCATTTGCAATGACATTAACAACGCAAAGCTGAAGATTATTATTGACAGGGCAGGAATAGAGAAAAGTATTGATTTACCGGTAATCAAAGAAGGACAAACTATTACTTTGAAGGGAAATATCCTCATACCAGATACGTTAGCACCTAGAACATACAATGTTGATTATTATTTGGTACTTCCCAATAATATTGAGAAAAAATTAACTGAAAACAGCTTCAAGATACAGCGACCTCAACTCAGCGTTGTCATGCCTGACCCTAGTCAAATAGAATCAGGAGATGATTACGGCATTACGGTGAGTAATACCAGCTTTACTTCAACTGATGCCGATTATGAAATAAAGCTATACGATCCCACAGGATCGCAAGTAGATAGTCAATCTGGAAGTGCGCGAATTGAAGCTAAAGATGCTGTTAAACTTCAGTGGACTAGTCCGGATTCTGTTTGTTCTGGGTTATATACTTTGGAATGGATCTTCAGAACTTCTCCGATTAAGACCATTGTTAGGGGATATGATTCGCTTAATATAGACGCTTTGGAAGCTAACTTTACACTTCGTACCGACCGTGAGATCTACCACACATCCCAAAACGCCATAGCCCTTTCGCAGATCAATAATCCATCCGATCATGTCCTCAATGGCGCTTTGGATCTTACTGTCAAACGGTTAACCAGCCAGGGAGAAAGAATCGATGGTTGGCCTTGTTTAAAAGGGAATAACGGTTGGACCGGGGCGTCTCGATTGCCAGCGGATATGGAGATGCCGACGGTTATTTGGGAGACAAAGGGGGGTTCTAGCTATAATTTATGTCCTTTGGTAGGTAATGTTGTTTTAGACGATAGGAATGAATTCGTCGAACTATCAGGGGATAGGATCGTAGTTAATGATGCTTCTTCTGGTAATGTTCTTTATGAAATGGACTTAAATACTATCTGTCCCGATATGATTGTGGTTACTACGGCGTTATTGAATGATGTGAATCAAGACGGATATCAGGACATTATTGTTTGCATAGACGGTAAAACAGTTGTTGTGCTCAATGGAACTTTACAAGTGCTGTGGATTCAAAGATTTGAAGAGGAAGTATTGGACAGTCCATATATGACCGCTGCAGACTTGGATGCTGATGGGTCAGTTGAGTTATTATTAGACAGTATGGTTTTAAACGCGTCAACCGGTGAAGTCAAAAAGACAGGGACTGTTTTGGGAACTGTTGCTGATGTGAATTCGGATGGTTATATGGAGATCATAACTACAGATGGAATATATGATAAGGACTTCAACTTGATAAATCTCAGGGAAGGTTCGTGTTCTCCCCATCGTTTACCCGTTGTTAGCGATCTGAACCGTGATGGGAAGAAAGAGATTATATTGTTTGACGATATTGCCCTTTATGTCTATAACTCTAATTATGAGTTAATGTGGACATATAGCATTCCGGGAATCGAGACCATTGCAGTCTCAGATATGAGTAATGATGGACAAGAAGAGGTTGTGGGAATTCAGTTCATTTACGATGATGTGATACCTTTTGATAGTACTTATGAGATGTTTTGCTTGAATAGTTCAGGAGAGCTCTTAGCAAAAAAAGCACTGGAATATGATAAGGATTCTCGTTATGCAAGTTATATTAGTTCTGTGGTTCATAGTAAAGCGAGTAAATTTATACATGAGATATGTTCGATTCTTTTAGTGGACATTAATTCGGACGGTCTTAAAGAAATTGTTGCTGCCAATTATTGGAGCGCATTGACGGCATATAATAAGGATGGGGATAGATTATGGAATCTTTCGGATTATCCGCTGTTATCTCCTATCGCTGCTGCTGACGTTGATGGCGATCATAAGGCTGAGTTTATTATTCGTAGCAGTCAAGGAAACATTTGTGTTGATGGCTGGGAGCGGAAGAAGGAACCATCCGTTTGGATACCTAGGGATTTGATCGATACTTCACCTGTATTCTACTCAAACGATTCGTTGGTGTTGCCCAATGGAGATATGTGGGCGTCGGGTGTCGATGGTGTGTTCTATTATAAGCCGAATGAAAGTCGTTCTGGCTTTGTGCCAATTCATAATTACAATGATGCGTTTTATGAGGAACCAATCATTCAATTGCGAAACGGCAACATTGAAGTGTGGTCCGGTATCCAGAAGACGATGACTGGATATATTGACCCGTTAACAGAATCGTATATAGAGGCATCTTATTATGATGAAGCTTTCATCATAAAGAACAATAACTTGGTTCGGAATGGATTCTATTATTACTGTGAACGGCAAGGCAATGATACTGAAGTATTCCGACAAGATATGAGTTCTGGAAAAAAACAAAGCTTAGGACTGGTAACCGGCGTAACAGGAATGACGTTTACAACGATGCTTTCAGACGATTTAATTTTAGCAAACTATTCGTGGAACCGAAGAAGCTATTCCGGAATCCTGAATATAGAAACTCTTGACATTCAACAACTTACCAAGAGAATTGATAGTAGGGCAAGCACATTAAATGACCATACGGTTGTTTATGAAAAGGAAGATGGCATCTATACCTACGATCTTCAGTCTGAGCAAGAAAACATCCTGCAGTCTTACGAAAGAATAAACGAATTTATTAGCGCTTATGGGTATGAAGCCGAGCGCTGGAGTACCAGATATATTGTTAAAGATGAAGATTCTATTTATATTACCATACAACGTGGCTGCCCATTCTTAATTGAGTATAAGATATCTACAGATAGCTTAGCCATACAAACATCCTTTAAAGGTTATGGTGTAGTTGTTGCAGCATGCAACTTGAACGAAAAAATATATTATATATACAACGATAATTCAAGTTATATCAACAAAAGCTTTAGACTATTCATTCACGATAATTTGCTAAAAACAATAAACAGTATCAGTCTACCTGATGGTATTATCCAAGAAGAAACTTGTCTTGAAAAGATGTTCATATCCCCCGATGGCACGATTGCATTGCTAGTTAATGACTCAACCTATAATTCTTATTATAGATTAATAACATATAACACTTGGAATGGAACTTGGTTAACTACAACATTGCCATTTGCGTACCCGACTGAGGATATTGAAGACATCTGTTTTGGAAAAACTAATGATATCCTGTACATTCATCTTGAACGGGATTGGAGCTATTATCTATATGAGTATCAATTGTCTACAGGTACTCTTAAACAAATCGATTATGTTGATGCGGATTATGAAGCTTTATCGAGGAATATTGCCTATGATACGACAACAGATGGAGTCTTCTATAACTTTAATGGCTTTAAATACTATGATGTTAAGGCAGAGCAGATAAAACAGCTTAATAATTTGGGTATTGACTCTTATTTCAGGTACAATATTCTTTGTGCTAATGACGGAAAACTGTACTTGCTAACAACTCCATATGAGTACCCGCTTAATCAAAGAAACCAGGCTCATATCTTCTGGGAGTATTCGCTGGATAAGGGAAAACTGGAGATGGCCTTTAAAGTTTCAATGGATAAACTAAAAGAATACTTGGGAGTACTTCCTGTTACATATTATTACAGTATACACGGTGGTTCCTTCGATCCAACCACTAACTTATACTACAGTCTTCTAACCGGGTACCGTTTAGTTGCGTTTGACATGACAAAAGTCGAAAACCCAGTCGGCGATAGGCCGATTGAGATTGGTTCGACCATCGTGGAGCAAACCGTTCGTCAACAGACTGTACCCATTGATATCCTTATCAACTCTTCAGAGAACTTAACGACGGATCTTAACTCTTTTGAAGAACCAGGATCCTATATACTCTATGGGACTGTGAAGAATTCATTGGCTCAAACCCTCGCTAAGGAGAAGGTAAACTTCTTCGTGGGAAATAACCTAATTAACATGAAATTAAAGACAGATAAAGAAGTTTATCGGCCTGGCGATAATTTGGCCATTACTGGTAGCATCATTAACGTAACTGAACAACAACTATCTGACCTGCGATTAGTGATTACTCGATCCTTTGGAGAAGAGCAAACGGTCATAAGAGAAGAATCCTTCGAACTGGCAGCAGGTGAGGCAATAGATTTCAATACGGGACTATTGTTAGAGACGTTGGGAGATAGTCTTATCACAGCCCGAATTATTCAAGGAGAGACCATCCAAGCTCAATGTCAAGCACGGGTAATTGTCACACAGCCTGAATTGAAGATAACAATTGAAGCGCCGGAGACTGTGGGTAGTCAACCGTTCGATGTGCATCTCCAGTTGGAAAACCCGGGGTTGCTCCCTGCCGAAGTGAATCTAAATTCATCCATTCTTCAATTGTCGCAGTCGCTTCGGCTCGAACCAGGCGAGAAGACCATTTTCTCGAAAAAGGCTCAGGTTTGGGGAGACGTAAGTATAGCCGTAAATGTTTCGGGAGATGTAGCGGAGACTTATACGAAAGATGTATCTTTTGGCGAATTAGTCGGATTTTCTGCCACTACTTACATTGCCGCTTCCCAGAAGGGTATCCCCTATCGGATTGAAAATCTGGGACAAGTTGATGCGGATTGCCTATTAACGTTAAAGCTTTATAATTCTGATGGAACGGTTATCGCTGAGAGCGAGAATGGGGCTTATCTAACAACGGGAGAGTCTTTTGATGGCCTCTGGCCTCTTGCGTTGGAGCCAAATAAATATTGGTTAACATATGCTGTTTCATCACAGACCGGAGAGGTTGAGATAATAAGTTTGCCGGATTATTCAGCTGATATGGCGGTTCAATCCGAATTGACGCGGCCTGATCAGTTAAGCCTGAACTGTACTGTTAAGAATACCGGTTTCAACGCACTATCCGGTGAGATACGGGTTGTGACCGACTCTACTTGTCAATCGATACCGGTTGAACTGAACCCAGGAATCGAAGGGACATTCACAATGGTTCTCGAGGATCTGCCGTTGGTGGCTGGTAACTACCCGATAACAATAACATTAGAGAGTATGGGAGCGGTTTTGGCTACTGAGAATACGTCTTTTACCCGTGAGGAAGAGGCTCAGCCCATCGCAGAGTTTGCATTGGTATCGTTGCCGGAAGATTTAAGTATGGGTATTGGGCAAGAGACACCCGTACCAATTAAGGTAAAAAATGTTGGGGATCTAAATGGCGATGTCTTAATCGAATTGGTCTGCGATAATTTCTTCGCCGATTCTGTTGTCCTTAATCTCGATCCGGAACAAGAAGCTGAGGCGATGTTTGATATTTATACTCCTGATGATTTTGAGAGTGGGACTTATACTGCGAGGATTTTTGTCAACGGAGAACAAACGGATCTCAAGTATCAAATCAGCGGTTACAAAATCAATGCTGAAGCTTCTTTGGATAAAAAGGCGTACCTTCAAGGTGAAATTGCCACATTGACGCTGGAGATCCAGAATGTTGGAGGGCAGGCGGAGGTTCCGCTATTGGTACGGGTTAAACAGGGCGATTTCGATGAGACTCGTGAAGTTACATTGAACCAGGTAATGACTATGACCTTTGCCATCCCGGCAGAACGATTTAACCAGAAGATATTCTATGGTATTTATCACGCGGAGACCGAACGTTCACTATTCCTAAATGTTCATAACATCTATCAAGCATTTCCGGAGATAACAGTTACCACGGATAAGCAACTCTACCAAGCGGGAGAGCCTGTTTATTTGAATGTCAAGACCGAAGAAGAAGGCTGGCTTGCCGTGGTTGGACCAGGGGATTTCAATCGATTCGAACCAGTCAGCGGAGAGCGCATATATGCCATACCGCTTCCTGGAAACTTGAAGACGGGAACTTATAGTATCTGGGTGGGATTCGGTGACCATACGATTGAATATAAGATTGATCTATTGGGACACGATATCCGTTTTGTCTCGGGTAACCTGGATTTAATCGAGGCTTATCAAGATGGCGATCCATTTGAGCTCCAAATGGTGCTAACTTCTTCACAAATTATTGACTGTAGAGGAGAACTTGTATTGATTCGCCCAGACGGGACAGAGACGCTGATTGTTGTTTCTGAGGAAATAAAATTGACTTCCGGAGAGAACAGGCTTAAATTTACGGGAATTGTGGCATCGGAACAAACCGGAACCCATAAATTACGCTTAAGACTATCCTCCGGCGAGACTCTGTTGGCCGATTGTAATCTGCCTTTCCAATGCGGTCGAGAAGAATTGTTGGCGATGGGGACAGCTCAGAATGAATACTTCCATGGAACAGAAGATGTCACCGGCGAGATTCACCTCTATGGCGAAGGTCAAGGCAACGTATATCTGAAACTGGATGGAAGCGCAGTGGCGGTTGTTCCAGCCGGTTTATCCGGTTCGACGGCAGTGCCATATACGGTCCTTGCGTCACAGATTACTCCGGGACCCCATACTTTAGAGGCCTATTATGTCGGTGAAAGTGGAACCTCCGGAACGGTCAAGACAACATTTGACTATGGGACTGGACTTCCTGATCTGCAAATCATTAAATTGGAGATTGGGAAGGAACCTGTGGCTGATGGCGGACTACCAATATCCGTGGGAATTAAAAAGCTAAACGCTTTACCAGCGGAAGATGTTTCTGTCGTAGTTCGGGCCAATGGCGAAGTAATAGGCGAGTATGTCATTGATCAACTAGTAGAAGAAGACGCAGAACATCATCAAACAATTCTTTGGCATCCCGGTGATGGTACAGGTGTTATGGAGTTTACAGCGGAGGTTCGGATCGGCGATTCACTAAAAGAATATAACTCTAGTAATAACACGGCGAGCACCAATGTTGTCATTCCGAATACCCCGCAAGTACAGGTACCAGAGTCGACAAATAACCCAGTACTTCCTGTGTCCGGGACAGCATCTCCCAACTCATTGGTTTTTGTGTTAAACCATGGGAAAGTTATTGACTTTGTAACTGCTGGATCTAACGGCACATTTGATCTGGAATTACGGTTATCGGAAGGCCAAAACGAGTTGCAGTTTAAAGCCCGTGGACGTGAGGGATGGAGTTCTCCTTTATCAGAGAAGTTCGTTATATATATCGACTCTATTCCGCCGGAGGTTCAGATAGTAAATATCTATGATGATCAGTTCTTTAATTACGATATTACGCCACAAGTAATTGTCGATGAAGATAGTATCAAGGAATCAATAATCATGCTCGATGGCGAACCCTGGACACCGGGAGTTGTAGTGACTGATGAGGGAGCCCATAATCTATGGTATCAAGTTACGGATCACGCTGACAACAGAGCTGAAGGCTCCGTTACATTCTATATTGATAAAATAGCGCCGGTCGTTGTCGTTGAAGGGGTACAGACGGATGGGATCTATAATGAACAGGTCGCTCCAGATATTGTGGCAAGTGATCTGTACCTGGATTCTGTTGAGATACTATTAAACGATGAACCTTTTACTGTTGGCGTGGTGACGGAGGATGGAGATTACCTGCTTTCTGTTATAGCTGCAGATCGCGCAGGGAATGTGGATGAGTGCTATATTTCATTCATGATCGATACAACAGAGCCTACCATTACAATTGATGGAGTTGAAGATGGCTGGATTTACGGCGAGGCCGTTACACCAGAAATACTAACCGATGATGTGCATCTATCCGAAACAGAAATTACGCTTAATGGAGAACCCTACTATAGTGGGACGCCTATTACTGTGGATGGAGAATACGAACTTGTTGTAAATGCTATCGATCTGGCGGAGAATGTAAGTCAGCGGCGTATTACATTTAGTATTCGAACAGCTGACCAGATACCACCGGTTACCAAAGTCGTGCTGGAAGGGGAAAAATGGAGTAACGGAGCCTATAAGTCTGCCGTTAAAGTAACATTATCAGCCATTGATAATGAAGGCGGTACCGGGGTTGAAAAGGTCTATTACCGAATCGGTGAGACAGGCATGGTATCCCACTATACAGAGCCGTTTATGGTCGAAGAAGAAGGTTGGACCGAACTATATGTTTGGTCTGTTGATCGCAGTGGAAATTGCGAGGTTGAGCAGCGTGTTAAGATTCAGCGCATCATGGTATGGACCCCAGAATATGAATTGCTATGCAACAAACTAATTGTGAATGGTAAGGTCAATGTAGGGAGAATATTCAGCAATGGATATGTTTGCATTCATGGTAAGAATGATATCGGGTACTTGGGAACTGCAACATCTCATATCTATGCTAATCAAAAGGTAAACATTAAGAATCTGGAGCTTAATTTGGAACAGAGACCTCTACCACGCGTTGATTGGGATACATTGACTAATAAAGTTGATTGGCGTTGGATACGAGTATATGGAAGCTGGAACTCGCTGGAGAATGTCGGAATTGTCGGCGGAACAGTTATTGGTGGACATGCGCGTGTAAAAGGATTGCTGGTGGTAAAAGGAGATCTTTGGATTACTGGTAATGCCAATCTAAAGGATGTCGGTATTTTCTGTACCGGTAAAGTTATTATCACCGGTAATCCAAAGATAAACGGTTTGATTTATGCAGATGGACTTAAAGTTGCCGGTAATCCAACGATTGAGGGCAAGGCCATTATTAATGGCTCAGTATCAATCCATGGAAATGTTAAAATTGAATCCGGAGAGGTAATGGATTATGTTCAATATCTCATGCAAAAAAACAAAAGCTATAAATCAAATCTTGTAAGATATCCTTGGATGAGAAGATTTTGGCATTAAGCAAAGCTGTTCAGAACATCTCAGCGCCGGCATAAGCCGGCGCTACTACCATCCACATTGATCTATACCTATCCAAGACTTTGCCTGAATCTCAACCCTAATAACTATAGATTACCCCGCACGCCAACCTAAGTCCGGCGTCCCCCGCTGGTTGACTACGATAATCGTCTGGGTTTTTATGAATAATAATTGATTTGCCCACCACATCTCCGGGTTTGAATCGGTTTGTGAAAAAGCCCATAATCGCTCGCCCCTTGTTAGAGAAGAGCACGGGGAAATCTCCTGCATGATTGCCATGGGGTTGGTTATCAGGATTCCAGTGTTCACCGGCGGCTTGGAAGGGATCCGACGGGTCACCCACCGTACAAGTGCCATTTTCATGGATGTGGAAACCATGGGGTCCGACTGGATCGCCATTGTCTGCCTGTTGATAAGGAGGAAGTCCATTGATGTCTGCGTAAACCCAGGTTCCACCTGGAACATCAATAAAATATAGAACACCGTAAATCTGTGGGGAAATAGGTCCTCCACGTACTACACAGGCCACGCGGGCACCTGACTGACAGTAGCCATAATCAGGCACTCGCCTATAGTCATACGGGTACCGCCGGTTTTTTCTTTTGGCCATTTACAACACCTCCTTTTTGGCTGAGTTCTCACCAAAAGCTAAAGGATAAAAGCAGAGGAATGAGGAGACAAATAAAGAGCTGATAGAAAGCTGAATTCTACTGTAGAGCTTCATCTGATTAAATACCATATGAGGTTAGAACAGGCACAATTTGAATCCTTAAATTTATAACTAACTGTTACCTGACAACTGACAACTGTTAACTAATCACTGACAACTCTTCATGCTCTGGTCATTATATGAACTGATATTCGAAACGTGTCATCGTCTATCTTAATAAAATTTGGCAAAGTTTTTGAGAAAATGGAATAAAATAGTTCGATGCACTTTGACATCTATGATGAAATGATTTACAATTTCAGTTATGACAAGGGAACGAGCGACTATTAAAGGGCATCTCCTTGAGCTGAGCGTAATGATTTTTAAGCCCAAAGAAGCTGTGAAGACAAAAGGCCAACGGATGGCGTTATCATCATAAGTTTTGACTTCTAGATAGGTTTTAACCTTTACTTTGTTCTTCATCCTTGTACTTCAATATTTTGGAGGAGTTATAAATGGCAACTATTGCCGATGTTGCAAAAATGGCAAATGTATCTAAGGCCACGGTTTCTAGGGTTATAAATGATCTGCCCGTTAGCGTGCAGACTCATCGCAAAGTAACTGCCGCCATGAAGAAGTTGAACTACCGCCCGAATGCCCAAGCCCGTAGCTTAACATTGGGTAGAACCAATCTGGTTGGTGTGGTTGGTCCGTTTACTGGCGGTATGTTCTATGGTGAGATGCTAAACGGGATTATCAGCCAAATAAGTGGCACAGATAATTTTGTGACGGTTTATAACACGGATAACGCCGCCCATGAAGAAGAGATCATTCACCGCCTCCAGACGGAACAGCGTGTGGATGGGTTGATTATCATAACACCACGTATTGTTAATGATGACGTATTAAAGAAGTTCAATGGTCTTCCCATCGTGGTGGCGGACGGGGTCGTGGAAACAGCCCCTTCTGTAGTCTCAGACAGTTACGGCGGGGCAAAGCTAGCTGTAGAACACTTGATTGGTTTGGGGCATCGCCGGGTCGCAATGATCTCCGGGCCGATAACAGCTAGGGAGTCAAATGAAAGATTGCGGGGTTATAAAGACACATTGTTAAATGCCGGGATAGACTACCTGGATGAATATGTATGTGTCGCTAATTATAATATTGAGACTGGTCGAATTGCCATGCAGGAATTGTTAGCGTTAGATCCTCGACCGACGGCTGTTTTTGCCGCCAATGACCCGATGGCTATCGGTGCCATGGAGTTCTTGCGAGAAGTAAATATTCGTGTTCCTGATGAGATTGCAATAGTCGGATTTGATAATAGTATTTTAGCGCCGCGGGTAACACCTGCATTGACCAGCGTCTTCCAACCAATTCACGAAATAGGACGAGTAGCGGCTCGACGCCTGTTAGACGCAATAGCTAAAACCGAGACCTATCCGACACAGACAATTCTCCGTTGTGAGCTGGTAGTCAGGGAATCGTGCGGGGGCAAGGTCAAACCCGGCGTTTTTACAGAAACTTCATGTAGCTAGGGATTGCAAATTGTTGTATAACGCTGTAAAATGAATGTGAAAGTATTCACAAGGAAGGAGAGAGGGCGGCATGGTTGAGGTTATGGTGATACCTAAAGCCACCATTTCCAGA
>OBJA01002192.1_pt1 | contig 11737 bp, 11 predicted proteins | sample 1519751 | NCBI WGS metagenome assembly OBJA01 (sample SAMEA3881238, study PRJEB22517) | soil metagenome | biome: lake sediment; feature: soda lake sediment; material: sediment, water from around vicinity | place: India | collected 2013-12-23 | depth 3 m
TTCAAACATGATATATACTTATGGTCTAAATAGAGCCATAGTTGATAAATTAAAAATGAAAAAATTATTCATATTTCATATACTCATTCAAGATTTTGAGTCTCATATGAATTAAAACGAATGAGTAGGAACTTATGTATATAAAAACGGTTATAATCAGTTAATTACGGTTAGCTGTCATTATTTGTTGGAATATATGATAGATGACGATCAAAAAGTGGTTTGACCTTATCCCGTTGCTTAGAACATTCTTTTCTTTACTTTCATTATATAGATTGCCAAAAACAACTGTTTAGTTACTAAAGGTTCTATTCTGAGCATGTGAAATTATTCAATTTAATCATCTTATATCTAAAATGCAAAATATTTGCATATTAAATTGACAACTAAATATATAAGTAGTATACTATTTGTGAAAGGAAGTGGTCATGATGCTTCTAAGCAGTTTTAAAGTTGGCGGTTATAAAGTCTTTGGTGAACCAGTAGAGCTCAATATGGTTCCTGAAACTAAAAACGCTCTACACCTATCAGAAAACATCATAGAACGTAAAGAAAAGTCAACAATCAAAAAGAATCTAAAAAGCACAATTCTTTATGGCGGAAACAATACCGGTAAGTCATCTTTGTTAGATGGTTTAATGACAATGAGAAAAATATTTAAAAGAGGAAATGTTGAGAAGTTTCCTTTTGATATTTTAAAAAATTTTTGCTATGACTTTGATGATTTAGTTAAATTTGAAGTATCATTTATCAAGGATTTTAAAAACTTCACTTATGGTTTTGAATTCAATTCAGAAGAAAGTATTGGCGAATATCTGTTTGAAGATAGCAAACTCCTTTTTTCACGTGATTTAGATGGTGATACAGAAGGTGACTTTTTGAGTTATGAAAGTTTCAAAGTGAGATTACATGATTTGCCATTTGATAAACTAATAGTGCCATACTTCCTAGAGTATACAAAAGTGGTGGATGACTATAAAGTGTTCACGCTGATTGATAAATTTTTCAATAAAATCAAGTTTGTAAATAATAGAGAAAATGTGATCAATATTCCGCTTTACACAAAATTTATTAATGACCCAAAGAAAATGTCTATTTTAAATAGACTAATCGCTTCTACAGAGCTTTACATGGAAAAAAGAGATACATTACCAGAAGAAGAACTCTACAACTCTGATTTGTATAAATCACTTATGGAAAATAGCAATGTTGAAGAATTAAAAAATACAGACGATAAAAAAGAATCATTTAAATCTTTAGTGGATCTATTACGTGTAACATCAGTCTATAAAGGTCGAAATGGTACACATGTGATGAAGCCGTCTATATTATTTGATTCTGTTGGCACCAATAAGTTTATCGTTTTAGCGATGCATATTATTACTGCATTATTAGAAGATAATATTTTGCTAATAGATGAGTTTGATAGCAGTTTGCATCATAAGCTTACTAGAGCATTAGTGATTTTAATGAATTCTGAAATCAATAGCGATGCACAATTTATTATGACAAGTCATGATGTTAAGTTGTTATCTCCAAATCTATTTAGAAAAGATCAAATTAATTTCATATTAAGAGATGATTGTAAAGTTGAAATTGTTTCACTTGATGATTTTAAAGCAAACTCAAATAAAGACATAAGAAGCAATAGTAATTTTGAGAAGATGTATGTAGAAGAAAAAATAGTTCCCCTACCAGATACTGACATATATCAAGTAATAAAAGAATTTAGTTCATATGGCGAAAAGAAAGCCGATACTAACTAGTAAGAAAACGCGTTATGTAAGACCCACAGTTATTATATTAGGGGATGGAGAAACTGAAAAATCTTACATAGACAGATTAAAGGAATTAGATTTTTTTGAAAATGTGCATTTGAAATATGAAAAGGGTAATGAGTTTAATTTCGAGACTAAAATCAAAGAACATGCAACCAATAAAAACGTCATTGTTATCATTGATGTCGATAATGCTGCTTCAAACTCAACCAAGTATAATGAGATTAAAAGATTAGTTGAAACCAAGAAGTACAAAGGGCGAGTATTCTTTAACAATTATGCTTTTGAATTGTGGTTGCTAAACCACATTGATTATTTTTCGACACCAATAACCGATAAAAGTCAGTATGACAGTAGTATAAATGACATATTTGGTGTTGAATCCTGGTCAAGATATAAGAACCAAAGAAATCGTAAGAAAATCATGGATATGATTAATAAAGATTCAATAGAAGAAGCTGTTACAAACATTAAAAAACTCGATAAAAAAACACCTTTTGATAATCCATCAAGTAATATGGATGATTGTATTAATAAAATAAAGAAGATCAAATAAAAATGACACCAGGAGTAGACAATTTAGTGCTATTTCTGGTGTTTAAAATTAGGAGAAGAAAATGGATAAACATAAAGTTTTTATTAGCTATCATCACTTGAACGATCAATTTTACAAAGAGTATTTATTGGATTTAAATAAAAAATATGATTTATTTGATGATTATTCAATAAGAGACGGTGAGATTGATGATAGTTTGAGTGCAGAAAGCATTAGAATTAAAATCAGAGACGAGTACATTAAAAATGCAAAAGTTTTGGTTTTGTTGTGTGGTAAAGAAACTAAAAAAAGAAAACACATTGATTGGGAAATAAATGCAGCTATGTTTAATACAGACTTGAATCCAAGATTGGGGATTGTTGTTATCAATTTGCCTTCAATTAATGGTTCATGGATTAGAGCAGCATCTGATGAGGAAAAAGATATTATTGCTCCATTATCTAATTGGTATAGTATTGAAACAAGAGAAGATTATGAAGATAAATATCCTTATATGCCAACCCGAATAATTGACAACTTTGTAAAAAAAGTTCCAATCAGTGTAATAAGTTGGGATAGAGTTCAGAGCAGACCAGAAACACTTAAAGAACTAGTAGATTTAGCGTTTAAAAGAAGAAAAACAATTTCATACGATCACTCAAGACCAATTAGAAGAAATAATAGTTAGGAGGTTTATCCTATTATGTCAAATGAACACACAGTAAATCCACTTAGTATATTCATTGTTTGGGACCAGGATTTTTCTGATGGAATTTTTCTAGCAGACCAGGTTTATAGTTTGTTATCCAGAAGTGTCGATAATCCAACAGAAAGAGGAATTGGAATTCCAGTTGATTATGTAAATGATCCTCAGCAAAGAATGAATTTTTCGCAAAATGCTTTAAATCTAGTATTTATTTTGATAGATGACTATTTTATAGTACATAAAAACGAATGGGAAAAATATATAAATTTATTGGACGCTGAAAAAAATGAACTTATTGTCATTCCTTTTGCATTTGAATGTAGACCATTTGATATCTTCACAAGGTTTAACAATACAAATTTTGTTGTTGTTCCTACAAACAATAAGACAGAGTACTTTCAATTTATAGTTTCATATGAAGTTAGTAGAGCTATTAATCAAATTAATAACAAAACTAAAGATATTAACTTGTTTTTAAGCCATAATAAATCAACGGGTGAAGGGATAGTAGAAAAAATTAGAAGTGAGATATTGCGCAGTACAAAGCTAAATACTTTTTATGATAAACACGACATCCCATACGGCGATAGATTTGATATGAAGATTTATGATAGCATAAAAGAATCAATAGTAATTGTTTTTCTTACAGATGGATTTTCAAGCAGAGATTGGTGCAAGAGAGAAATCATCGCAGCAAAGGAAAATGAAAGACCTATGATATTGTTAGATTTTTATGAAGAAGGTGAAGCACGACTGTTTCCATATTTGGGAAATGTTAAAATTATAAGCTTAAATCCTAAAAAAATAAGATATTATAAACTTTTAACAGCAATATTAATAGAAAATATAAAAATAGAATATAATTCAGTTCATACGAAATATTTGATAGATCTACTTAAAATTAGTAATAAAAACTATAAGATTATGAATCAACCACCAGAATTATTAACTGTTTTATATCATAGTCAGTCTGAAAATTTATCATACATTTATCCAGAACCACCAATTAACAATGATGAGCTTGAAATAATATCAAAAATTGTTGATAAAAAAAATTATACAACACCTATAATGTTTTCTACGACTAAAAGCACAGAATCATTATTAAATAAAAACTTGAAAGTAGGATTATCAATCTCGTATTCAAGTGACTCTAAAAGAATAGACACACTAAAAATTCAAGATATTATTACGAACATTGTTAGGTATCTCTTAGTATTAGACTCCTCAATATATTATGCAGGAGATCCAAATTATAATGAAAATACATCATTTTCTAATATACTATTGAATATTGAGGACAAATACTATAATCATCGTAATAGAGCTAAAAATAATCTTATTTTAGTTTTACCAAAATATGTTCAGAAAAATATCAAAGTAAAACAATTAAATTATTTAAAGCAATATGCTGATATTATTAATATTGAATATGAGGGTGATAAAGATATTCAAAAAGATTTATTTTTAACAAGAAAAAAATTATCAGAGATAATTGATTTTCATATTATTATGGGTGGAAAAACTTCTAATTTTGAAGGTGAGTATCCGGGTATTATCACCGAGTTCATGAATACTTATGAAGAAAAGAAACCAATATTTTTAATAGGAGGGTTTGGTGGAGCTTCAAAGATAATATGTGATATTATTCAAGGAGAAATACACTCTGATTTAAATGATAAATATTTTTATAAAAGTTTATTAAACATTGATATTGGTAATTTAAATAATGGACTGAATAAGGAAGAAAACGAGTTGCTAATGACTACAAAAGATGCGGATATAATTGTTGTTTTATTGTTAAAAGGCATAAAAGAAATTTATAAATAGATATGTCGGAATGGAGGTTTGTTTATGAATGAGAGTAAATATAAAGATTCAAAGGTGATTGTTACTAATGAGGACAAGCTTAAATTAGCATTAAAAGACTATAAAAGCAAAAGAGACTATGGAAAAGATCTTTTCTCAAGTCTATTTGCTTTTATCTCACTTATACTTACAATCCTTTCATCTGAATTCACTAATCTTTTTGGTATTCGGCAAAATACATTAGAAGTTATATTCTGGTTTATAGTATCTGCATTGGGATTTTATATTATGTACAATTTTTATTCGTTAATCAGGATAATTATAAGAAAAAATTATACTCTAGAGTGGTTTGAAGCAGTATTGCTGGTGAGGAAGATAAATATAGAATTGATTATAAAGTCATTTTCACTGCTGTTATTGAATCAATAATAACTATATTCTACTGGTTATGGAAGTCTATAGGATATGTATTTTTGATACTATTTTATATTTTACCATTTGCTTTATTAATTCTAATTGGATTTCTTGTTGGGTGGAAAGAAATATTTACATTTTATAATGGAAACTCTTATGCATATCCGTACATAATCTTTGGACTCATTGGAACGTCCGGGTATTACGTATTGATTTCCAATCTTTATGATTTAGGAATTCATGAAGCTGTTCGAGACTTTTTTGAAACAATTTTCGATATATATTCACCTTATTAAAATAAAGTTAAACAAGCACAAGCTTCCAATCAAATGCTTTAGAACGATGCATTTTGCAATCACCCTCAAGCAATGGCTTTTCAGTCATTGCTTTTTTAATTTTATACGGTGATACTACATCACCGGCAGCATTAATCACCAACACATAATTCTGATCATCAACTTTAATAAACTGTTTTACAAAGCTAAGAAGCATCTTAGGTGTTAACGACTCTAAAGGATATTCAAATGACTGAATCCTTTGTTTCAGATTATTTGCATGTCTTAATGCATGATCATGTTTGATCTTTTCATCTTCAATATTTATATAGTCAATACTGAATTTGATAATTTCATCTTCTAAATCTTTAAGCATCGCAAGTTCAGCTGCATCTCTATGATCTTTTCTTTTTAATGTGTAATATTTGTCTTTATACGTTTTAATGATAAAACCTAAGTTGTTTAATTGTTCATCTATTTTATCGATAGATAATAATTGCTGAACACGTTTGTCATACTTTGGTTCTAAGTCGCTAAATTTGCGTCCTAAGGCGTTTAAACTTCGCTTGAGGATATGGATAAGTGTTTTGCTCATACCTTTGGGAAAATGGGGATTATTTAAGTAATTAGGATCAAGCATATTATCAATTACTTCAATATCTCTATCAAGCGGTCTATCACATGTTTTATAACTATCTAAGTCAAAGACAAAATCACTTAATACATTGGGTATACTCGTGTTTTTATCATAAGTTCTTTTCTCATTAATCATTAATGACTGAACTTTTTGGAAAGTATCCTGATCAATGATAGCTTCATGATGATTTCTTATCACATATTTTGGTTTATCACCATTATTAACAATCGTTCTTTTTCCATGTCCATCATGCTTCATATACGTTTTACCATATTCAATGGTACCAGTATATCTAATATCTTTTAAGATACTGTTAATTTGTTGATAATTAGTTATAGGAAATCTCTTAGTTGATTTTAAATCTTGTGACTGGGCGTATGCAATAAGTTCTGACATTTCTGATCCATTAAGTTTCATTTTATATATCGTTTGAATAATAGGAACTATTTTAGGAATAGGCTTATATTTTTTGTCTTCAGTGATTTCATAGCCAAGAAGTTTATGAAGTGCAACTTGTCCTTTTTGTGCACGCTTTTGAAAACCCCAACTGATGTTTTGTCCCATGGATTGTGATTCTTGTTCAGCCATACCAGACATCATGGATAAAATCATATCAACCGTTGTATCTGAACTATAGATACCTTCTTTCTCGAAGTAGAACTCGACACCTAATCTTCTTGTTTCTTGAATGATTTTAAGTGAATCAACCGTATTTCTAGCAAACCTTGATAAAGACTTAACTAAAACTAAATCAATATGTCCAGCTCTAATTTTTTTCAGTAACTTTTGTAATCCATCTCTTTTTTTCGTGGATCTTCCTGATTTGCCATGATCTGCGTAAATACCTGCAAAGATATAATCAGGATTAAAAATGATTTCCTTGGCATAATGTTTAATTTGCAAATCAATGGATGATTGTTGCATTTCTAGTTTGGTTGAAACGCGTGCATAAGCTGCAACGCGTTTCAATCTTGTATGTGCATATCTAACACTGTTTTTTTTAATGACTTTAATTTCCTTCATGAATCGTTACCAAAAGTTGATTTTCTTTTGCTGAAAACCAGAGAACCCTATTTTAATGTTAATACACCTGGTTTAGAAGACTTATTAATGGATAAATTAACTGCGTTTGCACCAAATACGATTGGAATCACCTAAGAATCTGAAAAATACACCGAAATAATTAAACAAACGTATGATGTATCTAAAATAAGCAAAGCTCTCGGTCATAACAATTATCCTATTGAAGCGTACATTTAAATGGCGAAAAAGCAGATAAAATGGGGAAAATTGGATTTAACATATAAAGATACTTTAAAGGATTCGATAAGAACTTGTTTGAATATTTTAACCAGGGGTGGATATGATAAAGAAACGTACTCTCTATTGGAAAAAAGTATTCTAGGATTTAGTGGATATGTCTATGGAAATAAATTTAATTCAATTGACCTCCGAGTTTGCGTTATCGATGTATTAAGAACTGCAACCATTGTTTACGCAGGTGGTATTGATTCTTATAATACAATGAAGAAAGATACGATAAATATCGGTCTTGTACCAGAATTTGTAACTCATTATAGAAGCTTAAGAGGAGAATTAACAAGAATGGTATATTTTGAGATTCTTCTTGAAACTTTATCTGTAATCATTGGTTTAAAAATATTGGCTATTTGAGGTAATTGCGAAATAAATGATTGTATTCGCAATTACCGCGGTATTAGATATTGAATTTTTTTAGGTGAATTTTTGTTTGAAAGTTATTTTAAAAAATAAGATTTTAAGATTTTTGAATGAAGACATAGATAAAGATTACAACTAATAACTTTTATAATGATTTAAAAAATTAAATATGTATTTTTGCTTATATTCAAGAAAAAGCACTTATTAACAGTAATATGTTTACAAGTGCTTTTTTTATTGGAGGTAACACATGGAAAAACATCCTTTAGAAACTTTAATCGTGCAATACTTAAGCGAAAAGGATATAACTAAAAATTCCTTTGATCTTTACAAAATCATTTTAAATCAATACGTTGATTATCTTAAAGATAACAATATCCCCTACGCAAACAAAACCGACGTAGTAAACTACATTAATTTGAAGAAGAATGATGGTTATTCTAACAACTGGCTTTATCTTCAAATAGGTACTATAAAAGCTTTTTACAAGTATTTAAGTCTTAATCAAAAGCGCTTGAATCTTCCGGAAGTTTATGCCTTTAATATTACTGGTTCTATTAAAAATGTAAGTAAAAGGGTAAAGATTTCCAAGTCGGTTTTAACAGTAGTACAAGCCAAACAATTGCTCCTTTATCTAAGAGATAACAGAAAGTATATATGGTATTACCGTGATTACGCTATTGTTTATTTGATGCTGACGACGGGGCTTAGAAGTGTGGAAATTAGAAGGGCTAAGAAGAAAGATTTAAAGCTGATAAATGATAAGTATGTTCTTTATATTCAAGGTAAGGGTAAAAGTTTCGCGGATATGTTTGTAAAGATATCTGAAGGGGTGAAGGAGGCAATTGACGCTTACTTACTCATAAGAAAAGACAAGAGTCCATTCTTGTTTATTTCGCATTCTAAACATTCTAAAAACTATGGTCTCGATAGAATGTTTTTCAATCTGATGTTAAAAAGAGTACTTAAAGCGTCTGGGCTGGAAGATGTCCAAATAACGCCACATTCTTTAAGACATACTGCTGCGACATTAAACCTATTGTCAGGCGGATCGCTTGAAACCACGAAAGAGTTTTTGCGCCATGAGTTGATGACTTCGACTTTAATTTATGCTCACCATTTGGACATGACAGAAGATGATTCAGAAGAGAAACTAGAAAACTATATTTTAGGTAATGAGGAGTGAAAATATATGGAAAAACATGAACTAGAAATTTTGAGTCAAAGTTATTTAAAACAAAAAAAACTTTCACCTGCGACAATTAAATCCTATGGGTTTGCATTTAATCATTATATCAATTACTTAAAAGAAAATAATATCGATTACGCTAAGACAGCGGATGTGATTTTATACAGGGAGTACAGAAGGTCAATCGGTGATTCAAGTTATTGGATCTATATTCAAATCTGTGCGCTGAAAGGTCTTTACCGGTATTTAAAAACTAATCAAGCAAGATTAAAATTATCAGAAGAATATGCATATGATATTATGTTTCCAATTAAAAATGAAAGAATCAGACCGAATATCAAAAAAACCATTCTTACCATCAATCAAGCTAAACAACTATTACTGATGAGTAAAGAAAAAAGGAAATATATATGGGACTACCGCGATCACGCTATAGTTTACTTGATGCTGGTTTCAGGATTAAAACCAGTCGAGATTGTAAGTGCTAAGCTTGATGATTACCAGATTGTTGATGGACGAAGCGTACTCTATATCAGAAAAAACGACAGAATTGCAGCTGATGAGTTCGTCCATTTATCAAGCGGTGCTAAAACGGCACTTGATGATTATTTAACAAGAAGAAAGGATAGTTTATCATTTTTATTTGTTCATCATAAAAATATGACCGATGATGGAAAACTCAGACGCATGTTTTTTTGGGATATGTTTAGGCGTGTGCGAAAAAATTGCGGCTTAGAAGACCTGAGGTTAACGCCCCATTGCTTAAGGCATACAGCTGCGGTTATGAATCTTGAAAGAGGTGCGTCGATCGAAGAGACTAAAGCTTTCCTTAGACACTCCAACATCAGTTCGACTCTTGTATATGCCAATTACTTAGAAAGGCTTAAAGATGATTCAAATATAAGAATCGAAAACTTTATTCTAAATGAAGAAGAATTAGATATCTATCAATACTTCAAAAGATATGTTCAAGAAATGAAAGCGATATAAGTTAAAATAGTAGTAGAGATTATCAGATATTTGAGAGTGGGTTTAACCATTTTTTATTTTAATAAAAAATATTCACAAAATCTTCATAAAGTCCTTGAAATAACATACGAAGTATGTAATAATATATTTGTTCGAAGAACGAACAAAATATAATTGCTTTAAAGAGGACTTTTAATGACTGATAATGGTTTCTTTAAACTAACTCCACTTTATAAGGAATTCATGCTGCTAGATATGATTGAGAAGAATTCCAATATAACTCAAAGAGATATGAGTGCCACACTTGGTGTGGCTCTTTCTATGATTAATAGCTATTTAGATGAGTATGAAACTCATGGATTTATTAATAGAAAGTATAAATCACCAAAAACAGTTGAATACTTTATAACTAATAAAGGAATCGAAAGAAAGAAATTGTTGAATATCTCATATTTGGATGCCACACAAAAAGTATATCGGTCAGCAAAAGAAAATATTGTAATGTTCTTAAATCAGATTATTGAGAAAGGATTTAAGAACATTTTGCTTTATGGAGCGGGAGAAGTGGCGGAGATATTATTAAATGTTATATATACAGACCATGATATACCTCTTAAGGTTTTGGCGATTATCGATGACGACATAAAAAAACAAGGTAGTAACCTTATTAACACAAAAATTACAGGAGTAGAAAATATCAAAAATTTCAATCATGATGGCATATTAATTTCTAGCTATACAAATAGCAAAGAAATTTATGATAAGTTAATAAAAATTAATTATGATAAAAATAAGATATTAAGGTTTTTTAGTTTTTAAATTAATTATTTTTTTAAAAATATAATTATAATTTCTAATTATGAATAATAAGTTTTTAATTGAATAATATATAATTTTTATAATTGTTAAGGAGCTCAAAGTGTCATTAAAACTAATGTATATAACGAACAACCCCATAGTGGCTGAAATTGCAGATAAAAATGGAGTAGATTGGGTTTTTATCGATTTAGAAACAATTGGTAAAGAAATAAGGCAACCAAATATGGATACTGTTAAGTCATGTCATTCAATTGAAGATATTAAGATAATAAAAAAGGTTATTACAAGAAGCAAGTTATTAGTGCGAGTAAATCCAATCTACGAAAATTCAGTCAATGAAATTAATCAGGTTGTTGATGCAGGAGCAGAAATAATTATGTTGCCCTACTTTAAAACAATAAATGAAGTTAAAACATTTATTGATTTAGTAGGAAAATCTGCAGAAAAATGCTTATTACTTGAAACACCTGAAGCTGTAGATATAATAGATGAAATATTGAAATTAGATGGTATAGATTATATACACATTGGTTTAAACGACTTACATTTAGGCTATCATAAAAAATTTATGTTTCAACTCTTATCAGAAGGTTTGGTTGATGACATTATTTCGAAAATAAAAACTAAAGCTATCCCATATGGGTTTGGAGGAATAGCTCAAATTGGAGAAGGAACTCTACCAGCTGAATTAATTTTAAACGAACACTATAGATTGAAATCAGATTTAGTAATCTTATCCAGGTCTTTTTACAGATTTGATAAAAATGATTCTCAAGAAAAAATTTATGAAGTTTTCAAAATAGGAATAAGAAAGTTTAGAGATTATGAAAACGAAATAAAAAATAAAGATCAAAGTTTTTTTATTAACTCTCACACTAAACTAATTGATATCGTAAATAAAATTATAGAAGGGATTTAAATCTTAC
>OBJA01002193.1_pt1 | contig 11736 bp, 6 predicted proteins | sample 1519751 | NCBI WGS metagenome assembly OBJA01 (sample SAMEA3881238, study PRJEB22517) | soil metagenome | biome: lake sediment; feature: soda lake sediment; material: sediment, water from around vicinity | place: India | collected 2013-12-23 | depth 3 m
AAACGTTTCGGAATGGAACAGGCGCAACAGCTGGTAGCAGTCACTTCAAACAATAGCAATCAGTCACTCCCCTTGTTCAGGATCAAAGGTAACAACCGTATCGCCCTCTCTACAATCCGTCCTTCGGCAGATGGCAACGGATATATCCTAAGACTTCAGAATGCCTCTCCGTTCTCGGCACATGCGGCACTTGAAAGTACCCGTTTGAATATATACTCAGCCTACTACTCCGATAATCTTGAGAAAACAGGTAAAGAATTCAACCGCTCTTCATTCTGGATGAAACCATACGAATGTATTTCTATTAAACTGACAATTAAATAATCAATAGATGAAAATCAAATTATTCCTATTATTGGGCATATTAATGTCGTTATTCGCATGCTCAACAGAAAAGACTCCCTCCGAATGGGTTGATCCTATGATCGGTACTGCCCATTCCCGCTGGTTTTTTTTCACTCCGGCCGCTGTACCCTTTGGAATGGCAAAACCTGCACCATCAACTGATGGGCATTTAGGAAATACCGGGGGATGGCAAGCGGTGGGTTATGATTACAGACACACTTCAATAGAGGGATTTGCCAATTTTCATGAATTCCAGATTGGCGGGGTAGTCCTTATGCCTACGGTGGGAGAATTAAAAACTATACCCGGGGATTTGGAAGATGTGAATAGTGGATACCGCTCCAGTTTTGACAAAGCAGACGAGATTGCTACACCGGGATATTATTCTGTTCTTTTGAAAGATTACGGTATTAGGGCTGAACTCACTGCCACTGAACGTGTTGCTTTTCACCGATATACATTCCCGGAGTCTACACAATCGAATATCATTTTCGATATCGGGAACAAACAGGGTGAAAGCGGACCTGTAAAAGATGCACAGGTAACCTATACGGAAGACGGGCGTATTGAAGGTTTTGTTACCACCTACCCCGTCTATATCAGGAACTATCAGGAAGATGCCGACCTGACAATGTACTTCAGTGCGGTAGTCGACAAACAGCCGGAGGCCTGGGGTACTTTTATAGGGAATAATATAAAACCCGGTTTACGAAATGAAAAGGGAGGAGGTTCCGGTCTTTATCTGGCTTATAACACCAAAGACGGCAATAGCGTCAATATAAAAATTGGCCTTTCATATACATCGGTAGAAAATGCCCGTCTGAACCTCCAAAGCGAGGCAAAAAACCTCTCTTTTGATAAAGCCCACAAAAAGGCCACCTCCACCTGGAACAACTACTTAGGTAGAATTAAAGTAGAAGGAGGGACGGACGGGGACATGACAAAATTTTATACCGGATTGTATCATGCGTTACTGGGCCGGGGATTGGCAAGCGATGTGAACGGAGCCTACCCGAAAAATGATGGTGGGGTGGGACAGATTCCACTGGATGACAATGGAAAACCTCTGTTTAACCATTATAATACGGACGCTATCTGGGGAGCATTCTGGAATTTGACACAGCTATGGAGTATTGCTTATCCCGAATATTATGCAGATTGGATCCAAAGTCAATTACTCGTATATAAAGATTCCGGATGGCTGGGAGATGGAATTGCGTGCAGCAAATATGTCTCCGGTGTGGGAACAAATTTTGTCGGACTTGCCATTGCCGCGGCATACAATTGCGGTATCAGGAACTTTGACATAGAAACCGGGTATAAAGCAGCCTTAAAAAATGAGATATGTGCAAAAGACCGTCCGGCAGGTGCAGGTAAATTAGATGTAGGACTATTTGTGAAATATGGCTATTCGCCGTATGATGAGAAGTACTACATGCAAAATACACCGGAAGGTTCAGGCTTTTCCGCATCACATACAATGGAATACGCTTTCAGCAGCTTTGCGGTTGCACAATTTGCAAAACTACTTGGTAAAACGGAAGATTATCAAAAACTGATGGGATTGTCGGAAGGATGGAAAAATTTATTTGATCCTGATACCAGACTTATACGCCCGAAAGATAAAGAGGGTGAATTTCTTAAAGAGTTCGACCCCCTGGCGCCCTGGATTGGGTTTCAGGAAGGAAACGCAGTACAATATACCTATTATGTCCCTCACGATATCGACGAACTAATCTCCCTGGTAGGAACAGATGTTTTCAATGAAAGGCTTGACAAATCATTTGAGATCTCACGTGCGAATATATTTGGCGGAGGAGAGACCATAGATGCTTTTTCCGGATTGCACACCATGTACAATCACGGAAACCAGCCGAATTTACATATCCCCTGGCTATTCAACTTCTCTGGTAAGCCGTGGCTGTCTCAAAAATGGGTACGAGCCATCTGTGATGAGTTTTACGGCACAGAAGGTATCCACGGGTATGGATACGGTCAGGATGAAGATCAGGGACAATTAGGTGCATGGTACGTAATGTCGGCAATTGGTTTATTCGATGTGAAGGGGCTGACAGAAATCGATCCTTCATTTCAGATAGGCAGTCCGATCTTTGATAAAATTACCATTAAGCTAAATAATAAATACTATAAGGGGAACTCGTTTATAATTGAAACTCGTAATAATAGCAAAGATAATATTTATATACAATCTATTAAGCTAAACGGAGCTGACTACAACAGTGTTCACATCGATTACGCTGAAATAGTCAATGGAGGGAAAATAGAAATTGATTTGACCGGTAAACCAAACTATGACCTTTCTCACTGATTAGTTATTGATAGGATGTATAGAAATAATAAGTGCAGGTTGTTAAACAAATTTATTTATAAATCTATGGAATATGAAAATGAAAGTATGGTTTAATCATGTAACATTACGCCTTTTTTTACTGGCTACCTTATGTAGTGCAAGTGTATTGGTGTCCGGGCAAACAACAAGTCCTTCAGGGCCTACAAAGAAAATCAGTGGTATCGTTAAAGACACTACAGGCGACATATTGATTGGTGCAACAATTTTAGAAAATGGTACAACGAATGGAGTAGCCACTAACACATCCGGAGAATTTTCGATGAATGTCAGATCAAATGCTCAATTAGTTGTACAGTATGTGGGGTATAAGACTGTTACAGTAGATGTGGGAGAGCAAACTTTTTTGGAAATTGTAATGGATTTTGCCACAGAAAGTATTGATGAGATTGTTGTAATTGGTTATGGGGTACAGCAAAGGGCTACATTAACAGGATCTGTCGCCTCAATAACCAATGATGAAATTATCACGACGAAGAATGAGAATTTGCAAAATATGTTAACTGGTAAAATTTCAGGTCTACGCGTTCTTCAAAATTCAAGTGAACCGGGATTGTTCAATACATCCATGGACATTCGTGGATATGGTGCTCCATTGATTATTATTGATGGCGTTCCAAGAAACAACATGACACGATTAAATCCCGAAGACATTGAGAGTATTTCAGTTATAAAAGATGCATCTGCTTCTGTATACGGTTCACGTGCCGCAAACGGAGTGGTTATTATTACTACAAAGAAAGGTTCCAGTACCGGACTTCCAAGTATCAGCTACACCGGAACGATGTCCTGGCAAGCACCTTCAAATTATCCCGAATTAGTGGATGCAGCTGATTGGATGACACTTTATAACGAAAAACTTAAACATAATGTGAATAACAGCAGTGTTGTTCCCCGATATTCAAAAGAAGATATTGAAGCATATCGGAATGGCACTTCCCAATCTACCAACTGGAAAAAACATGTTATGCGGAACAGTGCTCCGGCAAACCAACATACGATCAATGCCACTGGAGGTAACGAAGCAATAACCTATTATGCAAGTATGGGGTATCAATACCAGGGAAGTTTCCTTCAGACAGATGCCATCAATTATGAAAAATATACGCTGCGCAGTAATATTTCTGCAAAAATTACAGATGACATTCATTTCGATCTCAATATGGCCGGTTTCCTGGATGAACGGCAATCCTCACCTTATGGTTCGAACGATATTGTAAGGGCAATGTGGTTGCACCGACCTATGGATCAGGTTTTTTATGATGAAGAAACAAAAAAGTACTCAATGATGGATTGGAATGTGATTCTCAATCCCGTCGCTATGATGGACACGGATCTTGTAGGGGAAAACAGTTATAAAAGTAAATGGTTTCAGTCCAATGCAACCCTTACATACAACGTTCCATTCGTAAAGGGACTTTCTCTGAAAGGGATGTATAGTTATGATTATACACTGAATGACAATAAAGAATACTCGAAGAGTTTTTTATTATATTTACCCACGGGAGGAGAATATAAAGCGAATGTTCAGACAAGTGGAAATAGCAGAGTTTCCCGATATTTTTACGGAAAAAATGCTAATCTATGGCAACTTCAAATAGCCTTTGACCGTCAATTTGGAGAGCATACAATTTCTGCAATGAATCTTCTTGAAGGCTCACGCTACGATGGGGACAATTTTTATGGTTATCGTTATTTGGTACTTCCGCTGCCTCAAATTTTTGCCGGAATATCGGAAAACCAGGAGATAAGACAAAGTACAAGCAGCGGCTCCCTTTATGATTATGCCAACCTGTCATCCGTAGGCCGGTTATTCTATGATTATAAACACAAATATATGGTTGATTTCTCTTACCGTTATGAGGGATCTTCCAAATTTCCAAAAAACAGTCGTTGGGGATTCTTCCCAGCGGTTTCTGCCGGATGGAGAATTTCGGAGGAAAATTTTTGGAAAGAGTCGCCGTTGAATGTTATTGATAACTTAAAACTTCGTACTTCATACGGTGTTACAGGGGATGACAGTGCGTTGGCTTATCAATTTGTCAGCGGATATCAATATCCTGCCTCCGGGAACAATAGAGGGCTTCCCGCAGGATATATATTTGGTGATACGTTTATTTCATCTTCGAGCAATACAGGGTTGGCTAATTCTGCAATAACCTGGTATACAGCCAAAACATTCAATCTTGGAGTAGATCTGACTGCGTGGAGAGGACTATTGGGAATAACATTGGATTATTTTAACAGGGATCGTTCAGGCCTTTTGGCTACAAGAGTAGGAAGTCTTCCGGGAATAGTCGGGGCCAATCTTCCCCAGGAAAATCTTAACAGTGACCAAACCCGTGGTTTTGAAATCGAATTGAGCCATACGAACCGTGTAAATGATTTTCGATATCAGATAAAAGGGAATATCTCTTATACAAGAACTAAAACTAAGTACTATGAGATGGCAGAATTGGGCAATTCGTATCTGAATTGGCGGAACGGTCTGAATGATCGTTATAATAACATCTGGTGGGGATATGCAGGAAATGGACGTATCACAGACTGGAATGAGGTGTATTATAACCCTGTTTACATAGGACGTGGTTCTATCCTTGGGGATTATGAATATCTGGATTGGAATGGTGATGGAATGATCAGCGATCTTGACGTACATCCGCTGGCAACCAATGCACAGATCCCTCTCATCAATTACGGCCTTACTCTTAGTGCCCAGTGGAAAGGAATCGATGTAACAATGTTATTCCAGGGTATTGGTAAGAAATATGTAATTGCCAGAGAATTTTTATACCAACCTTTATGGTCGGACACGAACGCTATCAGCGATTTCTTAGACCGGTGGCACCCCGTGGATCCGGATGCTGACCCATACAATCCGGCAATAGAGTGGAATCAAGGTGAATATGCATATACCGGAACATCTCCGAATGCTTCATCCGATTTCAATATTCAGAATGCAGCATATCTTAGATTGAAGACGGTAGAATTAGGATATACAATCCCTTCAGAATTGACGAAGTCTCTCAAAATAAAAGATATTAGAGTATTTGTAAGCGCTTATAATTTATTGACGATTACAAAACTAAGGTATATGGACCCGGAGTTTTTCACAAGTAACACAAGTGGCTCAGGGCTTACGAATCTGGGATATAACTATCCTATCAATAAGACTCTCTCAGTGGGTTTAAATCTTAAATTTTAAATGATTGAATTATGAAACTGAATAAACTATTCATCTCTATATTTTTATTTTTCTCCTTATCGGGATGTATCGATTTGGATATCTCTCCAATTAACTTATTGGATGAGAATGTGATATATGGGAGTGACGAAGGGGTTATGAGTATTATGGCCCGCATATACAGCAGACTTCCGGTAGAAGATTTTAAGTATCATTATCCTACAGGATTCAACTACAATGGAACCCAGTACAAGCAAATGTCATGCTTAACAGGAGAGGCCATAGGAAGGGATACCCAGGCTGCAGATAACGAAGGATTTTCTTACTGGGATGATGGATACTCCCAGATACGGGATATAAACATGCTAATAGAAAAACTCCCTGATTATTCGTCCTCCTTGGGAGAAGCCCAAATGAAAACATATCTGGGCGAAGCTTACTTTATACGTGCTTTCACCTATTTTGCATTAGTAAAGAGATATGGAGGGGTGCCTCTGGTGGATACCACAATAGATTATCCGGCATCTGTCGATATGGAAGGCACTTATCTTTTTCGGGCTTCAGAAGAGGCTATCTGGGATTTTATCGCTTCAGATCTTACCAATGCAATAGAGATCCTACCAGAAAATTCACCCCAAAAAGGAAGAGTCAACAAGTATGTTGCTGCAGCTTTCAAATCCAGAGCTATGTTATATGCAGGGAGTATTGCAAAATACAATACAATTAGCGAGGTACAAGATCAGAATGGGACTTCAGTCAGGATTTGTGGAATCCCCTCATCACGCGCCGATGACTATTTCAAAGCTGCCTATGATGCTGCTCAGTTAGTCGTTAATTCAAACAAATACGAACTCTATAAAGGTCGCTGGGAAGCGAATAATCCGACAGCACAATATAATAATTTCAAAAATATATTTCTCAGTGAAACATCTGAAAATATTTTTGTAAAATATTATGATGATACAAATAGTACCCATGACTTTGATCATTCTGTCCAACCTCATCAAACCAAATCCGGGGGGAATGACTCTGAAGTGAATCCGACCATCGATTTTATAGAAATGTTCGACGGTTTCCGTAAAGATGAAAATGGCCGTTTTGATAATATCGACGCAAATGGTAATTATTATTTATTCAATTCCCCTTTAGATGCTTTTGCCAATGTAGAGCCACGCTTGAGGGCAACGGTGATTCTCCCTATGGATACCTACAGAAATCAAACTATTGAAATCCGCCGGGGTATTTGGACAGGAGATGCCAGTCAGGGAATTCCTGCTTTGGCAAATGAAGGGGATGTGGGTAATTGTAATGAATTGACGGATCCCAATCTTCGCCTCGCCCCAAGCTTGGGTGCGAATCCTGTTATTAATTTAAATCCTGGCGACCCCAATGGAACAACAATGAGAGCTGCCGGTATTAATGGTCCGGTTTCGAACTGGGACTTCGGTAATGTAGGAGGTATTTATCTTCGTAAATATCTTGCCGAAAGCGGTACTACAAATGATTTTAATTCAACACAAAGTTGGATTGAGATCAGATATGCAGAAGTTTTATTGAACCAGGCTGAAGCTGCCTATGAATTATATCAATCAGGTGCGTCCCCGACTGCCAACTATCGTACTGTTGCTTACAACAACATCAATGACATACGGGAACGAGCCGGTGCGGAATTACTTTCCAGCGAAACTGCACTTAATAATATAAATATAATTCGAACGGAACGACGTAAAGAGCTTGCATTTGAGAATAAGACATACTGGGATTTAAAACGCTGGAGGGTACTCTACGAAGAGCAAAACAACAGACGTTATCGTATTTTGAATACCTTTTATTCCACAGATGCACAGAAATATTTTCTATCTGTAAAATTTCAGGAGCCACGCGGCGGTTATCAGTATATTTATACTTTTGATACAAGGTATTATTATCAGCCGATTCCTGCTTCAGAAATAAATAAAAATCCTAATTGTAAACAAAACCCTGGCTTTTAAGCGATTTAAAATAAATCATATGAAAAGTACAAATTATTTTACGTTATTTATATTCATCATAGTTGGGTTCATGTCTTGCGATAATGATAACTATGATTTCCCATCCGAGACATTCAAAGGATCTTTTATTGATGCAGTCACAAAAGAGCCTTTCCAAACCGCTATTGGAAATACAGGTATCCGATTCACCATGATGGAATATAGCTGGAGTGAAAACCCCACACCCTATTATTTTTATTGTATGATGGATGGCACTTTCAATAATACAAAAATATTTGAGGGCCGTTATGGTGTGAAACCGGAAGGAGCGTTTGTTCCTTTCGATGAAGAAATAATTGATATAAAAGGAACAGTAGAAAAGAATTATGAAGTGGAACCCTTTCTTCGTTTGGAATGGATTGACGAACCGGTAATCAATGAGAACGGTACGGTAACCATTAAGGTAAGGATCGACCGCGGCACATCAAATCCTTCTTATCAACAGGCGTTAAGAGAGGTTTGGCTATTTATCAGTGAAACGCAATATGCCGGTGATTTTAGCTATAGCCCCAATTTCTCGACTCATCTTACAGGTGCCACGTTGCCTGTAATTGGAGATATCGTTACCATCACTTCAGGTTGGCCCGGAGGAATAGGTGTCGGTTCACAGAGATCTTTTCCCAATTATTCCAGAAAGTATTTTCTCAGGGTAGGTGCAAGAACAAACATTCAAGTCAACAGCACGAATGTGTATAATTATACCACAGTAAAAGAAATTACAACACCTAATAGATAAAATAGTCTACTTTGGTAAAATCCTAACTTAGTGTAGTGCCTGATGAAGCACTACACTAAGTTAATATTTCGGCTACCAGCTAAAAAATGAGTTTTATAATATGGATAATCTGATTTCTATCAATTTTCAATTATAGATGTTTATCCGGTTAATCAATGTGTATCATGCGGTTTAAAACTTTTATCACCAGATCTATTGTAATATTACCGATTTTAAGCGGAACACGAAATGTATTTTCTCAAACGATTAAAGAAAAACCCAACATTGTATGTATCTTCGTAGACGATCATGCATATCAGGCTATCAGTGCTTATGGTCATCCCATTTCGGAAAAGGCCCCCACACCTAATATTGACCGGATTGCAGAAATGGGGATGTTATATACCCATTCATATGTGGAAAATTCAATTTCTACCCCCAGTCGCGCTACGCTTTTGACAGGACTCTATAGTCATCAGCATGGTCAAACAAGGTTGGGTTGTTGCATGAACCCGGATAAAATCTGGTTCACCGAATTACTGCAAGAAGCAGGGTATACCACTGCAGTAATTGGAAAATGGCATCTGAACGTCGAACCCAAGGGATTTGACTTTTATGATATACTTTTCGATCAGGGAGAATATTATAACCCATCTTTCAGGAGACCACAAACGAATGGAGAGTATATAAGAGAAGAAGGTTATGCTACCACATTGATAACAGATAAAGCAATTGACTGGATCGATAAAACAATTTCAGAAGAATCTCCTTTTTGTATTTTAGTGAATCATAAGGCTCCGCACCGGAACTGGATGTCCGAACTAAAATATCTGGATCTGTTTGAAAACATAGAGTTTCCTGAACCGACAACCCTTTTTGCTGACTATTCAACCAGGGGTCAACAGATGAAAACCCAAGAGTTGACAATAGCAAATCACATGGGGTATGCTTTTGATTTTAAAGTAAGTGAATTGAAAGACGAACCAACTTTAGCATATATCAAAGAAAGTTGGCCCCCAGCCATTAATCAACTGACGGAAGAGCAACGGGAAGTATGGGATAAAGCATACAATAAACAAAACCGGTCATTTTTAGAAAACCGGCCCGAAGGCAAAGACTTGCTGAAATGGAAGTACCAGCGCTATATTAAAGAGTATTGCAGAACAATCCGGTCAATCGATGACCAGGTGGGACGCTTGTTAGATTTTCTGGAAGAGAAAGATATTTTAGACAATACTTTGATAGTATATACCTCCGACCAGGGATTTTTTCTCGGAGAACATGGCCTGTACGATAAGCGGTTCATGTATGAAGAAGCTTTCCGTACGCCTTTAATTATTTCATTTCCAACACAGATAAAACCCAATACAATCCGCCATGAATTCGTACAAAATATTGATTTAGCTCCCACTTTTTTGGATATTGCAGGAGTAGAAATTCCTGAAGAGCTACCGGGGAAGTCACTTCAGCCGCTTTTTACGGAAAGTGTCCCAGATAAGTGGAGAGATGAAATTTACTATCATTTTTATGATTATCCCGCTGTCGGAAATGTTCGATGCCATTATGGGATCCGTACTAAACGTTATAAGTTAATCCATTGGTATGGTGAAGGTCATGGAAATGACAAAGACATTGATTTTTGGGAACTCTATGATCTGCAAAAGGATCCAAATGAAATCAATAATGTATATGAAAACAAAAAATATAAGAATATAAAGAAAACTCTGACCTCTAAACTAAAAAAGCTAAGAAAAGAAATCGGTATAACTGAAGAATTATAAGGGTAAAATACTCAATATTCCCATTTTTTGATTCGCTGTACGGCTTCTTCCGTCCTCTCATGACTGTTGAAGGCGGTCAACCGGAAATAGCCTTCCCCTTTGGACCCGAATCCTACACCAGGCGTACCTACAATATGACATTCTTCGAGCAGGCGGTCAAAGAATGTCCAGGAATCCATACCGCCGGGACATTTCAACCAGATATAGGGAGAATTTTCACCACCGAAAAGCGTCCAGCCCTTTTCTGCCAATCCGTTTCTAATCATCTGTGCATTGCGCATATAGTAAGAGACCATACCATGTACTTCCTCTTGCCCTTCCGGCGAATAAACGGCTTCGGCAGCTCTCTGCACGATATAGGGCGTACCGTTGAATTTGGTGGATTGACGGCGGTTCCATAAACCATGCACCGAGACATCATTCCCTTCGGAGGTTTTTGCCGTCAGCGCTTTCGGGACTATGGTATAACTGCATCGCAAACCGGTGAATCCGGCATTTTTGGAGAAGGAACGGAACTCGATAGCACACTCCTTTGCCCCTTCAATTTCATAGACACTTCGGGGTATGTCTTCGTCCTGAATAAAAGCTTCGTAAGCAGCATCGAACAGGATAAGGCTCCTGTTTTCCAATGCATAATCCACCCACTGTTTGAGTTGCTCCCTGTTCATGACCGTTCCCGTAGGGTTATTGGGATAACAGAGATAGATCACATCCGGACGCTGCGAAGGCATCTCGGGCAGAAAGCCGTTTTCTTCGCCACAGGGAAGCAACACGATCTTCGGGGATTTGCCCAGACGCATGATATTACTGTCGAGATAGACAGGATAGACAGGATCGGTAATGGCCACGATATTATCCTCTCCCAGGATATCGCCGATATTTCCCGTATCGCTCTTAGAGCCGTCACCTATAAAAATTTCGTCGGGCGAGATATCAACTCCTATCTGCCTGAAATCGGTCTCCGCTATTTTCTCCCGCAGAAAACCATATCCCTGCTCCGGACCGTACCCGCGAAAAGTCTCTTTTACCGCCATTTCATCTACCGCATTGTGCATGGCACGGATGACGGCGGGAGACAGGGGCAGCGTTACATCGCCGATCCCCAGACGGATGACCTCGGCTCCGGGATGTGAGACACTGAATCTTTCCACCCTTTTGGCTATGGTGCTGAACAGATAACTTTCATTCAGTTGAAGATAGTTTTCGTTGATTTGAAACATATATTTGATTTGACGATTTACTGATTTGATGATTTGGTGATTTGGTGATTAACGTATCAACTCATTACCACATTATTCACATTGGCATATTGG
>OBJA01002194.1_pt1 | contig 11728 bp, 11 predicted proteins | sample 1519751 | NCBI WGS metagenome assembly OBJA01 (sample SAMEA3881238, study PRJEB22517) | soil metagenome | biome: lake sediment; feature: soda lake sediment; material: sediment, water from around vicinity | place: India | collected 2013-12-23 | depth 3 m
ATATTCGCGGCTCGCGCCGCTCCTACAGGGTGCGTGCCCGACCACTCCACCGGTGCAGTCCAGCCACGGCACCTGAACAGGGCTTTCCTGCTGCCAACGCACGGCCACGCAGGTTTACAACGTTGCATGTATGCAACTGACGGGTTCATTCTTCAAGCTCCACCACCACCCACTGGCCATCCTGGCGGCGTAGCTCCCGGCTGCAGTCCATGGCCCGTGCGTCTCCCGCCTGCCCGGGCAGGCACTGTACCACCCGTTCGCCCGCCGCGCGCAGTTCCGTCATGCGCGCGCGCAGGTCGGCGTCGGCCTGCGCCGGGGCGAAGATGCCGCCCGGATCCGGCGCTTCCTCCCGGTAACCGAGGGCCAGCAGGGTCTTCAGGTCGGCGCTGAAGCCGGTGGCGGGCCGCGCCCGGCCGAACACCTCGCCGATGTGGTCATAGCGCCCGCCCCGGGCGATCTCCTGGCCATGGCCGGGCACGAAGGCGGCGAACACCACCCCCGTGTGGAAGGTGTAGCCGCGCAGCTCCGCCAGGTCGAAATGCAGCGGGGTGTCGGGCAGGCGCTCGCGGGCGGCAGCGGCAATGGCGCAGAGATTGTCCAGGGCCGCGCGGGTGTCCGCGCCGGCGCCAGCCAGCTGTTCCCGCGCCTCCTCGAGCACCCCGTGGCCGCCATTGAGGGTGGCGAGCCGGCACAGCCGCGCCCCCTGCTCCGCCGGCAGGTCCGCCGTCAGCTCCCGCAACTCCGGGATGGCCTTGCGCTGCAGGGCATCGAACAGCACGGACTCGCGTTCGGCGTCCAGGCCCGCCTCGGCGGCCAGCCCGCGGAAGATTCCCACATGACCCAGGTCCAGGTGGATATCCGTGACACCGGTGATGCGCAGGGTCTCCAGCATCAGCGCCAGTACCTCCAGGTCGCTGGCCACGCTGGCATTGCCGAACAGCTCGGCACCCACCTGCATGGGACTGCGCGAGCCGGCAAAGCCATCGGCGCGGGTGTGCAGCACCGTGCCCAGGTAGCAGAGCCGCACCGGCTCCTCGCGCTGCAGGCGGTGGGCATCGATGCGCGCCACCTGCGGGGTCATGTCGGCGCGCACGCCGAGGGTGCGTCCCGTCAGCTGGTCGGTGAGCTTGAAGGTCTGCAGGTCCAGGTCGTGGCCGGTGCCCGTCAGCAGGGAATCCAGGTACTCGATGAAGGGCGGAATGACCAGGTCGTAGCCCCAGCCGCGATAGCAATCGAGCAGGCGGCGGCGCACGGACTCCAGCGCCCAGGCCTCCGCGGGGAGCAGCTCACCGATGCCTTCCGGCAACAACCAGCGATCACGTAATCTCATCGTATCTTTGCAAAAACCCGTGGTTTCCGATCGGCCCGGCAGCGCACAATCGTCGGATCAACCGCGCACCAGGTACAGCAACAGCAGGCCGGCCAGCATGCTGGCCAGGCCGGCGATCCGGATGCTGCGGTCATCCAACTGGGCCAGCAACTCCAGCGCCTGGCGCAGGGCCCGGGGCTTCCAGAAGGGAAGCAGGCCCTCGATCACCAGCACCAGGGCCAGTGCGGCCAGCAGGTCCTGCCACATGGTTCAGCCCAAAAAAAACCGGGCGATGCACAGGCCCACCCGGTGTGACGGCGATTGGCCTCCGCCGGTCAGACGGCTAGCGCCGGCCCTGCGCATTGCCGAAGTAGTCGAAGAACTCGGAATCCGGTTCCAGCACCAGCAGATCATCCTGGCTGCGGAAGGTACGCCGATAGGCACCCAGGCTGCGATACAGGCCATAGAAATCGGCATCCTGGCCATAGGCGCGGGCATAGATCTCCGCTGCCGTGGCGTCGCCTTCACCGCGCAGGGTTTCCGCGTCACGATAGGCCTCGGCGAGCAATACCTGGCGCTGGCGATCGGCATCGGCCTTGATGCGCTCCGCCGCTTCCATCCCGCGGGAACGGAAGTCCTTGGCGACACGTTCGCGCTCGGCGCGCATGCGGCGATACACCGAATCGCTGACCTCGGCCGGCAGATCGATACGCTTGATGCGCACGTCGACGATGCTGATACCGATGGTCCTGGCCTGCTCGTCGGCATTGGCCTTGAGCAGGTTCATGATCTGCACGCGCTCACCCGACACCACCTCGTTGACGGTACGGTTACCGAACTCACCGCGCATACCGTCCTTGATGATCTGGGTCAGACGCTGCTGTGCCTGGCGCTCGTCACCCTGCACTGCGGTATAGAAGCGGGTCACGTTGTCGATGCGCCACTTGATGTAGGAATCGACGATCATGTTCTTCTTTTCCACGGTCAGGAACCGTTCCGGCTCCACGTCCAGGGAAAGGATGCGGGCATCGAACTTGCGCACGTTGGTGATGAAGGGGATCTTGAAGTGCAGCCCCGGCTCATAGTCCGCACGGACCACCTCACCAAGGCGGAACAGGATGGCCTTCTCCCACTCCTTGACGATGAACACGGAGAAGTACAGCAGCACCACCGCCGCCACCAGGGCGATCAAGCCCATATTCCTGGCGTTGTTCATTAGCGAGTCTCCCTGATCTGCTGCGGAGGTCGGCTGTTCACGGTACCGGTTGAACCCATGGTGTCGCCGCTGGAGGTATAGCTGTCATTGGTGCGCGGCAATTGCTCACCGGCGCCGCCCTTGAGCATGCGATCCAGGGGCAGGTACATCAGGCTGTTGCCACTCTTGACGTCCACCAGCACCTTGCCGGTGCTTTGCAGTACCTCTTCCATGGTCTCCAGGTAGAGGCGCTTGCGTGTGACCTCCGGTGCGCGCTTGTATTCCACCAGCAACTGGCTGAAGCGGCTGGCCTCACCTTCCGCTTCCGCGACCACGCTCTCCTTGTAGGCATTGGCCTCCTCGAGCTGACGTGCGGCCTGGCCGCGTGCGCGGGGAATGATGTCATTGGCGTAGGCTTCCGCCTCGTTCTTGAAACGCTGCTCGTCCTCGCGGGCACGAATGGCATCGGAGAAGGCACCCTGCACCTCTTCCGGCGGCTGCACATCCTGCATGGACACCTCGGATACCAGCAGGCCGGCCTTGTAGTCATCGAGCATCTGCTGCATCAGGGCGCGCACCTGCATCACCACGTCACTGCGTCCCTCGGTGAGCACGAAGTCCATGTTGCTCTTGCCCACCACCTCGCGCAGGGCGCTTTCCGCGGCCTGCTGCAGGCTGGCACGGGGGTCGCGGACGTTGAACAGGAACTCGCGCGGATCACTGACCTGGTACTGCACCGCCATCTGTACGTTGACGATGTTCTCGTCACGGGTCAGCATCAGGGCTTCCCTGGGCACCACCACGGAACGCCCGGCGGTGGTGCGATAGCCGATCTCCTCGAAACGGCGCTGCTCCACGTCGACCACTTCCACGGCATCGACCGGGAAGGGAATGTGCCAATGGGGGCCGGGGCCGGTAATGGCATGGAATTCGCCGAAGCGCAGCACCACGCCGCGTTTCCCCTCGTCGATGATGTAGATGCCGGAGGCCAGCCATACCAGCACACCGATGCCGAGCAGCAGGCCGATGCTGAGGAAGCCACCACCACCGCCGCCCGCGACGGCACCGCCACCCTTGCGAGCGCCACCGAAGATACCGCCCAGCTTGGCCTGCATCTTGCGAATGAGCTCATCGAGGTCCGGCGGCCCCTGATTGCCACCGCCCTGACCCCAGGGATCCTTGTTGCCGCCACCCGGCTCGTTCCAGGCCATGCCGTTACTCCGTAGCCATTGCGTGATAATTCATTGAAAAATCGATTGGCGCGCCGAAACCCGTGGCCGACGCACGAAGACTGCCATTCTAGGGAGCTTGGCCGCCCGCCGCAACCAAGGACGGTGGCTCCAGGGGGGTGAAGCGGAATTCCACCCCCTCTTTCTGGAACATGCGCTCCAATTCCCCACGAGGGGCACGGATCTCGATGGACCACTCACCCCCCTCGTCCACCTGCTCGCTGAAGACCCTGCCGAGGGCATGCAGCCGGGCCCGCAAGCGACCTTCGGCGGGCGCCAGCCGCAGCCAGCCATGCAGCACCGAACCTTCGAAGCGCTCGGTAATGGCCTGGAGCAACAGGTCGAGGCCTGCGCCGCTGACCGCCGACAGCCATACCCGGGAAGGACGCCCCTCGGCATCCCGCTGCAACTGCGGCGCCTCGCCGCTCAGGTCGATCTTGTTGTAGACCAGCAGCTGGGGGATCTCCTCGGCACCGATCTCGGCCAGCACCTCGTTCACCTGCTCGATGCGGGCCTGGCGTTCCGGGTCGTGGGCATCCACCACGTGCAGCAGCAGCTGGGCCTGGCGGGTCTCCTCCAGGGTGGAGCGGAAGGCCGCCACCAGGTCGTGGGGCAGCTTGCGGATGAAGCCCACGGTGTCGGCCAGCACCACCGGACCCAGCCCCGGCAACTGGATGCGCCGCAGCGTGGGGTCCAGGGTCGCGAACAGCTGGTCGGCGGCATAGACCTCGGCATCGCACAGGCGATTGAACAGGGTCGACTTGCCGGCATTGGTATAGCCCACCAGGGACAGGGTGGGCACCTCGGCGCGGGTGCGGGCACGCCGCCCCTGCTCGCGCTGGCGGCGCACCTTCTCCAGGCGCTTGTGGATCGCCTTGATGCGCTCCCCGAGCAGGCGGCGGTCTGTTTCCAGCTGGGTCTCCCCCGGACCGCGCAGGCCGATGCCGCCCTTCTGCCGTTCCAGGTGGGTCCAGCCCCGCACCAGGCGCGTGGACAGGTGCCGGAGCTGGGCCAGCTCCACCTGCAGCTTGCCCTCGAAGGAGCGCGCCCGCTGGGCGAAGATGTCCAGGATCAGGCCGGTGCGGTCCAGCACCCGGCAGGAGAACACCCGTTCCAGGTTGCGTTCCTGGCTGGGCGACAGGCTGTGGTTGAACACCACCACCTCGGCCTCTTCCGCCGCCACGGCCTGGCGGATCTCCTCGGCCTTGCCGCTGCCCACGAACAGCCGGGCATCGGGGCTGTGGCGACTGGCGGTGATGGTGGCGACCGGCAGGGCGCCGGCCGAGATCACGAGGTCGGTGAATTCGAGCAGGTCATCGGGGTCCGATTCACCGGGAAAATCCACGTGAACCAGAACCGCACGTTCACCGCTGCGGGGGCGTTCGAACAATCAGGTACTCCTGGTAGCGGCGGGGACAGGGGACTGGATACCGGGCATGCAGGTGCAGGGTGTCGGGCCCGAAGGCCGTGCAAGACCGTGGGGGAGGAAGGCGATCGCCTTCCCCCCCGACCAGGGGTCAGACATTGCCGGGTTCAGGACCACCGCCATTGTCGTCGCCGGGTCCGCTGGCCAGGCGTACATTGCGCGCCGGCACCACGGTGGAAATCGCGTGCTTGTAGACCATCTGGCTGACACTGTTCTTCAGCAGCACCACGAACTGGTCAAAGGATTCGATCTGCCCCTGCAGCTTGATTCCGTTCACCAGGTAAATCGACACCGGGACCCGCTCTTTACGAAGCGCGTTCAAAAAGGGTTCTTGCAGTGATTGGCCACGGGCCATTTCAGTTCTCCTTCTTCTCGTTACATGAACCAAGTTCTTTCTCCCAAGAATCTTCTCATTCGAAAGTTAGTCGTACTGCGCGCCATCCTGGGCGTACTAGCTTTTCCTGGCGAAGCCACCGGGTGAAAAAATTGTAGCACAGTCATATGACTGGTAATTCAAACCCGGGCCTATCCCCCATCATTCCGGGGTGAAAGGCCCGCGGGCGCCGGCCTCCCACCAGCGGGCGATCCGGTCGGCCAGCCCCGTGCTGGCGGGGTCCAGCCAGGCCAGTTCCGGCTCGCTGCGCAGCCAGGTCATCTGGCGCTTGGCGTACTGGCGGGTGGCGGCGATCCCGCGCTCCACCATCTCCGCCTCGCTGCACTCGCCCGCCAGCCAGGACCACACCTGGCGATACCCCACGGCACGCATGGAAGGCAGCCCGGGGTGCAGGTCCGGGCGCGCGTACAGGGCCCGCACCTCGTCCACCAGGCCCTGCTCCAGCATGGCATGGAAGCGCTCGGCGATGCGCCGGTGCAGCAGGCCGCGCTCCGGGGGCACCAGCGCCAGGTTGGCGAAGCGATAGGGACTGGCCTTGTCGCGCCCCTCCCGGAACCAGTCGCTCAGTGGCCGACCCGTCAGCCGGTACACCTCGAGTGCCCGGCCGATCCGTTGCGGGTCATTGGGATGGATGCGGCGCGCCGCCTGCGGATCCACCCGCGCCAGCTCCCGGTGCAGGGCGGCCCAGCCCTCCCGGGCGGCCCAGGCCTCCAGTTCGGCGCGCAGCTCCGGGCTGGCCTCCGGCAGTGCGGAGAGCCCCTGCTGCAGGGCACGGAAATACAGGCTGGTTCCCCCTACTAGCAAAGGTAGACCGCCACGGGCCAGGATTTGTTCCATCAGGGCCAGGGCATCCTCGCGGAAACGGGCCGCCGAGTAGCTTTCCGCGGGATCGAGGATGTCGATGAGATGGTGCGGCGCCCGCTCCAGCACCTCCGGGTCCGGCTTGGCGGTGCCGATGTCCATGCCCCGGTAGATCATGGCCGAGTCGACGCTGATGATCTCGAAGGGCAGGCGCTGCACCAGCTCCACCGCCAGGCCGGTCTTGCCGGAGGCGGTGGGACCCATGAGGCACAGGACCGGGGGGCGATCCCGGGGCGAGGAATGATCGGTCATGGTGTCACCGGACCCCGGAGGGCCGGCCGGACGATCGCGGCTTGCGCCGCTCCCACAGGGATCCCATTCCATCTCCCCATCACCCGACCCTCAGCGCCCACGCAGGAACAAGCGGTCCAGCTCCTCCAGGCCGATCCGCACCCAGGTGGGGCGGCCGTGGTTGCACTGGCCGCTGCGCTCGGTGCGCTCCATGTCCCGCAGCAGGGCGTTCATCTCGGCCAGCTCGAGCTGGCGGTTGGCGCGTACCGAGCCATGGCAGGCCATGGTGGACAGTACCTCGTTCATGGCCTCCTGCAGGCGGGTGCTGCCACCCTCGCCCTCCAGGTCGGCGAGGATGTCCCGCACCAGGGCCTCGGCGTCGCCGCGGATCAGCAGGCTGGGTAGCTGGCGCACCACCAGGGTCTCCGGCCCCAGACGGTCCAACTCCACACCCAGGGCGGCCAGCTCCGCCCGGTGCTGCTCGGCCCGGTCGGCCTCGCGGCGGCTCACCGCCAGGCTCAACGGGACCAGCAGGGGCTGGGAGCGGATTCCCTCCCCCGCCTGGGCGGCCTTGAGGCGTTCGTAGGTGATGCGCTCGTGGGCGGCGTGCATGTCCACCAGCACCAGCCCTTCGCGGTTCTGGGCCAGGATATAGATGCCGTGCAGCTGCCCCAGGGCATAGCCCAGGGGCGGGACCTCCTCCGCCTCGACCCCGGGTGCGGGCGCCGGCGCGCCCACGGGCCCGGCCGCCCCCTGCAGCAGGGCCTGGTAGCCTGCCGCCGCCTCCCGCAGCGGCAGGGACATGGGCTGCTGGCGCGGCACCGGGGCGGCGAGCCTGCCCGGCTCCGGCCACGACGGCTCTGCCGGGGCCGCGGGTGCATCCGCGCCCGGCCGCACGCCGGCCAGCACCTGGTGCAGGGAACGGAACAGGAAGTCGTGGACCAGGCGGCTGTCGCGAAAGCGCACCTCGTGCTTGGTGGGATGGGCGTTCACGTCCACCCCGGCAGGATCCAGGGACAGGTAGAGCACGAAGGCGGGATGGCGGCCGTGGTAGAGCACGTCCTGGTAGGCCTGGCGCACCGCGTGGGCGATCAGCTTGTCGCGCACCATGCGGCCGTTGACGAAGAAGTTCTGCAGGTCCGGCTGGCTGCGCGAGAAGGTGGGCAGGCCGATCCAGCCCTCGATGCGCAGGCCGGCAGCCTCGTGCTCCACGTGCAGGGCCTGCTCCATGAAGGGCTTGCCGCACAGCTCCGCCACGCGCCGCTCCTGTTCCTCGAGGCGCGCGGCGGCGGGCAGGTGCAGCACCGCCTTCTGGTTGCGGCGCAGCACCAGCTCCACGGAGAAACGGCTCAGCGCGATGCGCCGCACCACGTCCTCCAGGTGCCGGTACTCGGTGGTCTCCGTGCGCAGGAACTTGCGCCGCGCCGGGGTGTTGAAGAACAGGTCCCGCACCTCGACGCTGGTGCCCACGGCATGGGCCACCGGCTGCGGTGCCGCAAAACGGTCGCTGCCATCGCCCTGTACCGACCAGCCGGCGTCCTCGCCCGCGGTGCGCGATTGCAGGGTGAGACGGGACACGGAGGCGATGCTGGGCAGTGCCTCGCCGCGGAAGCCCAGGCTGGCGATGCATTCCAGCTCTTCCAGGCTGGCGAGCTTGCTGGTGGCATGGCGCGACAGGGCCAGGGTCAGCTCGTCACGGGGGATGCCCAAGCCGTCATCGCGCACCCGAATCAGGCGCCGGCCGCCCTCCTCCACGTCGATCTCGATGCGGCGCGCCCCGGCATCCAGGCTGTTCTCCAGCAGCTCCTTGACCACCGACGACGGGCGTTCGACCACCTCGCCCGCCGCGATCTGGTTGACGAGCTGGGGTGGCAGGGGACGGATGGGCATAGGGATCGCAAGGCTTCGACAAGGAAGCGACAAGCATACCTGATGCCACAAGGGACGGAAAACCGCCCGTCATGGCGATGACGGGCGGAAGATCAGCTTTCGGGGATGGTCAGGGTGCGCCCCACCAGCAGGCGGTCGCCGTTCAATCCGTTGGTGGCACGCAGTGTCTCCACGTTCACGCCATAGCGGCGCGCGATGTGGCTGAGAGTGTCGCCGGAGCGCACCACGTGCTGGCGGCCGTCGCGCATGGCCATGAGGGTGCCGGGGGGCGGGTGCTGGTTGAAGTAGCTGCGGATGCCCGCCAGCATGGCCCGTGCCAGCTGTTCCTGGTGCCGGGAATCGCGCAGCTTGCGTTCCTCCTGGGGATTGGAGATGAAGGCGGTCTCCACCAGGATGGAGGGGATGTCCGGCGAACGCAGCACCGCAAAGGCGGCATGCTGTACCGCGGGCTTGTGCACCTTGCCCACCTTCTGGAAGTGCTTCAGCACCTCGGCGCCCACCTCCATGCTGGCCTCGATACTGGCCGTCTGGGACAGATCCAGCAGCACCTCGGTCAGCAGGTCGTCCTTGTCGTCCAGGCGCACGCCGCCCACCAGGTCGGAGGCGTTCTCCCGCGCCGCGATCCAGCGCGCCATCTCCGAGGAGGCGCCGCGCTGCGACAGCACATAGACCGAAGAACCCTGCACATTGGCATTGTGGAAGGCATCGGCGTGGATGGAGATAAAGAGGTCCGCCTTGTGCTGGCGTGCCAGGTCGATGCGGTCACGCAGGCGGATGAAGTAGTCGCCGTCGCGGATGAGCACGGCACGCATGCCGGGCTCGGCATTCACCTGGGCCGCCAGGCGGCGGGCGATGGCCAGCACCACGTCCTTTTCCCGGGTCTTGCCCTTGCCGATGGCGCCGGGATCCTCGCCGCCATGGCCGGCGTCGATGGCGATGACCAGGTCGCGCACCCCGGACGGCGCGGTCTTCACCGCACGCGGGGCCGCGCCCGGGGCCGCCCGGCTGGGCGCAGCGCCGGTGTGGGCGAGGTCGATGACCAGGCGATGGCCGTATTCATGGTTGGGCTGCAGGACGAAGCTCTTGGGCCGCACGGCCTGGTCGAGGTCCAGCACCAGGCGCAGCCCCTGCCCCTCGCGCTTGCCGGCGCGCAGGCCGCGCACCGGGCCGCCCTCGATGCCGGCGGTCTGGAAGCCCTTGCCGAGGCGCGCCTGGTCCAGGTCGATGACCAGGCGCTCGGGTGCGTGGAGGGCGAAGAGCTTGTGCCCGACGCCGTTGCTGATGTCGAACACCACCCGGGTGCTGTCGGGGGCGGCCCAGAGGCGCGCGCCCTGCACCTCCACCTCGGCGGCGCAGGCCCCGCTGGCGGCCAGCCACAGGGACAGAATGGCGAACAGGAAGCGCATGCCGTAACCCCCCTCCAGGCGTCGAAAATCGGGCAAGGTAGGGATATTGAGACACAAGCCGAGGGGGATTGCAAGAAATTGTCTTTAGGTTCACCGGGATATCGCGGAAATCTATAAACTCACAGAGACTTGCGCGCTAACCCCCAGTGATGCACGAATCCAGGGACGGGGCGACGCACCCTAGGGCGGGTCCGCGGGCATGTCCCCGTGCCGCGGCCAGGCCTCCGCCCGGATGGTGGCGCGATAGCCGTGCCAGGTCGCGTAGCCGAGCACCGGCAGGAGGACGGCCAGGGCCAGGAAGGCCGTCAGCGCACTCGCCAGCAGCGCCAGCCCGATCAGCAGCGCCCACACCAGCATCGGCCCCTTGTTGTGCAGGACCGCATGCACGCTGGTCAGCACCGCGGTGACGGTATCGGCCCTGCGGTCGAGCAGCATGGGCAGGGAAAAGGCGCTGGCGCCGAATACCAGGGCGCTGAACAGGGCGCCGACGGAACAGCCGACCATCAGGAACAGCACCAGATCGGCGATGTCCGGATTCGCTTCCATGGGGAAGAACACGTGCACCACGCTGGCGGCGCGCACCCAGAGCAGGAAGATCACCAGCAGGATCATGGAGTACACCATTTCATTCCCGAGGTGACGCCGGCCTTCGCGCAGGCAATGGCCGATGCGCGGTTTCAGCCCGCGCTGCAACTGGCAGCTGATGGAATACAGGCCGAGCGCCAGTACCGGCGCGATGAACACGAAGCCCGACACCAGGGCAAGGATGAGCACATAACCGCCCAGCTTCCAGGCCAGGAACGCCAGGCCATAACAGAGCAGGACCAGGACCCCGCCATAGAGGAGACTCACCCCCGGCGCGCGCCTGAAATCCCGCCAGCCGAGCGCCAGCCATTGCAGGGGCGCGCCCGGCGTCAGTGTGCGGCAGGGTGCGACGAAGGGCAGGCTCTCGGTATCCGCCTCCGCATCCTTCTGATCCTGCATCTCGGAATGTGCCATGGTCACCTCCCGCGCCCACGCCCGCGTGCCCGGGCAGACCGGGGGCGTAAATTGATTATTGTCATGATGGACAACGTAGCCCAACCGGGCCGGGGGAGCCAGCCTGCATATTCATGAATGCCCGGCGCGAGGACGCCAAGGTGTGGACACTGGCGCAGGCACGGCGCGTAGGAGCCCGGTCCTCCGGGCGAATCGCCCGCGGAGCGGGCTCCTACACATATCCTGCGTATAGGTCGCAACCATGATCGCCGGCCGCACCCTACCTTCATGGATAATACAGGCTAGCCCGCCGGCACCCGGAAGCGCTTCAGGCGCAGGGCGTTGGTGAGCACGCTGACGCTGGAGAAGGCCATGGCGAAGGCGGCGAACACCGGCGACAGCAGGATGCCCAGGGAGGGGTAGAGCACCCCCGCCGCAACCGGCAGCAGGGTGGCGTTGTAGATGAAGGCCCAGAACAGGTTCTGCTTGATGTTGCGCAGGGTGGCGCGCGACAGGGCGATGGCATTGGGCACGTTGCCGAGATTATCGGACATGAGCACGACATCGGCGCTCTCCATGGCGACATCGGTGCCGGAGCCGATGGCGATGCCCACGTCCGCCTGGGCCAGGGCCGGGGCGTCGTTGATGCCGTCGCCCACGAAGGCCACGCGGCGGCCGCCCTGCTGCAGGTCCTTGACCGCCGCCACCTTGCCGTCGGGCAGCACCTCGGCGATCACCTGGTCGATGCCCAGTTCGCGGGCGATGGCCGCCGCGGTGCGGCGGTTGTCGCCGGTGACCATGGCCACCTC
>OBJA01002195.1_pt1 | contig 11728 bp, 10 predicted proteins | sample 1519751 | NCBI WGS metagenome assembly OBJA01 (sample SAMEA3881238, study PRJEB22517) | soil metagenome | biome: lake sediment; feature: soda lake sediment; material: sediment, water from around vicinity | place: India | collected 2013-12-23 | depth 3 m
ATGACAAAGCCATTTGATGCGCTCGCATCGATCATGTATTCCTTGCCGTCTGAAGCGCGGCCGATATAGACCGCCACATGACTGATGTTCTTATAGCGCCCGTTCTGAGCAAAGCTGTAGAACAGCAAGTCTCCGGCTTTGATCTGGCTTCTCTCAACCATATAACCATTATTGTGGCACCACCTTGCCTGTTCAGCCGCCGTGGCAGGTGTAAACCAGGTATATCCCGCTTCATGGTAGCACCAGCGTGCCAGATACGAGCAGTCAACGTATAAACCCTGTCCGCGTTTTTGTCTCGAATAAGGATGCCCCAGCCTTGAACTGGCGTTCAGTGCAATCGCAGCGCCTGGCCCTGCAGGCAGGCTTGCAAGCAGCTGATTCTGTGCCTCTGTCATTTCAGTGCCGACAATACCCATCAAAAGCAATGACCACTCTTTTTGGTATCTGTCATCCATCAACTCTTCAAGCCAACTGCGCTGATCTTCATCAAACTCGTAGTGATCAGCACCCCATAAATAATCTTTGCTAACAGGTGTAACAATCAGTGTCTTAACCGTTATGGTTTCCGGTGTCGGCTCCGGCTCCGGTGATTCTGATGTTGATGCCGCAGATGCTGATGGTGTCTCGCTGGGTTCTACTTCTATCACTTCGGTCTTAACCTTGTATGTGATTTCATTCATCTGCCAGAACATATTGGTAAGTGATACAATGTTTTTGCCGGTCATCACATACGGGAGCTCTTCTTGCTCAACTGATTTTTCCGGATCAATATCATCAAGCTCTTCATCCGTCTTTATTCCGCCGCGGTATATGTCATTGTTAATCGACCAAACCGATAGTATGTCCTTCCAGTTGATCGCCACATAGTTGGACGAGTCGATTTCAAAGTCTTTGATTTCTATCCCGTCCACATAATCATGGTCGTCTATAATCTTCTTGAACTTAGCCGTGTACTCAGCGTTAATGTCATTCGCAACTTCCGCAAGTGACGGATACTGATCCACTCTGTTTATGCCGCCAAACAAAAAGGCAAACGGTGATAAAATAGCTGCCACAATAGCGACAATACACGCAACGATAACGACATTCCCTGCACCTGCAGCTATCAGGAACCAGATGGTTTTTGCGGTACGAAAAAAGGACATGGCACCATGTATGATGGCCAATACACCTTGCTTTATGGTCAGAACAGCCTTTCTTGTTCGTTCAATGTGCTTTTTGACGGCGTTTTTGCGAAACGCATTCATCTTTTTAGCGTGTATGGTCTGCTTGGATAACGAGGCGGGTAGCTGTTTTCGGCCATCAGTTTGCAATCTTGTTTTGATAAAAGACGCGTCTTTTTGGCCAGCTCCAGTTCGCTGCAAAGAAGAAGAGGGCGTTTGCCCTCTTGCTTGTCTAAATCGAACATCATTTTTTCGCCTTCTGTGCATTTCTCTTTTCAGTGCATGGTATGGTGCCTTTATCGCTCTTTTCCTTGCTTCTTTTGCTGTCTGCATCGTTTTGTCCGACGCGTATACGCCCTCGTTCTCGCTGTTTGGCATCTGACGGCCTGTGTTTTTATTTGCGTTTGCTCCGCTTCGGGAGGATCGCTGAGCCTTATTCACCGCTTTTAGGGACCGTGAAAACGTCCTGACTGTTCTTTCAAGCTTCTTAGGTGCAAAATCAATCCTCTTCTTGATATCCATTTTGCAGCTCCTTTTGATACTCCGTTACTTCATCCAGCTTGGTTGTCATGCACTTATAAAGCTCTGTGTCACACGGGAAGTTATCCTCCATAGGCACAAGAGCCTTGTTGATTTTGACAAGTCCGCTGGCTGTGGGCGCATCGTCGGAGCAAAGTTCGCTTTGCTCCGTTTTTCATTTCATGAAAAAAATCCACCCGCTGCCTTGCTCCTCCTTTTCCCCACGAATCTGCGCTTCGCGTGGGCCCCATTATTCTTGATGTGGGATTCGAACGCGAATGCGCCGCGCCCAGTGGGCGATGAAGGCGCATGAGACGACGTGATAGGGAGCGAAGCGACCGGAGCGAATCCTAGTTCCGCTGCCACGTCGGAGCAAAGTTCGCTTTGCTCCGTTTTTCATTTCATGAAAAAAATCCGCCCGCTGCCTTGCTCCTCCTTTTCCCCACGAATCTACGCTTCGCGGGGGCCCCATTTTTTTGATGTGGGATTCGAAGTCGCATAAGACGACGTGATAGGTAGCGAAGCGACCGGAGCCGAGTATGGATGCGTGAGCTATTCTCCGGCGATCAATGGCAGCAAAATGGCACGCCGGATTTCTTAAGAATCTGTAAGATTACCATAATCGCTTATTATCATTAAAGCCATTATGATATACTCAGTGTAAATATAAACCAAGAGGCGCTTATGGTATGCAAACTGCTTGTTATCGAAGATGATGCCTTTCTGTGCGACGGGCTGCTCGAGCTTTTGACACGAGAAGGATACGAGGCCTGTTGTGTGTCAACCGCAGCAGAAGCCTCGAAAATGCTTAAGAATACGGTGTTTGACCTTGTCATATTGGATGCGATGCTGCCGGATGGCGATGGTTTTATGCTGTGCACACAGTGGCGTCAGCAAGGATTATCTGTGCCAATTCTCTTTTTGACAGCCTGTGACGACGAGGTGCAGATCGTGCGCGGGCTGGACGCAGGCGGGGACGATTACATCACAAAGCCATTCAGATTGCAGGAGCTGTTATCAAGAATTCGCGCACTGCTGAGAAGAGCTCCAGCCGCATCTTATAACCGTGACGGTCTTGTTATTGATACAATAAAAATGGCCGTGACGCTGGATGGTGCAGCTGTATTTGTCACGCCAACCGAATTCCAATTGCTGAGTGCGCTGTTGCGCAATCCGGGGCGGATACTGACACGCAAAATGCTGCTGCAAACCATCTGGGACGATGCGGGTGTGTTTATCGATGACAATACGCTGTCCGTCCATATCAGTCGGCTGCGGGAGAAAATCGGCAGCGGGCGGATAAAGACGGTGCGCGGCGTCGGCTATTGCTGGGAGGTAAGGCCATGAAAGGACATATCGGCATTCTGGTTGTGCAGTGCACATCAGGTATCGTTATGGCCTTTTTTCAGCAAACCCGCTTATTTGGCTTCGCGTTGTTGTGCTTTTCGTTGCTGTGGTTGGCAGCTGTCATCGTCGCAAAACGCGCTCACCGCAGAAGGCTGGCCGCGTTGCAGGAAAAGATTGAGGTGTTTATACAAAGCGGAAAGGAGCCTGCGTTCAGCCTGAACGACGACGAATACGCGGAGCTTGAAAACAGCATAGCCGAACTGGCTCACCTGACAGCGGTTCAACGCGAGGCGGTACAGAAGGAAAATAGGGACACGACCGATTTCATTGCAGATGTATCACACCAGCTCAAGACGCCACTGGCATCTCTGCGGCTATACAGCGAGCTGCATAGCGGTCCGCACACCAATAGACAATTGGCATTGATCGATCGCATGGAAAAATTGATCTATTCGCTGATGCGGCTGCAAAAATTACGTGCCGGTGCCTATGATCTCAAATTCACGCCTCATGACATAAGAGCAATACTGCGTGACGTGTGGGACGATCTGATGCCGCTATATCCGAAAAAGCGGTTCGATATCAGCGGAGATACCGGCTTATTGCGCTGCGATGAATATTGGATGGGAGAGGCATTCAAGAACCTGCTCAAGAACGCTTGTGAACACACCGCGGATGAAGGTGCGGTTTATGTTGGCCTGTCATGGCTGGAGAAATCCATACTCGTCACCGTGGAGGATGACGGCGGCGGCGTGCCCGAAACAGAGCTGCCGCGCCTGTTTCGACGCTTTTACAGCCCGTCGCACCAGAAGAGCGGCACAGGCCTTGGCCTTGCGATTACGCGGGCTATTATCGAGAAACACCACGGCAGTGTGACCGCAGAGAATGCCGCAGAAGGGCTGCGCGTCATCGTGTGCCTGCCTTTGTTGGATGGCATGCTGCCCATTCCCGCGGAAGGTTTCCTTAAGAAAACGTAAGACAGCGGTCACGCATGCGTAAGGTGCGCGTGGTAGCATCAGGGTAAAAGGGGGTCCTATCTATGAACATTATTGAATGCGAAGCGCTGGACAAGACCTATTCAAACGGACAGGTTTATGTCAAGGCGTTAAAACAGATCAATTTATCCTTTGCCCAGGGGGAATTCTGCGCGGTCACCGGCCCGTCTGGCTCGGGTAAATCCACGCTGCTGCACGTTCTGGGTGGTCTTGAATATCCGACGGCTGGCAAGGTGCGATACAAGGGCGAGGATTTGTTTGCCTACAACGACAACCAGCTCTCCATACTGCGCCGCCGTCGGTTCGGTTTCGTGTTTCAGGCATACAATCTGGTACAGGAGCTGACCGCGCAGGAAAACATACTGCTGCCCATCGTGCTGGACAAAAAGAAGCCGGATCAGAAGCACATCGATTATCTCGTGGAAATATTGGGGCTTGCCGACCGTCTTGAGCACCTGCCCGGCGCGCTTTCGGGCGGGCAGCAGCAGCGTGTGGCTATCGCGCGGGCGCTGGCGAACAAGCCGGATATTCTTTTCGCGGATGAGCCGACAGGCAATCTCGACGGTGCTTCAGGACGCGAGGTGATCGGCCTGCTTAAATACGCGAGTAGCGAGTTGGGCGTCACATTGGTGCTGGTCACACATGATTTGCACGTGGCGGAACAAGCGCAGCGTGTGATTTCGCTGGAGGATGGCTGCGTAGTGCGTGATACGGGGGAAACGGGCCATGAAGACTAAGGCCTTTTCGCTTTCGAGCATCGCGCTGGGGAACCTGCGCAACCGCAAGCGCCAGTATGTGCTGCTCTCCCTTGGCATCGCGCTGGCGATCTATTTCGTGGCGACGGCGCTGCTGTTTGGCTTTGGCATCTACACCTCGCTGGAGGAACGCCAACTGAACCGATATGGAGAGCAGGATGTGATGTTGTTCGACTGTGGCACCGCGCCGCTGGACGATTTATTGACGGATGGTACACTCTCTGCGATGGGCAAAGCGGAGGTATTGGGCGAAGCAGTTACAGACGATTATGAGACAAGACTTTTTTCCATCGCCCAATACGACGATACATCGAGAGGGCTCAGCCGACGGCGGCTCAAGGAAGGTGCGTACCCTGCGCAGGCTGGGGAAATCGCGCTGGAGCAGACCGTGCTCGCGCAGTTGAGGCAGGATGCAGGGGTGGGCGATACGGTCACGCTGACGCTGCGCATACCGGATGGCAACGGCGGCTTTCTGAGCGATACGGTGGAGAAAACCTATACGCTTACAGGCATACTGTACGATCAACTCATCTACTGGAATTTTTTCATGTTTGCCTCGGTCTATCATGATATCCCGGCCGGACTGGTCAGCGATAAGGAACCGATCGAGCCGGGAGGCCGCATGGTTACGATGGCTTATGGTGTTTTGTCGCAGGACAGCGCTTCTATGACAAAATTGGATGAGTTCTGCGAAGCGCAGGGTATATCATACACACAGACAAACGGAATGCTTGATGTGGGCGATGTTGAGCAGCAGATGATATTTACCGGCGGGTTTGCCGTGCTGGTTGGCATCATTCTTGTGATTGCGTGCTGTCTCGGCATCGTCAACGCGTTTTCCGCTAACCTCGACGCGCGGCGAAGACAGATCGGGCTGCTGCGCGCCGTGGGCGCAACAAAAAAGCAGATAAAGAATATATTTGGACGCGAGACGCTGATTCTTTCGCTTATCTCCATTCCGATAGGGCTTGTGCTGGCGGTATTGAGCGTGTTTGTGGTATTCTCATGGCTGGGCGAGGACTATGTGCTGATACTCAGTCCATGGGTGCTTTTGGGCGTGGCGGCTTTGGGCGTGATGTGCGTCATGCTGGCCTCGCGTATTCCGCTGCGCCGCGCATCGGCGGTGTCGCCTATGCAGGCTATTCGCGACGTGGATTTGATGCGCCGCGTGCGAAAGAGGAAGGTTCGCAGTCGTACGGAATTTGTCGCACCGCGGCTGATCGCTTCGCGCAGTGGGCAGATATACCGAAGAAAGCGGGCAGGCATCTGTGCGGCGCTGGTGGCGGGAATCCTCGTATTCACGCTCGCGTCGCTGTTTGTAGTGACAATGACCAGGCAGATGGGGAACTATACCTACGAGTATGATTATAGAATTTATTATGGACAATATACGATTTGGGATACGGTCAACTACGAATTTCACAAACCCGGCCTGACAGAGCAGGACAAGCAGGATGTGATGGCACTGCCGCTGGTGGAAACTGTACTGGGTGAAAAGCAGGTGCAGATAAAACTACTGCCGGAGGTACTCACCTCGTATGCGACGGGGGACGGATGGCATTCTCGCTTTTCATATATATGGCCTGATAATCCCTCCGGTTTGGCGTGGTTTGGAGAAGGTGAGTACAATGCCTATCTGGAAACCAAGAATCGCTACTATGACGGCTCGGATTATCTATCCGTTTCCGCGATTGCTGTAGACGAAAGCATCATCGCGCAGTTGGAACCTTTCGTTTGTGAAGGCCGCATCAATTTAGACAAGTTGCGTTCGGGGGACGAGGTGCTGCTCGTCGCGCCCAAGGAATATGCGCTTTATTTTGCAGGTGATGAGTCTGGATCAACACTCAGTGAACGGCCGCAAGAAGGATTAACGCTGGTCACCTCTCAAACGAACGACACGTTTCACGCTGGCGATACACTTAACATCAGCCTGCTCTATACGGACTTACAAGAAAATAACGAGGTGACGCCAAAGGACGTTGTGCGCATCGACAAAACGGTCACGATCGGCGCGCTGCTGGATAACACAGAGTGGGATTACAGCCGACTGAAAATGCACAATTATCCAGGTTTTCTGGACGTGATCACCACGCTGCCTGGTCTTTCTGCGGTTGGATTCGATGTCCCGTATACATTTTTGTCCGTACGGCTCTCCGAGACTCCGGATGCTCAGACCGAAGAATATTTGAACGATTCGCTCGAGCGAATCACGGCTCGCGTACCGGACGCAAGCCTTTCGTCGAGCCTTGAATACGCCCGTGAAAACCGGCGCATGGTAGCGCAGTCGATGATACTCAGCGCAGCGCTGTCCATCCTGATGTTCGCCATCGTCGCTAGCATGATGAACAACGCGTTGTCTGCGCATATCCGCGCAGGCCGGCGAAGCATTGGTACGCTGCGCGCGGTGGGCATGGGAAGCCGTGATATTTTCCGCAGCTACTTCTATCAGATGATCCCCATGTTCGCGTGGGGCGGAGGCATTGGGCTTGCGCTGAGCATGTTGGCCGGACACTTTTTGATCCAACATTTAATAGGATCAAACGCATTAAAAAGTACCGTGCCGCGTCTGCCGGTATGGCAGCCGTTCTTATTTATCGCTCTTCTGCTTGTCGTATCTGCATGGAACGTCCGCGCTAAGCTGCGTGGCATACTTCGCGAAAGCATTACTGAGAACATCCGCGAGCTGTAAGGAGGAAAGACGAATGAAGAAGCTGATCATCATATTGGTTGTTTTGGCGCTGTTGATTCCCGCTTCCACCGCGCTCGCGGAGGAAGGCACAGCCGGGTTTGCGATTGACACGCAGCACGTCTACCCAGGCATGGGCAAAAGCTACGCCCAAGGGTATATGCCGACGGTGAAGGACGGCACGGCGACCGTGGTGCTGCCGCTGATCGTGAGCAGCGGGGCTTGCGACACCGTGACGGCAAACCTCGACCTGGGCGATCCGTCTGCCGCGCCCTTCGTATTTAAGAACTATGTGAACGATTTTGCTTGGGGAACATACACCGTGTCGGGCGGGGAAGCTTCATGTTGCCTCGTCACCTTCAGTCTGGCGCTGCGGGCGGATAGGGTAAACGGCAGCTACCCAGTGGTGGTGCATGTAGACGGGACAACGCAGGACGGCTCGGCATTTTCCGGCGATTTTACGCTATATGTCGTCATTGAAGATGGGAAAAGCGCGGGGGTTAAGGTATCGCAGGATACGGGGAGCAAGCCTCAGCCCAAGCTGATGGTAGAGGGGTTTACATGCAGCGCGGAACCGCTCGAAGCAGGCGCGGAAGCCACCCTGACCGTAACAGTAAAGAACACCAGCACATCACAGACGGTAAAGAATATCAAGATGAGCTTTCAGGATAATAGCGGAGACATTCTGCCCGCGACAACGGGTTCGGTCTACATCGAGAGCATCAAAAAAGGGGAATCCGCATCGTGCAGTTTCGATATCCGTGTGGCGGAGGACGCCAGCGTCGGGGCGCATGTGCTGACGGTCACGATGGAGTACGAGAATAGCAACGCTGTCGCTTTTACATCATCCGATACGATCGTGTTGGATGTGACGCAGCCTATTCGGCTGGAATACGAACAGCCCACGCTGCCCGCTAAGGTGACAGAGGGAGATAACGTTGCGTTTCGCATGAACGTCATGAATCTCGGCAAGGGCATCGTATATAACGTGCTTCTCACATTTGAGATACCAGGTCTCAACAACGGCGGCAGCGTGCTGGCAGGGAATCTGCAGGCGGGCGAAGCGAGTGAGGTATCCACAAATCTGAGGGTATCTTCGATGGATGGTGAATACGGAGATACGTCCGGCACGATACAGATCTCTTATGAAAACGAGGCGGGGGAGCGGTTTAAACGCGAGATAGCGGTGCAGACGCGCATTGAGAAGAAGATCGTGACCGCTCCAGCAGACAACCAGCAAACCAAAGATAAGGACGATGCTGCGATTCCGTGGTGGTTGTTGGGCATGGGGGCGCTCGTCATTATCGGAGCTGTTGGGCTGCTGTTGTTGAAGGTGGCAAAAAGCAGGCGGCAACGGGAGCACGATGAACGAAACCTCTAAAGAAGGGGGCTATACGGAACACAATGTAAAGAGCTTCTTTAAAGGAGGTTCAAATAAATACACTGACTTCACGGTTGAAAAGATGTCAAATGGCAATTATATGGCAAAGATGACTAAACCGGGTGATGTTCCAGGTTCAAAAGCTATTTACTACAAAGAAGTATCGCTAAGTGGAACCTCTATTAATGTCTTAAAAGATTCATTTGACCCTACTGGAAATCTTGTTCATACTAAACCAAAGTAAGTTAATGAAAGGTGAATTGAAATAATGCAGGTTAATATTCTTGAACGGTTCAGAGACTTAAAGATAGATAAAGATACATTGAGTCAGTTGCTGCCTTTGGAACTAATAAATATTGATGAGCCTGTAGAAGTATGTAATAAACATATATTATTTCTGCTCGAGAGTTTCCAGAAAGGTGACATAACTAAACAAAGGCTTCTGGACTGGGTTAATACAGTGTGGTTTTCTGGTTTATTTGAATATTGTGATGAATACTGTGATTGTATTGCCAGCGTGATGAACGAACTGGAAGAAAGTGACGAGGAAGGAAAAGGATTAACTGATGAGAAAATAAAAAAATACATGCATGCTTTAGAAAATAATATTGAAATCTAATATATTTACAACATTACAGGCGTTTATCTTTGGATAGGTAAAGTGATAACGGCCACATCCAAGTGACACAAGTGATATCGCTGGGCATGAGTGGATTCGATTTGCTCGCTATGGGCATTGGCTTCTTTGATCCGGATAATGCATTGGTTAAATTGAATCAGGAACTGCATTCGTCAGCCCTCTATAATGGATTCCAGCTTGGTGTTAGTGCATTGGCTATTTTCACCACAGGCGCAACCTCCACAATGGCGTGCTTCATCGCAGGCACGATGATTTTGACTGCGGCAGGGTTGATTGCGATTGAGAATATCAAGGCGGGCGATAAGGTTATTTCGACAAATGCTGACACCTTTGAGACCGCTGAAAAGACGGTTGTTGAAACCTACATACGCGAAGTACCGCAGCTTGTGCATCTAACCGTCAATGGAGAGCTGATCAGCACAACGGTTGACCATCCGTTTTATGTTAAGGATGTTGGGTTTGTCAATGCCGGTGAGCTTTATGTGGGCGATAAGATCGTCAACGCAAGCGGCGACACATATTCGATTGAAATCATAAGCTGTGAAATTGTGGATAAGCCTGTAACGGTGTATAATTTCCAGGTAGAAGATTTCCATACGTATCATGTTGGGAATTTGGGCGTGCTGGTGCATAATGCGGATTATCTGCCAACAGAAAATTCTAAAGGCTTTATTAAACGAGTTGATAATAAGGATGGCAGTATAACAATTACAAAAAGGATTAATGGGAACGATGTGGATGTTACATATACAAGAGAACCACAGGGAGATTTACGTCCTCATTTTGAACCATATGCTCATCCAGATCATCCAGCACCTATTAAAGTTGAAGGAATGAATGGCAGGTATGGGCATGACGCTTCCTTAGCTAATACGAAAGCTAATTAGACAAGTACGCCAGAAGGATATACGTGGCATCATGTGGAAGATGGAAAAAGTATGCTTCTTGTTGACTCTAACATTCATAATGTTAGATATGGCGGTTTTTCGCATTCAGGTGGCGGTTCTATTCTAAAGAATTTTTAAGGAGTAAACAAAATGAACTTAAAAAATCTAGGCAATGAGTTAACAGAAGATGATATTGTAAAGTTTGAAAATGAGTTAAGCATTGAGCTTCCAAAAGATTATAAAGAATTTATTCAAAAAAACAATGGAGGGATACCACAAGAAAAGTTATCGATTAGTTTTATTGAATATATGCCTGAATCATACGAATCATTTTCAAATGAAACAGATATACAGAGCTTTAGTAAGCTAATCGACATACCTGTTTTTTATAATAATCTAATCGCAGAAGGAGTTATACCAGATAAATTTCTTCCTATTGCTTGTGATTCATTTGGTAATGAAATATTGCTTTGTGTACAAAAGAATAACTATGGGATGATTTATTTTGGAAATCATGAAGTTTATACTTCTGAAGGTATGTACGCTTTGAGTGTAATTGCAAACTCATTTTCTGAGTTCAAGAATAAATTGAAGAGGTATTCTTATGAAAATGGAAAAGACAGGGCCATCATTAAACAATAATAGTATTTCGGAGTTTGAAAAGCAATTGAATATTCGGTTGCCGCAAGATTACAAGGATTTTATGCTGGCACACAACGGCGGAACGCCGAAAGAGGATTGGGCATTTGACTTTGTTGATGTAATAACAAATAAGGGAGACAGTTCTGTCATAAGTAGTTTTTTTGTCATTTATGGTGAAGAAACAAAAGCTAGATATGATGACTTGAGAAAATCATACCGAATAATACATGAAATGGAAAAAGCAGCGCCGCCGCTTACCTTGCCTATTGCGGATGATCCCGGTGGCAATCTTATTGGCATGTCTGTTGCAGAAAAGGACTTCGGGCAGTGTATATTTTTATGATCATGAGTTAGAGGATCCGGAAACGGGTTACACGGTCAGAAGCTTCATTGCAGATTCATTTACTAAATTCATCGACAATTGCTATCCTGATGAGGATTAAGGCTGAAAGCTAGCCGCGGGTTAAAAGCAAGCTGAAGAGAACTTAGCGTAATCTACACCGTCGATCACGCAGGGCAAATGGATAATTAAATTATTAAGGAGGCGTATAAATGCCTGACAATCAAAAAGCATCTCAGTATCTCGCTAATTCTCGTTTAGCTTTCTAAAATCAGAAAAACGACATGGCGCTGAATCTGGCGAAAGAAGCGATAAACACTCGAACCGTAATGGCCGCAGGAAGCGGCCTGACTGGGTTAAGTTTTGGTCATGT
>OBJA01002196.1_pt1 | contig 11723 bp, 10 predicted proteins | sample 1519751 | NCBI WGS metagenome assembly OBJA01 (sample SAMEA3881238, study PRJEB22517) | soil metagenome | biome: lake sediment; feature: soda lake sediment; material: sediment, water from around vicinity | place: India | collected 2013-12-23 | depth 3 m
TTGATCTCTTAACTCTTTAAAATGTTTTCCTAATGTTAAAGCAATCGATGATGCTACCAAGTTATCTCCAGCACCTGGAGCGGCTTTTTTAGAACAAAAGAACCACATTTGACCAACAAGGAATGCACCACAAGAAACGATTATATTAGTTGATAATGATAACCATGTAATGTCTTTTAAAAAAACCATCAATAAAGATAATAGTGTAAGTGCAATGACTAAGGCTATTGAACCTGTAGTTCTTAAGTTATACAGTTTTGGTTGATGGATAAAAAAATTGAAAACATGTGCACTATCGTGATGACCGCTAATGATGATTTGTTGCTTTACTTCGTGTGTGGGTTCTAACACTCCATATACGTTTTTTGCATTCTTTTTAGGATAAAACTTATCTAAAAGTGGTAAGTACAAGAAAAATTGAAGTATTAATACAATTAATGAGAAAATTGCTAAACCAAAAGCAACCATCGGATAGTTAAACCATAAAGATAACACACCTAAAAGATAACACGAAACAAGTAGTCTAATCCAACCTAAAAATGCACCCTGATAAACATAAAACGCTTCTTGATGTGCTTCATCTGAAAAAGATTTCAGTTCTTCATATAAATCTTGACCAGCCAAAAGACATGATGTTGTACCAGCAAGTCTTGGACCATGTTTTTCTATTAGTTTTTCAGTGCGAGAAAAAACATCATCTACTAACTTTTTAAAATCCATCATAAGTTCTCCTTTAAGATACTGATCTTCTTTTATTGTATCATGTATGATTTAAAATATTTCATGATGATTTTTTATAAAAAGAATTTAATACTTACTTTCAGTTTATGCTAAATCTAGTAGATATATACCCTGTTTTATAGTCTAAATAAACATTCATAAATGAACTGTTTGATGATAATTATAAAACCTAGTTATTTATCTTTATTAAGCCATTTAAGGGATATATAATAATTAACAATTTTGTTTATGAAAACCCAGTGATTTTCATAAGCTTAAAAAATGTGAAAAAAATTAAAAAAAAGTTATACATTTTTTAAAAATAGGTGCTATAATGTTCTCATGTAAAAATTTGAAAATAAGAGGTATTTGATAAATATGGATCCATTGTTTGAAGCTCCTGATGGCTATGATAGTGCCATCACAGAAACACTAGAAAGTAGTCCTGAAGGTTTAGCAATTGAAAAATCAGTGGTGAATAAAAACAAACCGTTTTACACGCATAAAAATTTTATTCACTATGGGGTATTAGCGCTTATTTTTGCTACTATTACTTTATTAACTCCTATCATTCTTCCCCGTTTTCCATTGTTTTCTGTCGTTCCTGCTGCATTTCTATTAATCTATATTTTCTTAACCCGACGTATATTTGAATCTCTAGTTTTAGGTATTGTATTGGCATTTTTGATGTCCGTTTCAAATGGTATGTATATTGCTCAAGATGCTATTTATGGTTTTGAAGTTGGTGATGTTTTAGGATTTTTTGATGCCATCAATTATTCACTCATTAGTAATGTAGCTAATGAAGACACTGCTTGGCTTTTTATCGTATGTGGACTCATGGGTTCATTTGTTGCTATCATCGAACATGCTGGTGGTGTATACGCGTTTGGACGTTGGGTTGCCAAACGTGCAAAGACGAAAAAATCAACCTTACTATGGACATGGGTGTTAGGTTTAATTATCTTTGTGGATGACTACTTAAATGCATTAACAGTCGGTTCTTCTATGGCACCTTTAACTGATAAGCATAAAGTTTCTAGAGAATACCTTGCATATATTGTAGATTCAACAGCAGCTCCTGATACGACATTAATTCCTGTATCAACTTGGGCAGTTTTTATCGCTGGTTTATATACAACTACCATTCAAGATTTTGGTTATGAAGATATTTATGGTGGTGGTATTCGTGTGTTTATATCAAGTATACCTTTTAACTTTTATGGATGGTTTTCACTACTCATTGTTCCATTAACTATTTTAGGTGTTATTCCTTTGTTTGGAAAGCTTAAACGTGCTGAAAAAAGAGCACAAGAAACAGGTGTTTTAGCTCCTCCAGGTTCTGATAAAATAGATATTCGCGCTGGTGAAAAGATCGAAGAAAAACCTCATGCAAAAGTCATGAACTTCTTCTTGCCGATCATCATATTAATCGCTGCAACACTTTATTTTGAGATCGATTTAATGTATGGTGTAATTTTCACTTTAGGATTTATGTTTATGTTCTATCTAGTTCAAGGATTAACTGATGGTGAATCATTTTTCGCCTTGGCTTTAAAAGGATTTAAAAATATGCTCACTCCTCTTTTAATGGTTGTCCTTGCTTATATGTTTGCAGATGGTATTAAAGCTTTAGGTTTTATGGATTATATTGTTGATGTTGTGTCAAACAATGTGCCTATTTGGGCTTTACCAGCATTAATCTTCATTGTTTTTGGTATCACTGAGTTTATTATGGGACTATCATGGGGAATGTATGCAATCGCGATTCCGCTTGTTACAGTTTTAGCGTTTAATTTAGGTATTCATCCTGGGTTATTAATTGCAGCTGTTGTTTCTGCTGGTGTTTGGGGTAGTCATGTGTGTTTTTATTCAGATGCAACCATTTTATCTTCTAGTGCTGCTGGTTGTGATAATTTCGAACATGCAACCTCACAGTTACCTTATGGTTTAATCGCTGCTGCATTTGCTTTAATTGGATTTATTATTACAGGTATCATCATGGCTTAAGGTGTTTTTTGATATCTTATGATAAAAAAAATGTCAACATAAGTTGACTTTTTTTGTTATATGCTATATACAATGATCCCAAAGATTGCACCTATTAGAATACTCACCCATGGTTTTTTCTTAAAATAGACATAAACAGGTATGATTAGTCCTAATAAAATGATTGCTTTATAATCAATGAACATACTAGGATCGTCTTCTAAAATAACTGTGTGCGTGAAAATATTCATTGCTGCATAAAAGATTAATCCAATAATGACTGCTTTTAAATAATAAAACCAATAAACCACAAGTAGACTATTTCTATATTTTTTTAATAGACCAGCTAATAAAGTAACGATTAAAAACGATGGTAATATAAACGCTGTCGTAGCAAATAGAGCTCCTAAGATGCTGTATTGACTAAAACCAACATATGTAGCAATATTAATGCCAATCGGTCCTGGCGTTGATTCTGCTATCGCAATCATAGCAACAAACTCATCGTATGTAATTAATCCTCTTTGAACGACTTGTTGTTGGATTAGTGGTATGGCAATCATACCACCACCGATTGTGAAAAGTCCGACATAAATAAAAATCAATATTATTTCTATCATGGTTGTGCTCGCTTTCTATAAAGGAGCCATGCATGAATAGTTCCTAAAATAAATGATGATAAGATAATCAAAACCGATGAAATATTCAAGAAGAAAACTAAAATAAACGCAACTAAAGCATAAATAAATAAACCATAATGTTTGATAGCTTTTTTACCTAAATCAATCATCGCTGATATAAGTAAGATGACAACAACCATGAGGACACCGCGAATCGCATATTGAACATATGATATATCTGCAAACTCTTTAAGCAATGATGCTACAATCATAATAATAATTAATGATGGTAGTGCAACACCTAAAACAGACATTAAGCTACCTTTTTTGCCTCTTAAATGTTCACCAATTAATACAGCTAAATTGATTGCAATCATACCAGGAGCTACTTGAGCAACTGCAATATAATCATTAAGTTCATCATCGGATATCCAACCACGTCTAATAACTTCTTTTTTTATAATTGGAATCATCGCTAAGCCACCGCCAAAAGTCAGTGCGCCTAACTTTAAAAAAACGAAAAAAATGGAAGATAAAGATACCATGTTATGCCTCTTTTCTAAAGTGTATTTCCTTCCACAAAGCTAACAGGCAAAATAACATGTTCACACGTTTCTCCATGAATACGTGCAATAATCATTTTGACTAAAGCTTCAGCAATATCATCGATAGGTTGTCTAATCGACGTGATCTCGAAACTGGTATTCCAGTAATTTTTAACACCATCATAGCCAATGACACTCACATCACCTGGTACACGTTTACCAAGTCGATTGAGTTGTTGAATCACTACTCCTGCTAACATATCTGAGATTGCAAATATACCGTCTGCATCTGCATGCTCAGTAATGATTTGATTAATATAATCAATTGGTATAAAGAAGTCTCCTTTTGGGTACTCTAAAATGGTTACTTGATTAAAGTCATGTTCTTTTAAATAGTCAAGAAATCCAATTCTTCTTTGAGAGATTGTCGTTTGAATCGGCGAATGAATGGCTTGCGCATCATTACCGATGAATACGAGTTTCTTAGGATTTTTTTCTAAGAGTTTCATTGCAGCAATTCTACCACCTGTATAGTTATCACTCGTAACAAAAGGAACGCCTTTAAACTGACGATCAAATGATACAATCGGTAATTTAGAATCAACTAAAGGATCAATTGGGTTATTCGTTAGAAAAATAATGCCATCAACTAAGTTTTTTCTTAGCATATGAATAAAATCAAGTTCTTTTTCACGATCAGAACCACTATTACAAATCATGAGTTTATAGCCTAATGGATATAATTTTCTTTCCACCAGGTATGTAATTTCAGAGAAAAAAGAATGATTGGAATGAGGTAAAATAAAAGCAATGATATTCGTTTTTTGTTTAGACATGTTGCGAGCAAGTTCATTAGGAACATAGCCAAGCTCATCAATTACTCTTAAGACTTTTTGTCTTGTTTCTTCATTAACCGAAGAAGATTCGTTAATTACTCTTGAAACGGTTCCTAAACCGACTCCTGCTACTTTTGCTACATCACGCATACTTGCCATAGATAAACCTCCTTATGCCTCTATTGTTATGATAGCATATTTTTTATAAAATATTTTTTATATCATTATATGATATAATAAAATTAAATTAAAATGGGTAGGTAATTCTCATGAAACTATATAAAAATGGATATGTGTTAATGAATCATACGTTTTCAAAAATGGATTTTATTGTCAAAGATAATCGTTTTTTTGACATTCAACCACATATTTTAGAAAACGCATATGCATTTAAAGAAATCATTGATCTATCAGGTATGAAAGTTTATCCTGGATTATTTGAAATTCATACACATGGATTATTAGGTGAAGATTTTAATATTTCTTCAGAAAAAGAGTTAGAAAAAGCACTTGAAGGATATCAAAAACAAGGTGTAACTTCACTTTATCCCACAGTTATGACTGATGATCCTCAAACTATGGTTAATCAATTAAACATAATTTATCACTTATCTAAACGTTACTCAATCATTAAAGGCATTCATTTGGAAGGACCTTTTTTGAATCCTTTATATAAAGGGGCTATGCCTGAATCATTTTTAAGAAAGCCATCGATAGAATGGTTTGACATCTTTAATGATGCTGCTCAAGGATTAATTAAGATTCTTACAATTTCACCTGAACTTGATGATGCACTAGAGTTAATAAAACATGCTAAAAAACATGGTGTTGTTGTTTCAATAGGTCATTCGGCTGCTTCTTATGAAGAAGCCCTGTTAGGTATTGAAGCAGGAGCTAGTTCATTTACACATACATTTAATGCAATGAAACTATCTCATCAACATGATCCGAATGTCATGGGTGCAGCACTTTTATCTGATTGTTATACAGAAGTTATTTCAGATGGTTTTCATGTTCATCCAAAAATGGTCAAACTTTTAGTTAAGACTAAAGGAATAGATAAAGTCATTGGTATAACTGACAGCATGATGGCTGCAGGTCTTGGAGATGGAGAGTTCATGTTAGGTGTTAATCATGTGACGGTTAAAGATGGTGATGCGACAATAACTGATACAGGTGTTCGTGCAGGTAGTACATTACTTGCATCAGAGTGTTTAAAAAACTTATGTCGTTTTTGTGACATAGATATTGAATATGCAATTGACATGATGACTAAAAATCCAGCCAAATTACTTGGAGTTGATCATGAATATGGTGAGATAAAAATCGGATATATTGCAGATTTCTTTATTGAATAATAGAGATGATGGGGTGAATGGCTCGGCCACACACCCCATATCTTTTTTATTGTTACGATAAAACCTGTGATAAAGCTTTTAACATAAATGAAACATTTAATGCTTCTGGTAATGTTTTAGCACGATTTCCTGCAGGTACATTATTAACTTTGTCATTATACATACCTGTGAAATATTGATATCCAAGACCATCATATGTTTTAAACCAATCATATAATTGTTGTGCAGTTGGTGCAATCATTGAATCTGCAGAAAATGTGTTTTGATTGACTTGAACAAGTGTTTCTGCAAGTCTGAGTGATTGTTCGATATTGCTAGCACGCCAGTCAGTCGCTTTAGCTAATGCATTAACGAATTTTTGAACAACTGTTGGGTTTTCTTTCATCCATTCAACACTTGCTACCCAAGTACTTGGGAATGATAGTTCAGGTAAATGAGTTGAAGTTGTAGCAACTTGAATACCACCACCATTTAAGATAGTTGTAGTTGAAGGCGCAAATCCTGCTACAAAATCATAGCTAGAAAATACTTGTGGTAAATATTCATTACTTTCAGTAACAACTTCCACACGATTAGCAACATTGCTGTTTGGAGCAGTATATCCAGCTAAATAAGCAGATGTTTCTGTATGAATCCATAGTTTATCTTCATCAGCAAGCTCTGTTCCACCTGCACCTGCAGTGTTATTAATCTTATTTAAAAGATTTTTAAACCATGAACCAGGAGTTGTATCCGTTGGAATACCTATTTTAGATCCTTTTAATGCTTCATAAAGTTCTGCCATTGAAGACTCTGAATTTACACCAGGTTTTCTTGATGCGTTAGCAATTAACATTTCACTGTTTGATAAAGTATCTAAATAAATGAATTGTAGACGATTTCCTGAATCATCGATTGCATTCCATGATACACCTGCACCAATATATCCAACATCTAAACTGCGATTATCTGCGCGCATAGCTGCCATTTCTGCTGGACCACTTTCAACAACTGTTACACGAACATCAAGGCCTTCTTCGGTAAAAAAACCTTGAGCATCAGCAACTGCAAACAGTGTAGCTCCACCTTCGTTAGCATGAATACCTACACGTACTGTGTAATTTTCTCCTTCGCCTTCATCTTTACACGCAATAAGCGTAATCGATAAAACAGCTACAAAGATTAATGCCATACTTCTGAATAATATTTTCTTCATTTTTTTCTCCTTTATATTTTTTATTTAATAGTCTTGTTTAGACTGATAAACCATCATGTGAACCAATCAAGCAATCAATATAAGCTCCATCTTCTAAAGTGGGATACTCTATTTTTTCTTGATTAATCGCTTGTTTAAATACTTCTAGTTGTTTAATCATGAGGTCGAGTTGATTTTCTTCGTAAACTTTTTCTATCATTTCTTCAGTATATCCATCAAAAATATGTTTTTTGTGATATGTTAATCGCATCGGATATGTGTAGGATAATGTTATATATCCTCCATCACCTGATAGATGAAGCTCTATAGCATTCATACCAACACGGCTGACCATAATCGATACTAATGCTTGTTTAGACTCTAAAATCATTGCGGCTATATCATCGTTTTCAACATCTTTTAAGTCTTGATTATGATATCTTTTCTTAATTGCTGTTATAAGTCTTTTTGATTGAAGTGTTAGTTTGTCATTAGTAATGTATGTAATTAAGTCCAACAAGTGACTTCCAAAATCGATAGATGCACCATATAAGGATTGATTTTGACTCATTCGCCATTCAAATGAAACGTTGGGATTTGCAATTCTTTTCCCTCCAAAACTTCCTTGAATAGAAAATATTTCTGAAAAGTTATGATTAATTATATCTTTCACATCTTTTATCATTGAAGCATATCGATTAAGATAACCGACCATGATAATCTTTTTGTAATCTTTTAATGTTTGACACAATGCTTTTGATGACTCACATAAACCAGTTAATGGTTTTTCTACAAGAATGTGAATATTACGTTTGGTTGCCTCTAATATAAAATCATGATGTGTATCGTTTGCAGTTGCAATAATGACAGCATCAATGTCTTCAAAAAAATCATTTAGTGTTTTACAGTTTGTAGCCTTTAAGCCATGCTTTTTGATAAATTGATTTCCTTTTTCAAACGTTCGGTTATAGATTTTTGTAATAACAAAATCACTACTTGACTTGATTGCTTTAGTATGAAGATCTGCAATAGATACACTACCTCCAACACCAATCATTCCACATCTAATCATTTGCCTAAAATACGATACATATTGTGTTTGTATCCTTCAACACCATTTTGATCGAAAGGATTAACACCAATATAGTTAGCTGAACAGTATACAGCAAACAAGAAGAAATAAAATAGTTCGCCGAATATCGCTTCATCGGGCTCTGGAATTTCAAACTCAATACATGGAATTCCATCTTGTGAATGTGCGGTAATCGCTGCTTCATAAACGGCATGATTTGCTTCATCAAATGCGCGACCATTCATGTAGTCAAATCCGTCATCTTCTAAAGATATAGGTACCATTAAATCTGTCTTTTTAAACGATTTGATAAATGTTTCAAAGACAAATCTACGACCTTCTTGAATGTATTGACCCATTGAATGTAGATCTTCTGAATAGACGAAATATGTTGGGAAAATAACATGCTGTCCTTTACCTTCTGTTTCACCAAACTCTTGTAACCACCATCTTGCAAAATATTCTAACTGTGGTTCAAAGACGCACATGCTTTCAATTTGAAATCCTTTTTCAAAAAGTAGTTTTCGTATAATTGCATATTTCAATGCTGGATTTTCTCTAATAGGAATTGTCTTCAAATACTTCTCTGTTTCTTTTGCACGTTTAACTAATTTTTTAATATCAAGACCATATACTGCTATAGGAAGAAGTCCTACTGGTGTCATAATACTATATCTTCCTCCAACATTTTCAGGGAAAGGTAAAAACGTATAATTATAACGTTTTGCAAGTTCTTTTAATTGACCCTTTCCTTCACTTCCAGTTACTATAATGCGCTCATGATATGTATCTTTATATCTTTTTTTCAGATAGGAGCGAAACATTCTAAATGTTAGTCCAGGTTCAATGGTGTTAAAATCTTTTGCAATGACGTCAATATAAACTGATCGCTCGCCGATCTTATCAAATATCTTACTTAAGTAAGCGCCTGATAAGTTATTCCCTGCCCACATGATTTCAGGACCATCATGCTTATCTTTGACAAGTCCATGAATAGCCGCAAGTGCTCCACGATTTGAACCACCAATACCGATGACAACGAGTACTTCTGCGTTTTTTCTAATACGCTTGCTTACTTCTAATATGTCATCTAAAGCTTTATCATGTGCATGATTATCAACGGTTAGCCAACCTTTTCGATCTTCTTGACCAAATTTCATTAATAGGCAATCTTTAAATAATTGTTCGTTTTTTTGAAACTCTTGTTCAATATCTTCTGGTTTAATAAAAGACTCTAAATATGTGGTGTTAAGTTTTATGTTTAACATGCCATCACCTATTTCCTAACTTCAAGATACATCTTATAGACAATATCCCAAATGTAATTTTTCACTTCTAAGAATTTTGGATCTAATTTTGTAGCTTGATTTCTAGGATATGGCAAATCAATTGGAATAATCTCTTTTATTTGACCTGGCCTAGCACTCATGATGACAACCTTTGTAGCAAGGAGCACTGCTTCTTCAACATCATGTGTAATAAAGAAGATTGTTTTTCTTTCTTTTTGCCATGTTTGAAGTAGGTCTTCTTGTAGTTGAGCTCTCGTTTGTGCATCAAGCGCACCAAATGGTTCATCCATGAGTAGAACGTCTGGAGCAACTGCATATCCTCTTGCGATAGCAACTCTTTGTTTCATACCACCAGATAGAGCTTTAGGATAACTATCTGCAAAACCTTCTAGATTAACCATTTTTATGTAGCGTTCGGATAAAGCTTTTTTTTCTTTTCGGCTCATATGAACATATTTTTCAACCGTTTTAGTCTCACCCGTTTTTTTATTTTCAACTTCAAATGTTTTTAGTATCTTCTTGAATTTCATTCCAAACTCAATGTTTTTTCTAACTGTCATCCAAGGGAAAAGTGCGTATTGTTGAAAAATGACTCCACGATCTGGACCTGGACCAATGATGGGCCGATCGTGCATATTTAATGTTCCACTGTCGTATGATTCTAGTCCTGCGACAATGTTCAATAATGTAGTTTTTCCACAACCCGATGGACCGACAATACATACAAACTCGTTCTCGTGAATGTCTAGTGATACATTTTTTAATGCAATGACATCTTCTCCACCAGGTACGATATATGTTTTATTAACGTTTTCTATTTTAATCATAGGTTTATTCATGCTTTCTACCTCATTTCCACTTCGTTAGTTTTTTCTCTGCAAAAAGCAAGATACGATCTAATGCAAATCCAATGAGACCGATTGCAATAATACCTAGTAAAACTAAAGATACTTGCATGAATTTTTGAGCAATCATAATACGTGCTCCTAAACCGAAAATAGTACCAGTTAACTCAGCAGCAATCAATGTTGTTAAACTAGCGGCAACACCTAATCTAGCACCAACAAGTATAAAGGGAAAAGATGAAGGTATGATTACATGAATGAATAAATCTTTATCTCTAGCTCCAAATGTATACGCCGCTTTAACAAGCGTTCGATCAACTTCTTTTATTCCCTGATAGATTGTAACGACCATAACAAGAAATGCTGCAATGAAGATGATTGTGCTTTTTTGAGATTCTGTTAATCCCATAGCTAAAATAACAAGTGGGATTAAAGCAATCGGTGGTATAGTTCTTAAAAATTGAATCCACGGCTCAATAAGGACTCTAAATTTCGGATACCATCCCATTAAAAATGCTACCGGGATTGCTGTTACAAATCCTAAAGAGAACCCAACAAATACGCGTTTTAGACTGGCTGTTATATCTTTAATAAAGCGATTATCAGCCGCCATCTGTAGTTGTAACTCTTGATACACTTGTGACGGACTAGCAAGAAATGTATTCACGCTTGGAACTAAAGTGATTAAATACCATAAAAAGATACCTAAAAAGACAGATAGAGTTGATAGCATTGTTTTTGTCTTTTTACTACCTTCTCCAAAATCCTTTAGTTTTCTAACTTTAAATCCTTTTTTTTGTTCCATGTTTTAAAACTCCTTACCGAGAATTTCATGTGTTAATCCAATGATTAAATCGTGATGTGCTTGTAATAATGACGCTGGAAAATGTGTACTAGGACGATTGCTCATCATTTTTTTAATTACAGATTTATGCCACGGTCTAAAACAATATAACCGTATTTTTTTACTCATTAATATTTCTTTAAATCCTATTGTTACGGCATATTTCGGCATTTCATCATATGCACCATCAAGTTCATTCATCGAATTAGTTACTAATGTCTCATTAGCAATGTTAACGGTTCTTGTTGAAAGCTCCATAAATTTCTTTTTACTCAGTGCTTTCATAGGTTCATTGAATGCAACATGTCCATTTAGTCCTATTCCACCATAGCAAGCATCAACATATCCATGATTAGAAATAATATCCATAACCTTTTCCGGATGACTTGGATCTGGAAAAATTCGATTAGATTCGAGAATGTTTAAGTGAT
>OBJA01002197.1_pt1 | contig 11716 bp, 9 predicted proteins | sample 1519751 | NCBI WGS metagenome assembly OBJA01 (sample SAMEA3881238, study PRJEB22517) | soil metagenome | biome: lake sediment; feature: soda lake sediment; material: sediment, water from around vicinity | place: India | collected 2013-12-23 | depth 3 m
GATTTTCCTGAACCGCTGGGGCCCATCACGCTGACAAATTCACCTTCATCGACTTCGAAGTTGATGTCTTTCAATACGAATGTTCGTTGAAATTTGGAATCGTAATACTTGTCGATGTGCGATAGTTTGATCATATTTTTAATTTTAAATGTTGCCGGAACTTTGATTCGTTTCGGTCCATGATGAATTTTTGATTTTCCTTTTCTTCAAACGCTGTCAGGTCTTCCACACGCCGACAGGTTTTATTTCCCTTCGCCCCATACCCTCTGCTCCAGGCTTTTTTAATCACGATAATCCATCCCGAGGCTTCGGGATGTCGTCACTCATACTTGAGTGACCCTACCGGCTTCTCGTAGCCGCTTTCCAGAGCCCCTCTAAATCCCCCAAAGGGGAGACTTTTGGGCAGTGCATATTTCTTTTTTCGTTCATTTTATCTTCTGGCTCCAGTCCTCCCCCTTCGGGTGAGCTAGAGGGGGCTTTTACTCATACCGCAACGCCTCCACGGGGTTTCTCGTAGCCGCTTTCCAGCTTTGCCAGCTCACGGTGAGCAAGGCAATTCCCAATGCCAGCAAACCCGCCAAGGCAAAAATCCACCAGCTCAGTTCTGTTTTGTAGGCGAAGTTTTCGAGCCATTTATTCATTGCGTAATATGAAATTGGTGTGGCAATTACAAAGGCAATGGCTACCCATTTTACAAAGTCTTTGTTGAGCATGGCCAGTATTTCAGAGATGCGGGCACCGTTGACTTTGCGGATGCCGATTTCCTTAACACGATCGCGACAAATAAAGATGACTAAACCCAATAATCCGGCAATAGAAAGCAGGATACACCACATGGATACAAACTCGATGAGGTGGGCCATCTTTTCCTCTTTGGCGTATAGTGCATTCAACGAGTCATCAAGAAATTTGACTTCGAATTGGTTCTTCGGGTCAAACCGGTTCGCGGTATTTTTAATATCGGCCATTATCCGTGTGTAGTTCCCTGGCGTAACGCGAAGCATCAAGTTATTTTTTCGCACTTCACACCGCCAAAATGCCAATGGGGCAACGTCACTTTTTAGTGATGAAAAGTTAAAGTTTTTGGCAATTCCGATAATCGGACCATTAAAATCGAAGCCATTGATTTGGCGCTCCAACGGATTTCCCCAACCGAATTTCTCTACTGCCTTTTCATTCAAGATGAATGAATTGACATCGGCTTGCGAGCCTTCTGAAAACTTACGTCCATTAGCTATTTGAATTCCAAAGAAGTCTAAAAAACGGCCATCAACCGGCCAGCAGGAAAATTGGATATATTGCCCGTCTTCGGTTGTTCTTCCCCAGCCCATGCCAACATTTCCCGGGACAAATTGGGTATAAGTGTAATCAACAATACTTTCATTTTTCATTAACTCATCGGCAAAAGCCTGGTGATGTTTTTGAAGTTCTGCGCTTGTTTGTAGATAAACGACCTGTTCTTTGTTGATCCCAATATCAAAATTACGCCAGTAGCTTAGCTGCTTTTCGATAACCAGGGATGTCGAGATCAGTGCGATTGTAAATACAAACTGCATTACTATCAGTGAGTTTCGGAAAGCTTTTCCTTTTCCTGAGAAATGAATATTTCCTTTTACAGTTTCTGCAATTGGAGCAGAGGTGATGTATTTTGCCGGGTATAAACCAGCAAAAACTCCAAAGGCCAAACTAAAAAGCAGGAATAACAACAAAAAGCCATATCTACCTTGTAAACTTAGTCCTTGAATATTAAATAGCGATTCGATAGATGGATAAGAAATCCAATAGATAATCATGGACACAATGAAGGCTGCCAATGACAATAAAACAGATTCGGCAACTAACTGCCCCATCGATGAAAGCCTTTTCTCTCCAAGAACGCGGGATATCGAAAGTGCTTTTGCCCGAACTGGCGCCTGTGAAGTAGCAAAATTTACAAAATTCACACCTCCCATTACTACAAGAATAACAATAAGGAGGATCAATACATTGATAATTACCGGATTGACAAACTCAAAATATCCACCATTAGAAAAATGCAACTGATCTATCCTGTTCAAGGTAAGGTAGGTTCCTTCTACTTTATACTGCTCTTTCTCCTCTGCTATTTCTTCATTGATTTTTGGGATTTTTTCTATTTTTTCAGCAACCAATTGAGGATCGCTGCCTGCGGATAGTTTCATGAAATTATTGAAACTCCACTCACTCCAGTAATTAAAATAACTGTACCTTTTTTCTTCGTTGCAGGTTGAAAACGATAACAAGCAATCTGCTTGAAGCGAGGAATTGGCGGGAAAATCAGCCATGACAGCTGTAACTTTGTATGAAACACCATTTGCCAAGATGTTCTTTCCCAGAGGATTGTCGAGTTCAAAAAGTTTATGCGAAAGCTTCTCGGAAATGACCGCCGATTTTGGATCGATTAAAGACCTTTGTGCGTTACCCAGTAATAATGGAAAAGAAAAAATATTGAAAAAAGCACTATCCGCAAAATAAACTTGTGTCGGAAACTTAACATTGATTTCTGCCAAATCGGGGGTTGTCAGATCCTGCTTATCATTCCATAGTGGAGTAATCGCTTCAATTTCGGGCACATTTTCTTTAATAACCTGGCTCATGGCTGCCGGCAGCCAACCACCCCCTTCCTTGGTTTCGAGCCGGTAAACCGACTCCACATTTTCGTGAAATTGATCAAAGCTTTTTTCAAAAGAGACATATAAACCGAGGATAATAATGCCAGTAAATGAAATAATCAGGCTAAGTAGCGTCAATATTGAAGAAGTTTTGTATTTCAATATCGATTTGCAGGTGCGTTTTAATTGTATCATTGTATTTTCATTTTTTCTATTTCCAAATATGTTGAATACATTATCCTATATCAATGCTTCCACCCAATTCCTCGTTGCCGCCTTCAGCCAACAAAGTGCCGGAGGCACGTTGTTTTGGTAGCCTGAACAATAGCGCCAAAGCGAAAGTCCCGTAGGGATGGTGTTTTATTTCCATTATTCATAAAATTCGAATAACCAAGCATCCTCGTATTTTATTTCGTTTCTTCTTTTCCGTTAACACCGTCCCGATGGGACTAATTTTCTCTTTAATACATTCATTCTACCATAACTGCGTCGCTAAGCGACTATATTTTTACTCATATCGCAACGCTTCAACCGGGTTCCTAGTTGCTGCCTTCCAGCTTTGCCAGCTCACCGTGAGCAGGGCAATTCCCAACGCCATCAACCCGGCCAGGACAAATATCCACCAGCTTAGCATGGTTTTGTAGGCAAAATTTTCGAGCCATTTATTCATGGCGTAGTATGCTATGGGTGTAGCAATTACAAAAGCAATAGCTACCCATTTTACAAAGTCTTTGTTGAGCATGGTGAGTATTTCAGATATGCGTGCGCCGTTGACTTTGCGGATGCCAATTTCCTTGGTACGCTGTTCCATTACAAAAAATGTCAATCCGATTAATCCAAGACATGAGAGCAAAAGAGAAACAATGGTCGTATAGGATAATATTTTCTGAAATTGTTGGTCTTTTTTGTGCAGTGCTTCCCATTGCTCGTCAAGAAACTGATACTCCATCGGAAATGCGGGCGAAAGACGGTTCCAGGCATGTTCTACCTGTTTTATCGTATTATTGAAATTGGCAGTGCTTGTGCTGTTCAGCTTAAGATAAATAACCTGATCACATTCACGTGAACACATGAAGCCTGCCGCCCGAACCGGGACATGAAGCGATTCGAAATTATAATCATCAACAATGCCAGTTATCCGTCCTTTCTGAGGTTCTGAAGTTGCCATTTTGGCATCCTCTATATTTTCAATATTGAAATTGTTTTTGGCAGTTCGATTAAAAATAAAATCCTGGTTTTTGTTTGAATTCCCGTCAAATCCTCTCCCTTCCTGAATATTGATTCCAAAAAATCCAAAGAAATTTGGTGCAACAGAAAGTTTGGAAAAATGAATATCATACCTTTCCCCTTTATTAATAATAGCCCGCCCCCAATTTTGGTCATTCTTGATTAATACATTCTCTGAGAATGTAAAATCTGAGATTCCCGGAATCTGTTTCAATTCAGCTTTTAATGCATCTACATTTTCATAAATCGCATCGTTGGTATTGGCATAAATAACACGCTCTTTTTCAAATCCTAAATCCTGACTTTTCAAATAGCGGCTCTGTTTATTAATAACAGATATTGAAGCTATTAGTGCAATTGTTACCACAAACTGGAAGACCAGCAAACCATTTCGTGATAGGTTAATGCCATCGGTTCTTTGTTGTTTCTTTAGTAAAAATGAAGGCGCCTGTTTGCTGAAAATAACACCGGGGACAATGCCGGTAATCGCAACCATTACAACCAAAACAGCAAAGAGCAACAGAATATAATTAAGCGAAATAAATCCCGAAAACGTATATGCCGAAGAAGTAAGGCTGTTAAAAACCGGTAAAATTACGATGGTCAGCAAAATTGAGACGGCTACCGACAACAGCACCTGAACCAATGATTCACTAGTCACCAGTTGAATAATCTTTTTACGGCTGCTTCCCATCATTTTAAAAATCCCAATATTCTTATTCCGTTTTTCACGCTGTGCTGTAACCATATTTACGTAATTGACACAGGCCAATAGCAGAATAAGTATGCCGGTAATGCCAATGATGGAAACAGTTAACCGGTTCCCATGTCTCAACAAGCTCAACTCCGGAAGATCAAAATATACTTTGGTAAAAGGAAATAATCCAAATTGAATGTCAGCCTTCATGTCGTCCGGAACTTTATCCAGTGATATGTTTGACAACCTTGCCTCAACCTGATTATAGGAAGCGTGGTCGTTAAGCCGCACAAAACCTTTGTAGTTTTGTGTCCCCCAATACTTCATATTATCCACATACCAATCAATCTTATAATTTGTTTGAAATGACAGCACGGCCTCAAAGTTCCACGATGACTCCTGTGGGAGATCTTCTATTACAGCAGTTATTTCCAGTTCTTCGCCTTGTAAATAAGTAGCGTTATAGGTCAAGGCCTTCCCAACAGGATTTTCGTCACCAAATATTTTTTCCGACAACGACCGGGTTATAACCAGCTTATTGGTAGCATTTAGAGCAATTTCAGGATTTCCCCAAACAGGCTTAAACTGAAAGACCCGAAAGAAACACGAATCGGCTGTTATTAATCTGTCCAGTTTGAACTTTCGTTGCCCATCTGTAAGGAAAACCTGTGGAGACCAATCATTGGAACAATAGGTGATTTTGTCAACCTCAGGAACTTCGTCTTTTATCAGATTGACCATGTTTTGCGAAAGATAAGTGCTTCCCTCATTCATGAGACAATAGACATGATCCACCCCGGGAATAAACCGATCAGTACTTTTCTCTTTCATTACAAATGAAAAGATGAGCATGCTGGAGGTAAGGCCAACTGTCAGTCCAAGGACATTAAGCAATGTAACCGCTTTATTTTTACTCAAATTTCTGAGAGTCAGTTTTAGGTTTTTTAATGATGCCATTTTTGTGCTTATTAAATTATTCGTGCCGCAACGCTTCCACCTGGCTTTGTGTTGCCGCTTCCAATTGTCTGAACTCCCGATAAACCGGGACAAGTTCTGATTCGCCTGATTTTTTGATGGCTTTGATTTCTTCTGTTCTCATAATCATGCTAATCCTTTAATCACAAAAATCATAGTTCAAGACTATTCATACCTCAACGCCTCTACCGGCTTTCTCGTTGCCTGCCCGTTTTTTGAACCCCCGGTGAAATTTTTCCCGGCCAGAATTATGCCAATTCTAAAAACTACTTAAACTCAACCAGATGCGTGCCTGCCTTTCCTGAAAGGTGTCCAATAGATTGACAGCAGTGTCAAAATATTTGTCAAAGGTTTATACTGAAGTTTATGAAAATATATACATATAAAACGCGCCTTATTTACGGGCGCGAACGAATTTATACAAAGGAAGGAATAAAGGCCGATGCGCATCAAACGGTAAAGGCTCACGGGAATGTGTGTATTTTGATGCGCATCGGGCTGTTCCCTGATGCGCACCGGCCCTCACCGGTTCCCGTATATTCTTTTGGTTATGCTTTGTATTTCTTCAAGAACTCACGGAACCCGCCGCATGGTTTGCCTGATCATTCATCCCTCTGAAATTTGATACGCTTTAATTTTTCTTTGATTTTCCTGTCGGGCCTGAAACTCATGCGGATTTCTTCGATGTTCCTGAAAGATATTTTTTCAGGAGAATCGGCGGTGCTTACCCGCGCATGTAGCTGGAAAGAACCGAACTCGTCGATCAAGATGCTTTTGCCATGGGCCATCAGTTCAGGAATTAACTGGGCAAAATCCAGCAAAACCTGGTGAACGTCTCCCCTGCTGGCCGAAGATCTCTCTGCCAGGATGCCGGCGATTTCGTCCAGCCTGATGGGGGAGGATCCGGTTAAGCGCGGGAAATATACCTTTTCGCCTTCCTTGCCGGCGCCTGGTTTCGAAGTGGAAGTGATTTTGTAACGGACCGTCATGATTTTTAGTTTTCACCAAAAATAAAAAAAACACGATGACTTTTCCTCTTTTTACTCCTCGAACCGCACATGGATACTTCCACCGGAAGAACGCATATAAACCGGTATTCCACCTTGGTTCATTGTTCCTTTTACACGGTCTTTTTCGGCCTTTCCCGGGAAATTTTGAAGATCGATATTGACTTTTTCCGGAGGAGCCGGGGGAGGCTCTTCTTATTCATACCGCAATGCTTCCACCGGGTTGCGGTGAGCTGTTTGGGTGTAGTTAACGGCAGAAATAAATGCCACAAGGAGCATTATGAACAGGCTGCTTCCCACAAAAATTCCCCAATGCAGCGGAACTTTGGTGGCAAAATGCTGCATCCATTTACTAACCGTTAGCCAGGCTCCTGTTAATCCCAGCAGCACTGCAGGCAGGGCAATGTACTCGAGGTCGAGGATAAAAATCCGGAGAATATCACCCAGGTTGGCGCCGCTTATCCGGCGAATTGCCAGTTCTTTACGGCGCCGGGCTGCTTCGTTCGAGGTGTAGCCCAACAAGCCGATGACAGTAATTAACAGGATGATGATATTTCCGGCCATCATTGCATTACGGAACCCCTGTTCTGATTGGTAACTTGTTTTTTGTTCCATTTCCAGGCTTTTTACCACGGCATCCTGATAAGGTAAAAACTGGTTGAACACATCGGTAAGCTTTTTTAACATACCGGCCTCTGCTGTTTCGCTGGTTTTAATCAGAACATAAAACAGGAACGATGAACGTTCGGACCTTACCTGCTCAAACTTTTCAGCGGGGTAATAATAGAAAACCGATGGACGGTAATCAGGTTCGGCAATGTTATTCACAATAAAATCGGGGAAAACACCGCGAATAGTCGATATTCCGTGTTCGCTGATGTCAACCTGTTCGCCCACCACGTTTCCCCATCCGTTAAATACTTTCAGTTTCTCAGCTCCTTTTTTGCTGATGAGAAGGTCATTAACCACGGAATTCTGCCGCGAAAAACTTTCTCCTTCAACAACCGGGATATTCAGGATTGACAAATAATTTTCATCAATAAAATAGAAATCGGCAACGTTAAACAGTTCCTTCTGCCTGTCGGATGAAAAAATATTGTTACCCGAAGCCCCCTCTATTGGTAAACTGTGCCCTAAACCTACTTTTTCAATTCCGGGTACAGATCGCAACTCATTAAGCAATGTTGCAATTTTACCGGCCTCCATTCCGCCGGTTGCACCAAAATAAACTCCTTCGGTCCGGTAACCATGGTCGGCAGCTACCATGCTGTTGTATTGTATGCTAACAACCATCAACATGGTCAGGATAAAAGAAGCGCCTGCAAACTGGAACGAAAGCAACACCAATTTCCACTTGTTCTTTTTTTGCTGATAATTGCGAAAAGCTGTTGCCACCGGGATACGTGAAAAAAACCTGCCGGGAAGGTAACTGGTTAACACCACCAGCAACACCACAAGCAAAAACAGTGGCCAAACAACCTGCGGGTTTATTACCGAAATAAGTTTATGCCCTACCTGTGCTTCGGCAAGAGGTTTAATAAGCCAGATGAGAAGAAGCGCACCAACCAGCGACATCAGAAACAAGACAAAGGTTTCCGAAAAAATTAATTGCCGGAGGTCCCGGGCTTCGGCGCCGCAGGTTTTATGAATGGCCGAACTTTTTGCTCGTTTTATCAGGGCACTCAGCGTTAACAGGATATAGTTCATAAACGATACAAAGAGAACTGCAAAAGCAATGGTCGTAAGTATCAGTATCATATCTTTTACCCCGTCGGAGTATATTTTCTTTATGGGTTTGAAAGAATATTTCAGAACTGTCCCTCCCTGCTGCTGTTCCAACTTTTCGATATCCTGGTGTTTTACCTGCATTTTTCGAACAGCAGGCTCCAGACTTTCGGGTTTTACTCCCGGGGCCAGTTTGACGGCAGCATAATAGCGGTCGTTACCCAGCCAGTTTGCAGAGCCGTCCCAGGAGAAAAACTGGTTGGTAGAAACCATTGAAATAAGGATGTCGTATTCGTAGTTTGTGTTTTCGGGCAGTTCTTCAAAAACCCCGGCAATCGTTATTTTTTTTCCTGAATGTCCTTTTAGCTCGATTACCTTTCCGGTGACATCGCCTCCAATTTCTTTTGCCACTTTTGTGGAAACCATGCAGGTCATCGGACTTTTAAGAATCTCTTTTGGATTCCCGCTGATAATTGGTACCGGAAGCACGTCGAACAAATATTCATCAGCCAGCGAAAAATGCGCTTCGTAACTCTTTTTATCTTCAGTATAAAAAACAGTCGAGCCGATGCTGTTGAGCCTTGTTGCTGCTTCAATGCCCGGGACCTCTGCTTTTAAGCCGGGAGCGATGGCGCCGCTTACCCTCGGGTAACTCTCCATCTTGTCCGACGAATCGTCCATTTTAAAATTCTCGTGCACCACATAAATACGGTTTGCATCGGGATAAAAGCTGTCGAAACTATGATAATACAGCACTTCCGACAAAAGCAAAATACCGAATGCCAGTCCGGCGGTCAGCGATATAATCCTCGTGGCAGTATGTTCGCCTTTTCGGAATAAGCGGCGAAAGGTTGGTTTAATTAAATTTGTCATCATTGTCGTTGTTTTTCTGTTTTCTTGTCAATCTACTTATTCATACCTCAGCGCTTCCACCGGGTTTCTCGTCGTCGCCCAATTGTCTGAACCTTGATTCGTTTGATTTTAGGATGGACTTTGATTTTCGCATGGGGCAAGGCGCTAAGTGCATGGCTAATAGTTTGCAATGCCGGTCGCCTTTCATCCTGTCCCATGCCCTTTGCTCTCTTCTTTTTTCAATCATGCTAATCCTTTAATCCCAAAAATCCTGGTTCAGACTATTCATACCGCAGCGCTTCCACCGGGTTAACGCGCGATGCTTTATAAGAATGGAAGAAAACGGTTAACCCCACTACTGCAATGGCGACCACAAAAGCAACTGCAAAAACCCAGATACTGATGGATATTTTATACGAAAAATTGCTCAGCCACTTATCCATAAAATACCAAGTTACAGGCACCGAAATTGTTGAAGCGATAAAAACTGGGATAAAATTTTCTTTCAGGAAAGAGTAAATAATGGTGCTACCGGAACTGCCCAAAATTTTTTTCACACCAATCTCTTTTGTGCGGCTTTTGGTAATAAACAGTGTTAACCCAAACAACCCTAAAGATGCAATCAGCAACGAAAACAGGGCAGAAATTGAGATGATTAAGGGCATAAAAACGATTTGTACAAAGTGAATATTTAAAATGTTATTGATTATCAATGAGAACAAAGATAGCGAATGAAAAACGAATTGTACAAAGGTAAATCGTGGTTCCATTGAAGGTTAATTTGGAAGGGGGCTTTGATTTTGACACGGGGCTGAAAGGTTAATGAAGGTGAACAAGCAGGCTGAAAAGGTTAATTTTAAAGGCTTTTAAAGACGTTTTAAATGTCCGCGGCACATAGGCGCGGCGGACATAGATGAGGCTCCCCAGGGCCTTTTTTTATGCCCTGATTTTTGGGCAAATTTTGGCCATTTTTTTGAATGCGGGGACAATTGGGGGGACAATTGGGGGGACAAAACCCGGTAAATATTGATGTCAAACTTATGTCTTATGGCTAAAAAGTAACACTGTTTGACAAAAAAATAGGTCAAAGTAGGGGGATAATATCACTATTTTTCGGCTAACTGACAATTATGTAACGATGCTAAATAATTGATGTATAGGCAATAAAAAGAAAACAACGGCCTGTTGCTTGCCAGATATTGTGTGTGTGCCGGAATCGGCGGCTTACTCTAGGCGAACGACGCCGACAACGATTGCCAGTCCCGTTATTTCTTCTTTCGGAATGTCAAATTCGCGATAGTCTTTATTGTCGCTGATGGCTTTGAGGCAGTTTTCTTTTTCGGAAATGTCGAGCCGCTTGATTAATATACCCTGCTCTTTTGTGGCAATGACGTGGACTTTGTTCCATTGAATGAAGTTGCTGTTGCGGATGATCGTGCAAGCAACCACGTCGCCGGAGTTGTATTTTGGGTACATGCTGGACCCGTATACTTCAATCATAAAATCGATCTTTCGATCCTTAAACTTTGGGATCACATAAAAATCCTTGACATCGCGCTCTCCGATTTTGAAATTAGGGTTTCCAAAGCCGCCAACGGCGTAGGTCTCAACCAAGGGGATCGCCTTTGGGTGGTCAACCGCCACAGGTACTGCCTCGCTTTCCTTCTTTAGCATCGAACCCTGTCCGGTCAGTAGCCATCTCATAGAAAAAACTGCAGAATTTTCTGAGGCCGCGAGCCTGTTGAAAAAGTCATACGAGGGTGCCGACTTCCCACTAATAACATCATAAACCGTTTGGGACCTCTCGTAACCCAGCAGCTTCGCGAAATTATTAGGGCTAACCCCTAAATGTTCAATTATTTCTGAAATTCGTGCAGATATTTCTGTATTTTTTTTCATTTAAAAGTTGGCTGATTCAGAATATTCTGTATGTTTGTAAAGAATTTTATTCAAAGTTATGCAAAAAGAAACCACAAAAACAACGGCGAAAGTGAAGAAATACGGCGAGCCCTATGAAAATAAGGATTCCTTGAGACGCGGTGACATGCGATTGATCGCTAAAACAACGGGTTTTGCCTATGTAAGTGTTGTGCAGCAGTTGGACGGAACAAGGGCCATAACCCCGGCGGTAAAAGCGATGGCCGATAAACTTGTCAACAACAACAAAGCCTTGATAGAAGCCATTGACAAGATCAACGTAAACCAATAATAATCATCATAAACCTCAGCTATGGAATACTTTAATAATACACTTTGCATTGAAAGCAGATGGCTTATTGAGGAAAGGATATTTGGGTATGATTATTATAAAAAGCTGAATCAAAGAAACCAAATCCAGGTAATAAGAAGGGCGTGCAGGAACACCCCGGCTTTAGTGGCTTTCGACAGCATCCCGGAGCAGTATAAGCAAAAAATCAAGGAAAAGATTAAGGGCGACCCGCACAAGATGGCAGCCAAATCGACTTTGAAGGAATTGATTACAGAAGATTCTGAAGCGCGGAAATTTTTCAGGGAGTATTTGATGGATTCAGGCGAACACCTTCCGGAGGATTCGCAAAAGGAATATGCCATTAATGCCGAAATTTTGAATGCCATCCACCGCG
>OBJA01002198.1_pt1 | contig 11710 bp, 13 predicted proteins | sample 1519751 | NCBI WGS metagenome assembly OBJA01 (sample SAMEA3881238, study PRJEB22517) | soil metagenome | biome: lake sediment; feature: soda lake sediment; material: sediment, water from around vicinity | place: India | collected 2013-12-23 | depth 3 m
TTGTTTTTCCACATCAGCGGGGTGTGAATTTCATAGTCAAAATCCATGGAAAGGTTGAGCGTTTGGTTGAGCGAGCGGATAAATTCGTCCCGGCAATCGGGATAACCGCTGTAATCAGCCTGACCGACACCCGTCACCAAATGACGAATCTTCTTCGACTTGGCAAAAATGGCAGCGTAAATGAGGAAAAGCATGTTGCGGCCTTCCACCAGCGTATTTGGCGGGCGGTTTTCGGGCTTTTCGTTTTCGACCACCATGTTCGGATCTGTCAGCGCGTTCCGGGTAATTCGGTTCAGCAAGTCCAGTTTGAACAAATGAAACGGAACGTTGGCCTTTTTTGCAATCGATTCAGCCACTTCCAGTTCCAGCCGGTGTTTTTGTCCGTAATCAAAGGAAATAGCCTCCACAGACTCAAATTTTGTTTTTGCCCAAAACAGGCAGGTTGTGGAATCCTGTCCGCCCGAAAAAACCACCAATGCTTTTTTATTATTCTCCATATTCTTGTCCCCCTCAATCTCATTCAATCTCCCTTCAATCTCTTCAATCCTCCGAAGATCAAATCTGTTTCAAACGAAACGGGTTGTAAGAAATTTCCGCGTCAAAAGTATCCACGCCTTCGATGACCTTCACCTTTTTCACCACCAAGATTGTGAGCGGAAGGATGATAATTTCATAACCCGTTTTGAGAAGCGCCTGTGTGACGATCATGCCCAAAATAACCGGCAGGGGAAAAATACCGGCAAACGCGGCCGTAATAAAAATCATCGAATCAGCCCCTTCACCTGCAATGGTCGATACAATGGCACGCAATGAGAAACCTTTCCCTTTAGTCAACAGCTTAAATTTGCTCATCACATACGCGTTCAGAAATGAGCCCGCGAGATAAGCCGCCAGGCTTGCAAAAACAATCCGCACCGAACTGCCCAAAATCATCTGAAAGGCTTCCTGCCCTTCATAAAAAGGAGCAGCCGGAAGCCAAATTCCGAGCATAAAAAATACGGCTGCCAGCACATTAACGCCAAATCCCATCCAAATAATCAGCCGTGCTTTGGCATAGCCCCATACCTCAACGATCAGATCATTAATGATGTAAGCCAAGGGGAAAACCAATACACCCGCCGGCGCCGACCACGGCCCGATCATGATAATTTTTGAAGCTAAAATATTTGAGATCAATAAACAGGCAGCGAAAAGCACTCCTGCCAACAGGAACAATACCGATACTTTATTTTTCATCTTCTTGTTTTTTACGTGGTTACCAAGCACACGGTGTTAATAACGGCGCAAAGATAGGTATTTTCCGGAAATCTTTTTTTGAGTTTCAAATATTGGGTGTACGCCAAAAATTCCCTTTTGAAAATATTAATCCTTTCAGGATTACCTTGGGCGGAAATTAAACATGCCGGCGAGTTGCAGCGGGTGTGGAGGCTTCCAGCCACAAAAGGAATTTTGATACGCGGCTGCCCCGATTGCTCAGGGGCGTCACCCATGCAACGTGTCATTTAAAGTGAATATTATATTGTACATTCTAAATTTTGTAAAAGTTCCCCGTACCCTCGTTAATAATTGTCAATGCCCGGCACAGGTATGCATTTTTTCTTATTTTTGTGAAAGATGTTACTTTTTTAAAAATTGATGTTACCATGACAGTATCCCGGTTTGGTGTTTCGTTGGAAAAAGAACTTTTGGACGCTCTGGACGACTATGTGAAAGAAAATCATTTTTCGAACCGGTCGCAGGCGATCCGACAGTTGATCAGCAGGAATATCGTGGAACGGAAATGGCAATGCAACAACGAAGTTGCCGGTTCAGTTACTTTGGTGTACGACCCGCACCGCCGTGAAATCCTGAACCTGCTCGCCGATATTCAGGAGGCTTATCATCAGGAGATTTTGTCAACCCAACGGGTGTTTCTCGACCAGTCGAAACACATGGAAATTTATGCGGTGAAAGGAATATCGAGCCGCCTGACCGAATTGGCCGACAAGCTGATTACGATCAAAGGGATACAGCACGGAAAATTAACCATGAGCAGGGTCGATTAATTTTCCGGTTTGTTTGTTTTGATATTTATAACTAAACAAAGAAAACTTTTATCATGAATGAACTTAGTCCGCAACTTCAACATAAACTTCACCAACTGGAGGAATGGTTTTCCAAACGGAAAGGCTCCATTGTCGCTTTTTCAGGAGGAATCGATTCCACGCTGGTGTTGTTTCTGGCCCGCAAATTCCAGGGCAAACAAAACGCGATCGGGGTCATTTCCAATTCGGAAAGCCTGAAATTAAAAGATTTTGAACTGGCAAAAAACTTTTGCGAAAGCTTCGATATTCAACTTGAAATTATTAAAACGCTCGAGTTGGCCGATGTTCGTTACAGCAAAAACCCCGAAAACCGTTGTTATTTCTGCAAAGAACATCTTTTTCACGACTTGCAGGCAATTAAGGACAAGTACCCCGACTTTGAAGTTTTAAGCGGCACCAACCAGGATGATCTGGGAGATTACCGTCCCGGCTTACAGGCTGCGGCAAAATACAAAGTATTGTCGCCGATGGCCGACTGTAAACTGACAAAAGACGAACTGCGGCAGATTGCCAGACATTTTGAGCTGCCCAATTGGGACAAGCCGGCCAGCCCCTGTTTGAGTTCGCGCATCCCGTACAACCACGAAATTACCTTCGAAAAGTTGCGCCAGGTGGAAGCGGCTGAAAACATTCTCAACGAATTTGGATTTAACGATGTCCGCGTGCGTCATTACGGATCCTACGGAAAAGTTGAAGTTCAGCAAAAAGAGTTGGAAAAACTGTTGCTGGTAGAAAATTTGGTTGTCAAAAAAATCAAATCGGTCGGTTTTGCTGAAGTTCAAATTGACCGCGAAGGATTGGTATCAGGAAAACTCAACCGGGTATTGAATCGAGAACAAGCCCCCTCCATCTCTCCCAAAGCGAGAGAGTAGGAGAACTTCACCACAAACCCGAAAATCGAAACTTGGAACTTGGAACTTGGAACTCAAAATTATGAAAACATTATATTACGACTGTTTTGCCGGCATCAGCGGCGATATGAACCTGGGGGCGCTGATTGATCTGGGCGTCGATGCCGACTACCTGAAAACGGAACTGGAAAAGCTGAATATCGAAGGTTTTCACCTTGAAATAAAACAAGATCAGCGTCGCGGTATTTCGGGCACAAAAGCCGATGTGATCATTGAAAACCCCGATAATGAAAAGCATCGTCATTTGCGTCATGTTGAAGAAATCATCAACAACAGCAGTCTTTCGGATCAGGTCAAACAAAATTCGCTGAAAATTTTCAACCTGATTGCTGAAGCCGAAGCCAAAGTGCATAACATCGCCAAAGAACGGGTGCATTTTCACGAGGTTGGCGCGCTGGATTCGATTGCCGACATTGTTGGCGCCGCTATTTGTCTCGATTATCTGAAGGTGGATAAAATCATGTCGTCTTCCATCCAGTTGGGGGGCGGCACGGTGAAATGTGCACACGGCATCATGCCGGTGCCTGCGCCCGCGACCGCTTTGATCGTACAGAACGTTCCTGTAAAAAGCGGACTGGTCAATCACGAAGCCACCACCCCCACCGGCGCAGCCATTTTGGTCGCTATGGTGGATGAATTCACCGACAATATCGGCTTTCCAATCACTAAAACAGCTTACGGGATTGGCAACCGCGACAGTGAAGTGCCCAACGTTTTGCGGGTTTTTCTTTCAGAAACAACTGCAACAGTCAAAGATGTTCAGGTTGAAAAAGCAATGGTATTGGAATGTAATATCGACGATATGAATCCGGAACATTACGATTTTATTCTGGAGCAACTGTTTCGTGCCGGGGCAAGCGACGCGTGGCTCGTGCCAACGGTCATGAAAAAATCACGGCCGGCAGCCATGCTTTCAGTACTTTGCCGCGAAATTCTGGCTGAAACCTTGAAAGAAATCATTTTCACACACAGCACCTCGATTGGTATTCGCGAATACCAGGTCAGCAAAAACATGCTCCGCCGCGAAGAGTCGGTCGTGGAAACGCCGTACGGAGCTGTCAGGGTGAAAAAAAGCTTTTATAACGGAAAACTCATTCGTTTAAAACCCGAATTTGAAGACTGTAAAAAATGGGCCGAGGGAAACCGGGTGAGCATTTCGGAGATTGAAAACGCGGTCAGTAAAATATTACATCAATGATGGAACTGAAAGAGATTCTTCAGAAATATAAAGAAGGTGAAATTGACCTGACAGAAGCGCTGGAACAGCTTCCCAAGCGGGGTATTGAAGAGATGGGTTTTGCCACCATCGACACCGACCGCCAACACCGCACGGGGCTGCCCGAGGTGATTTATGCTTCGGGGAAAACCGTGGAGCAAGTGCGTCAAATTGCGGAACGGATGTATCAAAAAGGAATTGACGTGCTGGCCACGCGGGTGGTTCCTGAAATGTTTGATGCGGTAAAAACGGTAATTCCCGCCGCAGAATTCAACCCACTTGCAAAAACCATCCTGTACCGCAAAAATGAAGAGATTACCGGCAAAGGATATATTGCAATTGTGGCAGCCGGCACTTCCGATTTGCAGGTAGCCGAAGAAGCGGTGGTGACCGCCCGTTTTTTGGGCAACCGGGTGGAAACGGTTTACGACGTCGGCGTGGCAGGCATTCACCGGCTGTTTAACAAGCTGGAACTGATTCGTAATGCGCATGTGATCATCGTGGTGGCCGGGATGGAAGGCGCGCTTGCCAGCGTGGTAGGCGGGTTGGTGGACAAACCGGTGATCGGCGTGCCCACCAGCATTGGCTACGGGGCGAACTTTGCGGGGCTTTCCGCATTGCTTTCTATGTTGAACAGTTGCGCCAGCGGCGTCAGCGTGGTCAATATCGACAATGGTTTCGGAGCCGCCTGCCAGGCTTCCCTCATTAATAAACTTTAAAAATTTTTGCCATGCAGGAATTGTATTTGCTTTCCCTTTCAGCCGCTTCGCTCGGTTTCATCCATACCATCCTGGGACCCGATCATTATCTTCCGTTTATCGTGCTGAGCAAAGCACGGCAATGGTCGAGCAACAAAACCATGTGGATCACCTTTATTTCGGGCGTTGGCCATGTCGGCAGTTCCATTTTAATCGGCATTTTGGGCATCACGCTGGGCATCAGCCTGAGCAAGCTCGAAAATATTGAAGCGTTCCGTGGCGAACTGGTCGGCTGGATGTTGTTTGGATTTGGCGTGCTTTACACGGTTTACGGCATTTACAAATACATCAAAACTTCGCACCATGCACATCTTCCGTCATTTTTACTTCCGAAGAAAATCAGGGGGCTGCAACATCTGCCTTTGGAAGAAACAACCGAAGACAATGCCCGCCTGACTCCATGGGTTTTGTTTCTGATTTTTGTGTTTGGCCCCTGCGAAGTGTTAATTCCCATGTTGATTTTCCCCGCATACGAAAACAGTACGATGGGCATGTTAACAGTTGCGTTGATCTTTGGGATTGCAACAATTTCAACCATGATGGCAGCGGTTTACCTGGGCCATAAAGGCACTTCTTTAATCAAATTTAAAAAGCAGGAGAAATACCTTCACCTGTTGGCGGGACTGGTCATTTTGGCAAGCGGCACGGGAATTTTGTTTCTGGGATTGTAGAAGTTGTCAGTTTCTCAATTGTTAAATGTGCAATAATTAAGCCCATTAGCTGCTCCAGCATTTCAATCAAACCAATACTCCGAAAAAATTGCTACTTTTGTCGCATAAAACGGAACGGGCACATTTTCAAAAATTTGCACTCCCCGATTCCTGACATTTAATACATTCCAATTGATTTATGAAGTTTGATGAATTTGACTTACACGATGATATTTTAGACGCCCTGTATGATATGGGTTTTGATGAAGCGACGGCCATCCAGGAAAGTACCATCCCAATTATTTTAGAAGGTCACGACCTGATTGCCTGCGCCCAAACAGGCACCGGTAAAACGGCAGCCTTCATCCTTCCGTTGCTCGAAAAAATTTCGCAATATCCTGAAGGCGAAACCCGTGCGCTGGTGATTGCCCCGACCCGCGAACTGGCCATCCAGATCGAACAGCAGGTTCAGGGTTTTGCTTATTATTTGGGAATCACATCGATCGCCCTTTATGGCGGTGGCGACGGAAGTGAGTGGGAAACACAACGACAAGCGCTCAACAAAGGCGTTGACCTGATCGTAGCAACACCCGGAAAGCTGATTTCTTTTATCGACAACGATATTGCCCGACTTAACCAGGTGGAATTTGTGGTTTTGGACGAAGCCGACCGCATGCTCGACATTGGCTTTTACGATGACATCATCCGCATCTTCAGCAACCTGCCCGAAAAACGGCAAACGTTGATGTATAGCGCCACCATGCCGCCGAAAATACGCGCGCTGGCATCGAAAGTGCTTACCAATCCGAAAGAGTTCGCCACAGCCATCAGCAAACCTGCCGAAGGTGTGTTGCAGGCAGCTTACATCTGCCACGAAAACCAAAAAACCCCACTCATTGAAAGCCTGGTGGCCGACAAAGATGACCTGCCCAGCATCCTCATCTTTACTTCAACCAAAAAGAAAGTATCGGTAATTGTGCGCGCTTTGCAGAAAAAAGGTTTTGTAACCGAAGGCATTTCATCCGACCTGGAACAAAAAGAGCGCGAAAGTGTGCTGATGCGTTTTAAGGCGCGGCAAATCAAAATTTTGGTGGCTACCGACGTACTGAGCCGCGGAATCGACATCAAAGACATCAACCTGATCATTAACTATGACGTTCCGGGCGACGCTGAAGATTATGTGCACCGCGTTGGACGTACAGCACGGGCCAATACCACCGGCATTGCCATCACGCTGATCAACGAGGACGATATGTACAAATTCCGTCAGATTGAAGCGCTGATTGAAACCGAAGTTTATAAAGCCCCGCTCCCGCCCCACCTCGGCGAAGGACCCGAATGGAAAGTAAAAACCCGGGAAGGGAAAAAAGGCGGCCGGAAATTTGGCAAAAAGAGCAATTTCAAAGGCAAATCGGGCGGCGCCTCCCACCGGCCAAACAAAATCAGCTGAAAAAAAGGTAGTTTTTTGAATAACAGAATCCGGCGATTGCCGGATTTTTTTTAGCGAGAATTTACTCCGGTTCCCAATTATTCCACAGCGGAACCCACAAATTCAGCATCAACATCCGTTTGCGGGAAGCTTGTCCGGCTTCTCCAAAACCGGCAGTTTTAACAAAGTCCCTGGTTCTTCAGCCCATAACAGACCACTGTGCATGGCATTTGCTGCGAAAGGTTCAACAACAGTTGCCCTATGTAGTAAAACCTCCGGGAGTACCTGTCCCACAGGCTAATACCTACAACTATTCTTCGAAAATTTTCCTCCAAATCGAATTATTATATAAAAAAACCTCTAAATATTTTTATGCAACCAAAAGGTTGCTTATATTTGCAACTGTTTGGTTGCTGAAAGAAAAATTAAATAACGAATAAAAATGAAACGTGATATTTTTCAAGCTATTGCCGACCCGACGCGAAGAGCGATTCTGGTATTGATTGCCACACAGGCCATGACACCCAATGCATTGGCCGAAAAATTTGACACAACCCGGCAGGCGGTGTCAAAACACATTAAAATTTTAGCCGAATGCGACGTATTGGAACAACAAAAAGCCGGGCGGGAAATTTATTACCAGCTTAAGGCTGATAAAATGAAAGAAATTGACCAGTGGTTGGAACAGTTCAGACAAATTTGGGAAAACCGCTTCGGTCAATTGGATCAGTTATTAATCAATTTAAAAACAAAAGAAGATGAAAAGTAATTTATTAATGGATTTTGTTGTCGATAAGGAAAACAGCAAAGTCAAAGTAAAAAGAGAATTTGCAGCGCCAAAAGACACGGTGTGGGCTGCGTGGACCGAACCCCAGCTTCTTGACCAGTGGTGGGCGCCGAAACCATGGAAATCGAAAACAAAAGCAATGAACTTCACCGAAGGCGGCAGCCGTCTGTACGCTATGGTTGGACCCGAAGGCGAAGAACATTGGGCTTGGGCCGAATTTCAAACCATTACACCCAAAGACAACTTCACTTTTAAGGATGCTTTTTGTGATGAACACGGAAACCTCAATCTTGATTTTCCCCGTTCGCAATGGAGCGTTGATTTTACCGGATCAAACGGATCTACCACCGTGATGATTGAAATCAAACATCAAAGCCTTGCTGACTTGGAAAAAATAATTGAAATGGGCTTTAAAGAAGGCTTCACCATGGCGTTGCAAAACCTCGACGAAATCTTTGACCGTTCTTAAAACCCCAGGTGAAGATAAACATAAAAAACTACCCCTACCATCAATCAACCGCTGAAACCAAGCCAGCCACACCCTGTACAAAAGCTGGTTTTCAGCAACTTTATTCCGCAAACTAGCGGCTAAAGTTGTTGAAAACCATAAATTCCTCAACTAACAGTTTCATGAAAGATGGGAAGAACAAACAGCCATTTTTTCTTCGTGCTGCCCTTCTTAATGACCCAAAAACAGTGCGGGTAAAAAAAATAGCTGAAATTATTCAATGGATCGGGCTGAACTGATAACTTTGGAAAAGCTTATCTTTCCAGTTGACCTTCTCGCTAAAAAAAATGAAGCTCCATATGGAAATGTTGCCCTGCTAACTTGAAAAAACAAGACATATGAAACTTTTTTCCTTAATCATTTTGTTCTTTGCCACACTGACCGTGGCCGCACAACAACACGACATGTCGCAAAAGTATTTTCCGGAAACCGATCCGCTTGTTCTGGAAAAACTGGATCAATGGCAAGACCTGAAGTTTGGATTGCTGATGCACTGGGGAACTTACAGCCAGTGGGGTATTGTTGAATCTTGGTCGATTTGCCCGGAAGATTATGGCTGGTGCGAACGGAAAAAAGGCTCGAATCCGCAAAACTATTTCGAGTATGTAAAAGAATATGAAAATCTGAAAACAACCTTCAATCCCACCGGTTTCGATCCTGAAAAATGGGCCAAAGCAGCCGCCAATGCAGGAATGAAATATGTTGTTTTCACCACAAAACACCACGACGGATTTTGTATGTTCGATTCAAAATACACCGATTACAAAATAACCGATCCGGCATGTCCGTTCCACGCCAATCCGAAAGCCAATGTGGCAAAAGAAATTTTTCAGGCTTTCCGGGATCAGGGAATGTGGGCCGGCGCGTACTTTTCAAAACCCGACTGGCACTCCGATGATTATTGGGATCCGTATTTCCCCCCGTTTAACCGGAATGTCAACTACGACCCGGAAGAATATCCTGAAAAATGGGAGAAATTCGTTGAATACACCCACAATCAAATGCTGGAACTCTGTTCCGGCTACGGAAAGATCGACATCATGTGGCTCGATGGAGGCTGGGTAGCCAAAGCAAGCAAAGAAGAAATTCAACATCACCTGGCGCGAAAAGCAATGAACGCTTCTTCGGGGTTCATGAAATCGTATGCTATGAATCAGGACATCCGCATGGATGAACTCAAACTTAAGTTACGCGAAAAACAACCGGGGCTGATCGTGGTTGACCGGGCTGTGGAAGGCCCCAATCAAAATTACCTGACTCCCGAAAATACCGTGCCCGAAAAAGAACTCCCCTATCCCTGGGAATCCTGTATTATTGCCGGCGGCGGCTGGTCGTATGTGCCCGATGCCAAATATATGAGCGGGCAACAAGCCATTCACCTGTTAATTGACATTGTTTCCAAAGGAGGAAACCTTTTATACAATATCGCGCCCGGGCCTGACGGAACCTGGCATGAAGAAGCATACCGCCTGCTCGAAGAAATGGGCAGATGGATGCAAATAAACGGCGAAGCAATTTATGGAACCCGCGCCATTGCTCCCTATAAAGAAACTAACATTTGTTATACGCGGAAGAAAAACACCAACGACGTCTATGCGTTTTATCTGAATGAAGAAAAACAAACAGAACTTCCGGCTGAAATTATGATCCATTCGTTTCAGCCCAAAGCCGGAAGCGATGTAAAAATGCTGGGATCGGACATTTCCTTGAAATGGAAAAAATCGGGCAAAGGCACTTTGGTAACGATTCCTGCCTCGCTGCAAAAAAATCCGCCGTCGAAGTTTGCCACTGCATTAAAACTGATAATTGAATAAAACGATGAAGCCAATTATTGACCACATCCAGATCACCGTGAAAGACCTGAAAGTTGCCGAGGCTTTCTATGACCAGTTTTTGCCGGTGCTGGGTTTTGACCTTCGGTACAAATCAGCGGGTAAAGTACCGGCACACGAATTTGAAGTAGTGGAATATTTTCACCCGGATTTAATTTTTGCCATCAACTCACCCAGGGAAACCTTTAAGAATGAGATAATTCATCGCCGAAAACCGGGGGCGCTGCATCACCTTGCCTTTAAAGCAGCATCGCGCGCCGAAGTTGACCGGCTTTACCCCGAAATACAAAAAACCGGCGCCACCATCGTTGACGGTCCACGTCTTTTCCCCCAGCATGGCGAAAATTATTATGCGCTGTTTTTCAAAGATCTTGAAGGAATTAAATATGAGCTGGTTCACGAAGACCGCCAAAATTACATGCAAAACAAGTAATTAAAATTTACGCGGAAATTGAAACAGCGGGTGCTTTTTTCTTTTTCGAAAGTGCCTTCAGCTTGATCCGTTTTCTGACAATCCAGTCGGGAATGTGGTTGAAAAAATGTTCCGTCCGGGTATCTTTTCCTCCCCAAACCGGAATTTTTCGCCCAATGGCAGATAACAAATCGTAAATGATGAAGGCAGCGAGTTCTTTTTTTCGTGTGGTGGCCGAATAAACCATTTGAATGGGGTACGCCGCATTGCCAACGGTCGGAATAAGCCCGACAAGCAGCGCAATCGTTCGCGAATGCCGTTGCGAGGGAGCAAACTTTACCTGTTCATACAACATCTTGCCCAAAGTATACAAAGTACGATAGATGATACCGCCAAACGCAACACCAACGGCAAGGAAACCTGCGCTGATTAAACCGGAGGCAAATAACGAAGGCAACAGCACCAGTTCGATAATTTGCGTAACGGGTTTCAATGCCAACACAATCATAAAATCAGCCAGATAAGGACTGGCAGATTCATGTTTTACCTGTTTTTGTAAAAATTGTGCCTGAACAGCGTCCAACTGGCGCCGTTCTTTCCATTCACTGATGCGCAGGTTCAGGTATTTCTCAATGCGCGACTTTCTATATTTCCCGTCAAAAATCAGCCGGTAACTGTTTTTGATGATTTCGCGGAAGTTGGTGGCACTTATTTTTTTGATGGCCCAAAGCGGGAACTGAATGAGAATCTTCTGAAAGCTTTGTTTTACCAAACCTGCAAACTCCCGCCCATACCACAACAACAAATGGCGGTTATACCAATCGGCCTGCTGTTGGGTAATCCGATCCTTTTTCAGCTTGTAAATGATACTTTTTCGCGATCTCCCAACCGACCGCCATTCGCCCTGCCGTTTTTTTAATTGTCCGGTCAGCTCATTCAGCCGGTGAAACTCCTCTTCTTCAAATTGTTCCCGGTTTTCGGCCAGGTAACAGGCTAGTTTTTCAGTATCCACATCGTCAAACAAAAAATGCTTGTTACTGAATGCTTTGGGAAGATAAAAAAACAGCAATGAAAGCGGATTTAGCGGGAAGACAGCGGGAACTCCCGATTCAGCATCAATCCA
>OBJA01002199.1_pt1 | contig 11703 bp, 16 predicted proteins | sample 1519751 | NCBI WGS metagenome assembly OBJA01 (sample SAMEA3881238, study PRJEB22517) | soil metagenome | biome: lake sediment; feature: soda lake sediment; material: sediment, water from around vicinity | place: India | collected 2013-12-23 | depth 3 m
GAATATCTCTATACCCTGCGCCTGCCCAGCGGCCAGGAGATCCTCTGCATGGTGCAAAGCCACCATCAGCATGAGATTGGCGAAAGCCTGGGGATCAGGCTGGAGGTTGATCACCTGCCGGTGTTCCGCCGCCAGGTTTGAGAAGGAAGATTTCACTGCAAAGGCGCAAAGGTGCAAAGGAAAAGCGCTGTTACCAAGGTGGGTAATTACTTACCCGTCTGCTGTGTCCCTGCACCATCGTATCCTGCCACTGTCATATATGCAGGTGCGGTGTGTGATTGCAAATCAGCTAGAATTTCTGTTGTGTTCTTAGCGTCTTTGCGCTGAGCATCTTTTATTGTTGCCAACGGATCTCGCCGCTGGCGATACGGCGGATCGCCTCGGGGTAGATCTTGTGTTCCTGCTCCAGCACGCGGGCGGCGAGGGTGTCGGCGCTGTCACCGGGGTGGATCGGCACTTCGGCCTGCAGGAGCACCGGCCCGGCATCCAGTTCCGGCGTTACCCAATGCACACTGCAACCGGCCACCGCATCGCCGGCCTCGATGGCGCGAGCATGGGTGTTGGTGCCGCGATATTTGGGTAGCAGGGAGGGGTGAATGTTGATCATCCGTCCCCGGTAGTGCTCGACCAGCCCATCGGTGAGGATGCGCATGAAGCCAGCTAGTACCACCAGTTCCGGTTGATAGTGATCGATGTGTTGCTGAAGCACGGCATCAAAGTCGGCGCGGCTGGCGTAATCCCGGTGATCGATGACCTCGGTGGGGATCCCGGCCTGTCTGGCCCGCTCCAATCCGTAGGCATTGGCCTTGTTGCTGATCACTGCGCGCAGGCTGATCGGCAGGCGGGCGTCGATGATCGCCTGCAGGTTGGAGCCACTGCCGGAGATCAGTACGACAACGCCAAAATCCTTGTCGTTGCCCATTTACACAATCTCAACCTGCTCGCCTGGTTCACGCGGATGAATGGTGCCGATGCGCCCGGCATGTTCGCCGGCGGCATTCAGCAGGGCGATGGCGGTATCGGCCTGATCGGCGGGCACCACCACCACCATACCGATCCCGCAGTTGAAGGTGCGGTACATTTCGCTATCGGCGATCTGGCCCTGATTCTGCAGCCAGTCAAAGATCGGCGGGCGGCTCCAGGTGCGGCTGTCGATACGGGCCTGGCAGTGTTCGGGCAATACGCGGGGCAGGTTCTCCGGCAGGCCGCCACCGGTGATGTGGGCCAGGGCGTGTACCTCGACGGTATTGAACAGCTCCAGCAACGGTTTGACGTAGATACGGGTTGGCTCCAGCAAGACCTCACCCAGGGTGCGGCCCTCGAAGGGATCATCGAGGCTGGCACCGCTGACCTCCAGCACCTTGCGCACCAGTGAGTAGCCGTTGGAATGTGGGCCGGATGAGGATAGGCCAATCAGGACATCACCAGGCTGTACCTTGTGGCCATCAATGATCCTGTCCTTTTCCACCACTCCAACACAAAAACCGGCCAGATCATAGTCTTCCCCTTCGTACATGCCGGGCATCTCGGCTGTTTCACCGCCGCTAAGTGCGCAACCGGCCTGCACGCAACCGTCGGCTATGCCCTTGACCACCTCGCTGGCGGTGTCCACATCCAGCTTGCCGGTGGCGTAGTAGTCGAGGAAGAAGAGTGGTTCAGCACCACCGACGATCAGGTCATTGACGCACATCGCCACCAGATCGATCCCGATGGTGTCATGCTTGCCCATCTCCAGGGCCAGCTTGAGCTTGGTGCCGACCCCGTCGGTGCCGGAGACCAGCACCGGTTGGCGGTAGCGATCCAGTGGTAATTCAAACATCGCGCCGAAGCCACCCAGTCCGCCCATGGTACCAGGCCGATCGGTGCGCTTGGCATGGGGTTTGATCCGTTCGATCAGGCTGTTGCCAGCGTCGATATCCACGCCGGCATCCCGGTAACTGAGGCCATTTTGACCAGGCTGTTTGTCATTCACTGCAGGGGTTCTCCCAGGGGCCGATAGATTTTGGTGTAGTATACCACTCATGAGGCGACATTCAGGAGTGGTACACTACACTTGTCGGGTCAACTTTTGGGATAGACTCCTTGCGGCCCTGTTTTACGATGTTAGAGACAACCCAGATGATTCGATGGCTTAGCCTTTATCTTTGCGTTGCGTTGCTTGGCCTGCTGCCGGCTGGCGCGATGGGCGTAACCGAGCAGCTTTATCAGGCCCGTGTCGAAGTGGCCGATCAGGACGAACGTGCTCGGGCCGAGGGGATGGTGCGTGCGATGCGCATGGTCTTGCTCAAGGTCAGTGGTTCGGAGCGTTTTATGACCGATCCCGCCATGCAGCAGGCCCTGCAGCAAGCCACGCGCTATGCCCAACGCTACCAGTACCATAGCGAGATGCTGCCGCAGGATGAAGCTGAGCGCTCACCGAGCAGTCGTTTGCTGCTGGAAGTGGAGTTCGAGCCACAACGCATCAATGCCCTGTTGCGTGAGCATGGTTATGCGGTGTGGGGACGGGTACGCCCGGAAACCCTGATCTGGATGGGGGTGGAAGATCGTGGTAACCGTGTGCTGGTTGGTGCCGATGACAGAGGCCTGGTGCGGCGGGTGCTGGATGAAACCGCCAGGGAGCGTGGCCTGCCGGTACAGTTGCCCTTGCTGGATCTGGCCGATCAGACCCAGGTTCAGAGCGCCGATCTCTGGGGTGGATTTTATGCTGATATCGAGCAAGCCTCCGCACGCTATCATGCCCAGGCGATCCTGATTGGCCGCCTCTATCCGGTTTCCCAGCAGTTGTGGGAGGCACGCTGGATCCTGTTGCAGGATGGCGATCGCCATCAGTGGCAACTGCGTTCTGATGATGTGGCCGTACTGATCGCCAATGGTGTCAAGGAGACCACCGAGTGGTTGGCCAGTCGTTTTGCCAAGCTGGCCAGCGAGGGTGAAGGCACCCTGCAGTTGATGGTGAATGGTGTAGCTGACTTGCGGGCATACCGGCGCCTGATGGATTATCTGACGGGGATCAGCGGGGTGCAGGCCGTTCAGCCCAAGATCTTGCAGGATGATATCGTTGTTTTGCAGTTGGCGGTTGAAGGTGGGCGTGAGGCCCTGATGCGTACCATCGCCCTAGATCATCTGTTGGAATTGGATACCCAAAGTGAAACCTACGATATCCATTATCGCCTGAGACCGTGAGACATCTGCCCAACATCATCACCCTGCTGAGAATCCTGCTGGTTATACCGATCATGGTGTTGTTGGCCAGACAGCAATTTATGCTGGTGCTGGCGCTGTTTGCCGTGGCGGCGCTCAGTGATGCGCTGGATGGCTATCTGGCTCGCCACTTTCACTGGCAATCCTATCTGGGCGCCATTCTCGATCCCATCGCCGACAAGGTGATGCTGGTTGGTGGTTACCTGGTATTGGGCTGGCTGGGGTGGCTGCCGCTCTGGCTGGTTGCGCTGGTGATCCTGCGGGATATCGTGATCGTCACCGGCGCCGTGGCCTATCGTTGGCGCTGCGGCGAGTTGCAAATGATCCCCAGTGTGATCAGCAAGATCAATACGGTGTTGCAGATGGGGCTGGGCCTGTTGGTGATCCTGTTTGCAGCCGGGCTGATGCTGCCGATGTGGCTACTACAGGGGCTGATGGCCGCCGTGGCCCTGACAACCTTATGGAGTGGGATGGACTATGTCTGGATCTGGTCGCGGCGTGCCCGCCACTGCCGATATGGTTGACAGCCTGCAACTCCCCCTGGCGATTGGGCTGAGTGACAGCGCCAGCTTTGAGAACTTTCTGGCGGGCGCCAATCTGGCGGCCTGCCATACCCTGGAGCTGGGGCGAGAGCCGTTCGTCTATCTATGGGGCGGGGCTGGCTCTGGCAAGAGCCACCTGCTACAGGCCGCCTGCCATGCCGAAGATAGCCGGGGCGGAAGAGCCGTCTATTTGCCGCTACAGGAACTGCTGAGCCACCCGCCGCAATTGCTGGATGGCATGGAAGAGCTGACGCTGGTCTGTATCGATGATCTCGACCGGGTGGCGGCTCAGCATGCCTGGCAACAGGCCATCTTTCATCTCTATAACCGCCTGCATGAACAGGGACACCGGCTGCTGGCGGCGGGCAGTGCCGCCCCGGCGGCCCTGGGGCTGACCCTGGCGGATCTGACCTCGCGGCTCGGCTGGGGGCCGGTCTATCATCTGCTGGAGTTGGACGATGCGCAAAAGGCCGAGGCGTTGCGGCTTCATGCCCGGCAACGCGGCATGGAGATGAGTGGCGAGGTGGCCGGTTACCTGCTCACCCATGGCCCACGCGATATGCATCGCCTGTTTGCGCTATTGGAGCGGCTCGATGCGCAATCCCTGGTCGAACAACGCCGCCTGACCATCCCCTTTGTGCGCCGCCTGTTGTGAGACGGCCCCCAAGGGTGTGGCGCTATGATGCCTCACCCTGGGTGGCAGCCTTGAGTTCCCGTCCCCGGTGACGGGCATAGAGGATCGCACCGCTATATAACAGGGTGCTGAAGAGGATCTCCAGGCTGGCCAACAGCCGTACCCCCGGATCGCTCCAAGCTTCGGTTATGCCGTGAATAAAATAGAACAGGGCCAGAAAGCTGGTCCAGGCAAAGGTGTAGGGATGCCCATGCAACAGTCCGCGGAGCGGAAAGAGTAGTGGCACGGTCATGATCAACAACACCAGCGAGCGTGGTATGACCTTGGGCGGGGCCAACCAACCAAACCATAGCACCAGCAACAGCAACAGCGCGGCATAGCTGCCCAGAGTCAGCCACCAGTAAAGACCGGTTCGGCTCATGCCGGGCCCAACTGTTTGGCTATCATGGCCAGGTGTCTGCCCTGGGCAATACACAGATTGTGCTCTTCCTTGCTGATGGCCTCGCGATTCTCCGGGCCGCCAAAGTGGCTGGCACCGTATGGCGTGCCGCCACTGCGGGTATGCAGGAGATCGGCTTCGCTGTAGGGCAGGCCGGTGATCACCATGCCGTGGTGCAGCAGTGGCAGCATCATTGAGAGCAAGGTGCTCTCCTGGCCGCCATGCAGGCTGGAGGTTGAGGTAAACACGGTGGCCGGTTTGCCGATCAGCTTGCCGGAGAGCCATAGCGGACTGGTGCTGTCGAGGAAATATTTCAGCGGTGCGGCCATATTGCCAAAACGGGTCGGGCTGCCCAGTGCCAGGCCAGCGCATTCCTTCAGATCGGCCAATTCCACATACGGGGCACCCTGTTCCGGCACGGTATCGGCAACAGCCTCGCAGACCGTGGAAACCTCGGGGACGGTGCGCAGGCATGCCTGCATCCCGGCCACCTCCTCGATCCCCCGGGCGATCAGTTGGGCCATCGCGGCGGTGCTGCCATGGCGGCTGTAATACAACACCAGTATCTCGGCCATTAGAGGATCTCCAGGATATTCTCGGGTGGACGGCCAAGCGCGGCCTTGCCATTGTGCAATACGATAGGCCGCTCGATCAGGCGCGGGTGTTGTACCATAGCATCGATCAGGGCCTCTCGATCCAGCCCTGGATTGTCCAGCCCCAGTTCCTTGTATTCACTTTCACCCTGGCGCATCAATTGGTGTGGTTCCATCCCCAGCAGCTCAAGGAGGGCAGCGAGTTGTTCATGGCTGGGCGGGGTAGCGAGGTATTCGACGACCGTGGGTTCAAGCTGGTGCTGTTGTAGCAGTTCCAGGGTTTGCCGTGACTTGCTGCAACGGGGGTTGTGGTAGATCAATGTACTCATGAGGCTTTCCATATCGCTAAGGGAGATAGGCCGGCGGGTATTCTTGACAGTCTATGGGGGCAATGATAGCTTGAATCCAAACCCAATTCGAGAGTGCCCCAATCCGCTAGTTATGAGCCTGCTATCTCGAAATATCTATTCTGCTGGCCTTGTGCTGTTGCTGGCTACCCTGCTGATGGGGTTGCTGGCGGGGTGCGCGACCACGTCGCCGCCGGTGCAGGAGATGAGCGATGCCCGCCAGGCCATCAAGTCCGCCCGTGAGGCCAATGCACAGCAATATGCCCCGCAGAAGCTGCAAAGCGCCGAGGACTCCATGGAGTTGGCTATCCGTACTCTTGAGCAGGGTGAATACGAGGCCGCCAGGATGGCCGCCAGCGTGGCCAAGGCGCTGGCTATCAAGGCTCGCGACGAGGCCTTGATGAGAGCCAGAAGTGAGGCCTTAGACAAGAAATAATGGCTATTTATTCACATTACCGAACTTGACAGTCTGCGGTGTGGGGTGCAGACTTAGAATACGGATATAGAATAGCCTGAAGAATAACCGCTAACACTTGGAGATCCCAATGAAAACGCTCAATGGATTTAAACTTTTCGCGATACTTGCGCTGGTGCTGGGGCTTGCAACGGGCTGTGCCACCAAGCCAACCGAGGAACCAGGGCCTGATCAGGCGGTGCTGGAAGCCCAGGCTGCCATTGCAGAGGCCAAGGCTGCCTATGCCAAGGTGGATTCCCGCCATCATGATTATGCCAACATCGGCCGCCTGATCGCCGATGCCGAGTCCGCGCTGTCATTCGGGGATACCGGTCGTGCCATCCGCCTGGCCAATGAAGCCAAGCGTCGTGCCGAAAAGGCCGCCCGAGAGGGTTATACCGAACCCAAGGCCGAGCCAACTCCGCCACCTGCCATCACCAGCTACACAGTCGTTCGCGGTGACAGCCTGTGGGCGATCTCTGGCAAGTCGCAGATCTACGGCAACCCCTACCAGTGGCCACTGATCTACAAGGCCAACCGTAACCAGATCAAGGACGCCGACCTGATCTATCCCGGCCAACAGTTCCGTATCGAACGCAATGTCAGCCAGGCCGAGATCAATGCCGCCATCAACCATGCCCGTACTCGCGGTGCCTGGTCGCTGGGTGTGGTTGAGGAATCCGATCTGCGTTATCTGGCACGCTAAGCCGTCTGCCAGGCAGTATCTGAAAAGGCCCCGCAAGGGGCCTTTTTTTCGAATTGACGATGCAGGAACCTCTTTGAGGTACGCTTGTCGTATTGGTTTTATATGGTGGAATGATAACCTATGCGTGTACAAGGTCTTGTGGTGGGGATCTTTGCCCTGGCAGGGTTGCTGGCCTCGCCGTGGCTGCTGGCCGGCAGCGTGGAGCGGCAGTTTACCGACATCCATGGCAACGATATCTTGATGTCGGATTTTCATGGCAAGTGGGTCGTGGTCAATTACTGGGCCACTTGGTGCCCGCCTTGCCTGGAGGAGTTGCCCGAGCTGGAGTTTTTCCATGCCAGCCACAAGGATGAACGGGCGGTGGTGCTGGGTATCAACATGGAAGAGCTGTCCAATGAGGAACTGGCCGATTTTGCCGCACGCTATATGCTGAGTTTCCCAATCATCCCCCAGAGCGAGGAGATGCCCACCTTTGGGGCCATTCCCGGCCTGCCGACCACCTTCCTGGTTGACCCCGCGGGGCAGACCGTGGCCCGTCAGGTTGGAAAAGTCACAGCCGAGATGATAGAACGCTTTATCAGTCAGGCCGAAGAACCCTGACTAGCAGCCTGTCGGACTTAATCGGCACGCTGGCAGCCTGGCGTGCTGATTAAGTCCGACAGGCTGCCAGGTGCCGGAACAGCATAGCGAGGAGTCCATAATGAAAAGAAATCTGTCCTATCTGTTGTTGCTGCTGAGCCTTCTTGTAAGCCCATTGGCCGCCGAGCAGACCCGCGATCCCTACCAGTTTTTCTTTAACGAGACCTTTGGGGATTTCTCTGAAGAGTTGGAACTGGCCCAGGAACAAGGCAAATCCGGGGTCTTTCTGTTCTTTGAGATGGATGATTGCCCCTTCTGCACCTGGATGAAGCAAAATGTCCTTAACCAGCGATCGGTTCAGGAATACTACCGGGAGCATTTCCTGAATTTTGTGGTGGACATCGAGGGTGACATCGAAGTGGTCAACTTCGATGGACAGGCCATGGCACAAAAGGACTTTGCCTTTCGTGAGCACCGTGTACGGGCCACCCCCGTTATCCTGTTTATCGATCTTGAAGGTAACACGGTACATCGCTTTACTGGCCGCACTGCCGATCCGCAGGAATTTTTGCTGATGGGGCAGTTTGTGGTGGATGGCATCTACAAGGAGATGCGCTTTACCCGCTACAAGCGCGAACAACAGGACTGAGCCTGCCATGACGCCAATTCGAGGTGTGTTGTCTGCATCACTGTTGTGTCTAGCGCCCTGGCTGGCCCTGGCGCAGCCACTTGACGCACTGCCCGAACCATTGACCCTGGAGTACGCCCTGTCGCTGGCGGATGAGTTGCATCCCGAGGTGCTGGCGGTACAGGCTGACCAGGCCCGGGCACTGGCCGAGCGCGAGGGGGTGTCGGCCAGTCAGGCCATCAGTGCCGATATCGAGGGGCGACTACGTTGGGTGATGCCCCCGGCCTTTCTTGATGAAGGTCGCGCCGATGATCACCGGCTCGGTCTGGTGCTGCGCAAACCGCTACATGACTTTGGTCGAAGCGAGGCAGCGCGGGGTGCCGCGGAATGGGCGATGCGCGGCGGGGACTATCGCCACCAGCTGGTGCTGGATACCCGCCGGCTGCGAATCATGGAGGCCTTCTTCAATGTCTTGCTGGCCGACATGGCCTATGACCGCGACATGGAGGGACTAGCGGTGGCCTTTATCCAGCTGGATCGCATGCGCAACCGGCAGGAACTGGGGCAGGCATCGGATATCGTGATCCTGGAACTGGAACGGAATTTTGAGCAGGCCCGTCATCAGCTCTCCCTGAGTAACAACGAACAGCGCGCCACCCGTGCCCGCTTGGCCAATCTGCTCAACCGCCCTGGAATGCTGCCCTCCACGCTGGCCCGCCCGGTGCTGAAACATAGCGATCGTCAGTTGCCGGATTTGGACAGCCTGTTTGATGTGGCGGCGCAAAATAATCCGGAGATCCTGGCCTTGCAGGCCCAGGTGGTGGCCATGCAACAGCGGGTTGCCGCTGCCCGTGCCGGCGCCATGCCGCGTTTGGATGGGGAACTGGAGGCCTCCCACTATACCCGTGAACAGCGCAGCAATGATCGCTGGCGTGCCGGGGTCTATCTGACGGTACCCATCTATAGCGGCGGACGGGTCGATGCCGCCGTGGCCAGCGAGCGGGCCGGCCTGTATGAGGCCCAGGCCGAGCTTGAACAGGCCCGTTTTGCGCTGCGCCAGCAATTGCTCGACACTGTGCTGCAGTTGCAATCCCTGCGTCTGCAGTATGAACAGGCGATGAGTGAACAGCGCTACCGTGATCTCTATCTGGATCGCAGCCGTGCCATCTATGAAATGGAGGTGCGTTCCGATCTGGGAGATGCGATGGTGCGCCTCAGCGAGGCCCAGTTGGCACTGGCACAGGCCAACTATCGCCTGGCCCTGACCTGGGAGCAACTGGATCTATTACTTGGCAAGACAAGTGAAGCCGCCGCATTGACGGCTTCTGCGGGAGAATAACCATGAGCAGACAATGGGGTGTGGGTTTGGTGGTATGGATGCTGGCCTCCTCACTGGTTCAGGCGCAGTGGGAGGGGGTGACCGACTGGTCGCGTCAGACCGAAATGGCCACTGCGGTCAGTGGGGTTGTGGCGGCGGTACCGGTCAATGCGGGGGATGTGGTCAAACGCGGCCAGTTATTGATGCAACTGGATCAGCGTGTGCTGCGGGCACGTGTTGACCAGGCCCAGGCTGCGGTGCATTTCCAGCATCTGCAGCAGCAGGAGGCGGACAAGGAACTGGAACGGGCCGAGGAACTGTACGAGCGCACCCTGCTGGCCGATCACGAACTGGATCTGGCCAGGATTGATGCGGCCAGGGCCAGGGCCAGCTATCAGGCTGCCCTGGCTAAGGAGCAACTGGCCCGCCAGGAGCTGGCGCAGAGCGAGTTGCGTGCCCCATTCGATGCGCGCGTGCTTGCCCGGCATATTCAGCCGGGGCAGACGGTGGTGACCCACCTGGCGGCGCCGGCGATGCTGGTCTTGGCCGAGGCCGACCGGATACTGGTGCGCTTTGAGGTGGATGCCGAGCAGGCTGCCGGATTGAGCAATGGCCAGGCACTTCAGGTCGAGGTGGCCGGGCAGCACTATCCAGGCCAGATCGAATCGATCCACTACCAGGGGGAGGGGGCGCGGCCCTATCTGATCCGGGTGGGTTTTCGCAGTGAACAGGCCTTGCCGGCCGGCCTGCTGGCCACGGTTCGGGTGCCATGAGCGGCTGTGCACGTTGTCTGGTTAGTGGCAGGGTGCAGGGGGTCTGGTTTCGTGGCAGCACCCGTGCCCAGGCGCTGCAACTGGGGCTAAGTGGTTATGCCCGCAACCTTGCCGATGGGCGGGTGGAGGTGCTGGCCTGTGGCGAGGAGGATGCACTGGCTCGGCTGAGACAATGGCTCTGGCAGGGGCCGGAGCTTGCCAGGGTGGAGGCCGTTGAGTGCGAAGCGGTGGTGTTGGAGTCGTTGCCGCAGGGCTTTGAGGTTGAAGGGTAGCCCTGGCTCTGGCTATTGATGCCAGCGCTCCCGCAGGGCATTGAACACCAGGGTAGGATAGCGGTTGCTCCCCAGGCTGCCATTGTAGCGCGCCAGGGCACGGCTCTCGTGGCCCTTTTCCATATCCAGATAATAACGCAGGATGGTGGTGCCAAAGCGCAGGTTGGTATGCACGTCGAACAGGTTGTCGTCGGGCCTGCCCAGTTCTTTTAGCCAGAAGGGCATGATTTGCATCAGCCCGCGCGCGCCCACCACCGAGATGGCAAAGCGGTCAAAATTACTCTCCACCTGGATGACGGCCAACACCAGTTCGGGTGAGAGATCGGCGCGGCGCGCCTCGGCATGCACCAGACGCAGTAGTTCGAGCCGTTCCTGCTCATCGACGATGCGATGGCGCAGCCGATGGGACATATCCGCCAGCCACACCTCGGCCTCGAAGCGATCAACAAAGCCGCCTTCCTCCGCCATGGCGACGCTGAGGCGTTGCCGCAGCTCCGGATCGATCAGCATCTCGCTGCCATGTGCCGACATCACCAGCAGCCAGAGAGCCAGTGGGGCTAATAGCCAGAACGGCGACGACAGGCGTGGTTTCTTCATCGGTTTTTGGATGGTTAGTGGTTTGATGGGTTACTTTAGCATTCCCGCTGTTGAATGCCAGCACTGGATGTATACGGTCAGTTTTGGGCAACCATATTGAGTCGGTGCTCACGCATCTGCCGGTATTCGTGCTCAAAGAAAAATTCCGCCTCACCAAAGGCTGGCTTGAGGTGATCGAGCCAGGTGGCGTGTGGGTCAAAGCGGGCAAAGAAGGGGCGTTGTACCCATGCCGCGTTGCGTCCCTGGATAAAGCGCAGCACAAAGACCTTTTCACCGTGGATCTCGCTGATACCCTGGATCTCCACCTTGCCCGGGCCAGCGCTCATGGAGGGGCCACGCGCGGTGCGGGCCAGCCCGGAGACGCTCGACAGCGCCTCGCGGTAGATCTCCCAGGTACGATGCAGCGGCACCTCGAAATAGTGCTGCGCGCCGGTATCGCGCTCGACGAACATATAGTAGGGGATGATCCCAAGGTGGCTCTGCATTCGCCACATCGTGGCCCAGACCTCGGGCCGGTCGTTAATATGGGCGATCAGCGGGGACTGGCTGCGGATTACCGCGCCAGTGTCGCGCAGGCGGCGGATGGCCTCGCGTGCAATCGGGGTGTCCAGTTCACGCCA
>OBJA01002200.1_pt1 | contig 11698 bp, 8 predicted proteins | sample 1519751 | NCBI WGS metagenome assembly OBJA01 (sample SAMEA3881238, study PRJEB22517) | soil metagenome | biome: lake sediment; feature: soda lake sediment; material: sediment, water from around vicinity | place: India | collected 2013-12-23 | depth 3 m
CCTACTTTGTCGCAAAAAGAAATAGTCGGAAATGAATCACAGGAGCGCATGGGACTGGTCATGAATACCCAGCACATCGATTTACTTAAAAAAATTGCTGAACGTGAACGGGCCCCAATGTACGTTATAGGTGAAACTACTGGCGACATGCAGTTTACCTTCGAAAATACCCAAACCGGAGAAAAACCAATCGATTGGCAACTTGGCTACATGTTTGGAAATCCTCCTAAAATGATTCTTGAAGATAATACAGAACTGGCCGATTTCAACAATATTGAATATGATCAGGAAAAAATCGAAACATATATTGAGTGGGTACTTCAGCTGGAATCGGTAGCATGCAAAGATTGGCTCACCAATAAAGTCGACCGATCGGTTACCGGACGAATTGCCAAACAACAGGGAACCGGAAAATTACAGCTCCCGTTAAACAATGTGGGTGTAATCGCACTTGATTACCAGGGCCGGGCTGGAATTGCTACCTCTATCGGACATGCTCCGGTTGCTGGGTTAATAGATCCTGCCAGTGGTTCAATTCTTTCCATTGCTGAAGCACTTACAAATATAATCTGGGCTCCGTTGACCGATGGCATCCGCAGTGTATCTTTGAGTGCCAACTGGATGTGGCCGGCAAAAAATCCGGGAGAGGATGCCCGCATGTATTATGCTGTTGAGGCTGCCAGTGAATTCGCGTGTGCCCTGGGAATAAATATCCCTACCGGGAAGGACTCGATGTCGATGACTCAGAAGTACTCCGATGAAGTAGTACTTGCTCCTGGTACTGTAATTATTTCTGCTTCGGCAGAGGTTTCCGATGTCCGGAAAGTAGTGGAGCCGGTACTTGTGAACGACGATTCTAAAGAAATATTATTTGTTGATTTTTCATTTTCCGACAGGGAAATTGGAGGCAGCGCATTCGCACAGGTACTAAATCGAATTGGAAAGAATTCACCTGAAGTAGTGGATGCCGACAAATTTGTAAATGCATTCAATACAATTCAGGAACTTGTTAAACAGGAGTTAATACTGGCTGGACACGATATTGGATCAGGGGGTTTAATCACTACGCTGCTGGAGATGTGCTTTAGTAGCAATAAGGGAGGGATGAAAATTGATTTATCCGGAGTAGGAGGAAGTGACCTGACTAAGATATTATTCAGCGAAAATCCGGGTATAGTTATACAGTGTGCTGACAACGATAAAGTAAAAGAAATATTGGAAGAACGCAGAGTCGATTTTGTTCCTTTAGGATTTCCGGCTCCTTACCGAAAAGTAAAGGTTGTTCATAATTCAAATATTATTGATTTTGATATTAACTCATTGCGGGATTTATGGTTTAAAACTTCCTACCTGCTCGATAGAAAACAAAGTGGAAAAGAGCTGGCTCTTGAGCGATTCAAAAATTACAAAAAACTGGAATTAAATTTTGATTTCAGGAATTTCACCGGAAAGGCATCTGATTTGGGAATAGACATAAACCGCAGGACGCCATCGGGTATAAAAGCCGCAATAATCAGAGAAAAAGGAGTAAATGGTGATCGTGAAATGGCCTATGCCCTCTACCTGGCAGGTATGGATGTGAAAGATGTTCACATGACTGATTTGATTTCAGGACGTGAAAACCTGGAAGATATAAGTATGATTGTATTTGTTGGAGGATTTTCAAATTCCGATGTGCTGGGCTCAGCAAAAGGATGGGCGGGTGCATTTAAATACAATGATAAAGCACGTACTGCACTTGAAAATTTCTATAAAAGGGAAAATACTCTAAGCCTGGGAGTTTGCAATGGCTGCCAGTTAATGGTTGAACTGGGACTGGTTTATCCTGAACATGATATTATGCCGACGATGCTCCATAATGAATCCAAAAAATTTGAATCATCATTTTTGAATGTGGATGTGCTTGAAAACAATTCGGTAATGCTTAAAAATATGAGTGGAATGAAGCTGGGCATTTGGATTGCACATGGTGAGGGTAAATTTTATCTGCCATACAACGTTAATGAATATAACATACCGATGAAATATAGTCATGAGGTATATCCTGGAAATCCCAACGGCTCACATTATTCTGCAGCAGCTATTTGTTCAACCGACGGTCGACACCTGGCCATGATGCCTCACCTTGAACGCTCTTTTGCTCCCTGGCAGTGGCCCAACTATCCTGCCGACCGAAAAATGGAAGAAGTTGCTCCCTGGATTCAGGCTTTCGTAAATGCCCGTAACTGGATTGCGTCTCTGAATAAAGAACCTGTTTAGGAGGTGTGCCCAGGAACTGTGTAGATCATTTTTTTTGCTAGCGAATCGGCTAATTGTTTACTTTTAAGCATCTCAACTATGCGAAGGGCAAAAGGTAAGGCAACGCCTGCACCTTTGCCGGTGATTATATTTTCGGTAACTTCTATATCATTGCCCGTTACATCTGCACCAATCAGCTGTTCTTCATGGCCCGGATAGCAGGTTGCTTTTTTATTTTTGAGAATTTCAAGATTGCCCAAAACAATCGGTGCTGCGCAAATGGCTCCCAATGGCTTTCCCTCTCTGTAAAATCGTATTAATTGTTTGTTCAACCCTTCATGGTCTTTAAGATTTTGAACTCCAGGCATCCCTCCCGGAAGCACAATCATTTTAACCTGTTTATAATCGACTTCATCGAAAAGTACATCCGTTTTAAAGGTCATATTGTGAGAACCAGTAACCTCTTTTTTACCGGTAATTGAAACAACAAGGGTTTCGATATCTGCCCTTCTCAATACATCGATTATACTTACTGCCTCAATTTCTTCAAATCCTTCAGCCAGGTGCACAGCAACAACTTCTTTCATAACCATAAAATTAGTAAAAAAGCAAAAAAAAGATCTTCGTTAACACGAAGATCTTTTCCGACGAGATTATTATGTATTAATTGTTCGAGAATTCATGTAATGATTTTTCAAGTTTCTTTCTTGTAAAGAAAATCCTGCTTTTAACGGTTCCTAATGGTAAATCAAGTTCTTCTGCAATTTCTTTGTATTTGTACCCTTCGAGGAACATCGTAAAAGGAATACGGTATTCATCATCGAGAGAATCAATGCTTTTATGAATTTCCTGGGTGCTGTAGAAGGAATCAGGAGCTGGATATACTTTATCTCTTGAAAACAGAAGATGGAAATCGTTGTTTGAATCGTCAAATGTATTTCTTGTCTTTACATTCCTCCTGTAATCATTGATAAAGGTATTTTTCATAATTGTGTAGATCCATGCCTTGAAATTGGTGTTTTGTGTAAATTTATCCCGGTAAGTTAAAGCTTTTAACATGGTTTCTTGCAGAAGGTCATCGGCACGTTCCGAATCGGAAGTCAAACTTAAAGCATAATAATGTAATTTTTCTTTTAATCCAAGAAGTGCGTTGTTAAATTGAATCTGAGTCATGGCGCTTTTTATTTTTAGTTTGTTATTAATTTTTAATTTTTTGTTGTCGAAACAAATATAGAATTGATGGAACAGTTAAAGAAGATTTTAAACTCTTTTTCTAGTTGTTTTTATCTATCGTCTATCAATAATTCCGATGTATGTTCATTTTCGAAAATTTGTCTCAATTAAACAATCCTATATTGTGAACTCGACTATGCTTACTTAAAAATCTATGCCGAAAATTATTTGATACATGCAAAACCTTAATATTGAGTGATATTTGGCAATTTGAGACGTAGTAATGAACAAACTGTGTCATTTGTGTTGTGGGAAGAATTACACACTTGTGTCCCCAAATTCCACAAACTGTTAAGTTTAATTTCTAATATTCGGTTGTTCTTAACATTAGAATTGAATGAACAGTTATTTATAGGTCATTAGGAGACGGTAAATTAAACCAGCTATATTTGCATCCAGATACCATATGAAATGTGCATGATCGTATTAAGACAATCATTTGTTGGTTAACTTACATGCAAGAATTCATCCGGTGTTTTAGGAAACAAACATATGATTAATTAAAATGAAATATTCTAATCAAAAGGAGAGATTGTCTATTGCTCTGGTTTTTAGAAAATGGGGAAGAAAAAATTATTCACTGTTTTCAATAATAAAGAAGGTTGTTATTATTTCAGTTTTGTCTGTTGCCTATTTTTCTGTTGTTCCTGTTTCAGCGGTTGTTGTCTCAAAAGATACAACTGAAATAAAAATGCAGTATGATTTGGACGAAGTTGAAGTCACAGCCTCCAGGGTTCCTGTTCTTTTTTCGCAGGTGGCTCGAGTGCTGACTGTAATAAATGCGCAGGAAATTGAGCGAATGCCTGCAGAAAGTATCCAGGAACTGCTTGAATATGTGGCAGGGGTGGATATACGTCAACGAGGTGCTGAAGGTGTTCAGGCAGATATCAGCATTCGCGGAGGCACATTCGACCAGGTACTTATTCTTTTGAATGGTATAAATATTACAGACCCTCAGACCGGACATCATAATCTAAATTTACCTGTAAGTCTATCACAAATCGAGCGGATAGAAATTCTTGAAGGACCTGCCGCAAGAATTTATGGTCCAAATGCATTTTCTGGTGCTATAAATATTGTTACCAAAATTCCTGAATCCACTTCATTCGGAGCTGAGATCTCAGCCGGCAGTTATAATTACTACAATACAGGGGTGTGGGGAAGTTTTACTAAAGGCAAACTTAACAATTACCTGGCAGTTTTTCGGAAAAGCTCTGGCGGATACATTGAAAATACAGATTTTCGCTCCTCAAATGCTTTTTATTCAGGACAGCATTCATCTAATGTGGGAAATTTATTTTTCCAGGGTGGTATTTCAGAAAAGGGGTTTGGTGCCAATAGTTTTTATTCTCCTGTTTATCCCAACCAATATGAAAAAGTTCAGGTTCTGTTTGGATCAGTAAAACTGGAATCACTTACAATTATAAATTTAACACCTTCCTTCTATTGGCGAAGCCATTCCGATAAATTCATGCTGTTCCGTAGTAATGCTCCTGAATGGTATGAAAATCACAACTACCACAATACCGATGTGTGGGGGGGTGATCTGAATTCGTGGTTTGTATGGGAAGGTGGGAAAACATCTTTCGGTGCAGGTTATCGCTCGGAATCAATTTTAAGCAATGTGCTGGGAGAACCCATGGAAGAAAGAATAGATTTTGCTGGAACGGATAAATTTTTTACCCATCATAAATCACGTAAAATATGGTCGGCGTTTGCAGAACATACTGTATTTGGGGAAAAATGGAGATTTTCATCCGGGTTACTGGTGAATTCAATTTCCGACAGAAAAGCAGGAATTAAGTTTTTCCCTGGATTTGATTTTAATTATCAGCTAACTGAACCAGTCAAACTGGTCGCCTCATGGAATACTTCCCTTCGTATGCCAACTTTTACTGATCTGTACTATAAAGGACCTACCAACCTGGGAAATCCTGATTTAATGCCCGAGATATCGACTTCTGTTGAAGGAGGAGTTAAATTTAGTACATTAGCATTAAATGGTCATGCTATAGTATTCAGTCGTAAAGGCACAAACCTCATCGACTGGATTAAAGCTGAAGATGATGAATTATGGAAAGCGATGAATCACACAGAAATAAAAAGTCATGGCTTTGAGTTAAATGTTTCCTGGTCTCCTAAAATACATTCGACAAAGCTTTTGCCTGACAAATTCGGGTTGAGTTATCTGTTTAACCAGCAACAGAAAATGGAAAGCCCTTACCTTTCTTATTATGTATTGGACAACCTCAGGCACAAATTAGTAGCCTCTTACAGTCAGCGAATTATGGAAAGGGTTACATTTGAAGTTCGTGCTGTATACCAGGACAGAGAAGGAACTTTTCCTTTTTATGACGGTGAAGGTTATAGTTATATATATGAGTATAAGCCTTTTTTGACTCTTGATGCGAAAAGTGTTTTCGTATTCCGAAAATTCAATATATTTATTTCAGCCAATAACATGTTCAACCGCCAATACTACGATATTGGGAATGTAATACAACCTGGACGGTGGATAAAGGCAGGGATAGCATTTACAACAGGGGAACAATGAATACTGAAATCAGGTTGAAGATTAAATCTTATATATAGTTTAAGTGAATATTTTTCCTGTTTTGCAAAAATTGTATCTTCGCAATCGAATGAGAAAATTGAAACAGGAAACAAATCAAATTAATTCTTAAGTGAAAAAATATGAAAGGAATATTAGCCGTTTCTGGCCATCAGGGGTTATATAAACATATCGCAGAATCAAAAAACAACATTATAGTGGAGTCTCTTGAGACCGGGAAACGCATGCCGGTTTATTCATCTTCAAAAGTCTCTGCATTGGACGACATAGCTATTTATACAAATACAGCAGATGTGCCTCTGAAGGAAGTTTTTAAAGCAATTGCCGAAAAGGAAAACAGTGGCAAGGCCATCAGCCACAAATCTTCAGCCAGGGAAATGAAGGCCTATTTCGAAGAAGTTTTACCTGATTACGACAAGGAAAGGGTGTATGTATCGGATATTAAGAAAGTTTTGTTGTGGTACAATATCCTGCAGGAAAAGGAAATGCTTGATTTTTCCGATGTAGAAGAAACCGAAGAACAGGAAGAGAAGGAAAAAAGTTCAGAATAGCTTCAGGTGATTTTCTGTCAGTAAACTGTTAACCCGGTTGTTTTCTCTGATCAGCAAATCAAACAGTTTTGCAGTGGCGAAAGCATCACCTGCAGCCCTGTGGCGGCCATTGATTTCTATTCCCAGATCGGAGCATAAACAGCCCAGAGAGTACGATTTGTGTCCCGGAAATAGTTTTCGTGATAATTTGACGGTACAAAGTGTTTTACGGTTATAATCATAGCCCAACCGTTTATATTCTTCTTTTATAAATTTATAATCGAATTGGACATTGTGTGCAACAAAAGTTCTGCCTGCAGTAAGTTCTATAATCGTTTTAGCGATTTTATAAAAAGGAGGGGCTTCTCTGACCGTTTCATTTGATATACCGGTAAGGCGGGTTATGAATAATGGAATATCCATTTCAGGCTTGACAAGAGATGAATATGAGCCTGTTATTTCTTTGCCGTTATGCTGAAAAATGGCAATTTCGGTGATTTGACCGAATTTATAACTGTTTCCCGTGGTTTCAATATCAATTATGGCAAACAAAATTTCAAAATATTAATGTTTTTTTAAAGAAATGTATATTTTTGTTAAGGAAAATGATGTTAACTATAATATAATATGAAAATGTTCCATCTTCCTTGACTTATTTAAATTAATTAATGCCGGTAAAAATCTAAAAAATTAATGATTATGAAAAAATTTGCGATGATTTTTCTTTCCATAATTTTCGTGGGAAGTGTTTTTGCTCAAAATGCCGATAAAAAGTGGGCCATTGGTTTAGGGCCAGGGGGCTACTACAATCTAGAGAAAGAAGATTTGGGAATGCTTGGTGAATTCTATTTCAGCAGGTATTTAAGTCCGACTTTTGATTTAATGTTAAAAACAGAAGCAGGTCTTGCTGGAGAAGGATTTGATTTTATTAATCCCTCGCTGAATTTAAGGTTGAAATTTTTTAATGGGTCAATGATGCCTGTTAACAGCGCTGTACAACCTTATCTTTTTGGTGGCGTGGGATACATGCTGGATAATGCCGCAGAGGGCGTTAATTTCAAAGGGGGTATTGGTACTAAGTTTCCTATTGGTGAAAGTACCTCGTTGTATCTGGAAGCAGGTTATTTGCATGGGATTGAAGGAGAACGTCATGTGAATAATGTACTGAGTACTGTAAACGATAATATGGTAAAAGTTTCAGGGATTATTGAATTTGCATTTGGTGCTGGTAAAGATTCCGATGGCGATGGTGTTCCTGACAGAAAGGATAAATGCCCCAATACACCTCCGGGGGTAGCTGTTGATGAATTTGGATGTCCTATCGACAGCGATGGCGATGGTGTTCCGGATTACCTGGATGAGTGTCCCAATGAGCCTGGAGACCCAAAATTAAAAGGATGCCCCGACCGCGATGGTGATGGCATTCCAGATAAAGATGATGATTGCCCCGATGAACCAGGTTTGGCCAAATTCAATGGTTGTCCTGATTCCGACGGCGACGGTGTGCCTGATAACAGGGATAAATGTCCAGATACACCAAAAGGTTGTCCGGTTGATGAATACGGCTGCCCGCTTGATTCTGACGGCGATGGTGTAATTGATTGTGAAGATAAATGTCCCAATGAGCCGGGGCCTGCATCCAATCAGGGTTGTCCCGACTGGCAAGAGTTAGACTTATCATCTATTCATTTTGATTTTGACAGGGCTGAACTAAGACCTGAGGCCAGAGCACAACTTGATGAACTTATTCAAACCTTGAGCAACAGTAAAGAGTACGATATCGTAGTTGGTGGTCATACCTGTAACATCGGTTCAGATGCTTACAACTTGCGGCTTTCTGAAAGAAGGGCCCAGGCTGTAGTTAAATACTTGTTGTCAAAAGGCATCAGCAATGCTTATGTAGGATCAAATTATTACGGAGAAGGAAAACCTGCTGTTCCAAATACCTCTATTAATAACAGAAGAATGAACCGCAGGGTAGAATTTGAAGAGTCCAGAGTCAGGAAATAGATTTGGATGATAACAGGATATATTGAAAAAGTCTTGCTTTCGGGCAAGGCTTTTTTTTTGGATTTTACCAACCTGAAAACCTAAAGTGCTATCTTTGTCGTCCTGTAGTCAGGCCCTTCTGTAATGGTTGTACTTCAACCATTATGCTTTAAGAAAATAATTTACTTATAAATCATATGAAAATTGAAAATAAAATACACCTGTTGGTTTCCGATATCCTTAAAAGATTGTATCATTTTGATGCCCCGGATCAAACGATCCAGTTGCAAACTACGCGTAAAGATTTTGAGGGGGATGTAACATTGGTTGTATTTCCATTTACCCGGTTTTCAAAAAAAAGCCCTGAGGCTACTGCTGCAGAGATTGGTGCGGTGTTACAGGAAGAGGTAGATGAGGTGGAAGCTTTTAATGTAGTTAAAGGATTTTTAAATCTTAAAATCAATAACCAGTATTGGATCGAAAAACTTCAGGAGGCATGGAATGATAATCACTTTGGATTCACCAGGTCTGATGAAAATGCAAACCTTGTGATGGTTGAGTATTCTTCTCCTAATACAAATAAGCCCCTTCATCTGGGGCATATCCGGAATAATTTGCTGGGGTATTCTATTGCTGAAATTTTAAAGGCAAATGGTTACCGCGTTGTTAAAACCAACATTGTTAACGACCGTGGAATACATATTTGTAAATCGATGGTGGCATGGCTGAAATGGGGAAATGGACAGACACCCGAATCAACAGGTAAGAAAGGGGATCATTTTGTTGGAGAGTTGTACGTTGAATTTAATAACAGGTATAAGGAGGAAATAGCAGAATTAATTTCAAAAGGTCTTTCTCAAAAAGAAGCTGAAGAACAGGCACCATCCATCAGGGAAGCTAGAAAGATGTTGCTTCAGTGGGAGGCCGGCGATAAAGATGTTGTTGGCCTGTGGCAAACGATGAATAACTGGGTCTATGAAGGGTTTGATGCTACTTATAAAAAGTTGGGAGTCGATTTTGATGAAATATATTATGAATCAGAAACCTATCTCACCGGAAAGGAAGAAGTTATTCGTGGCCTCCAGGAAGGATTGTTCGAACAAAAAGATGACGGTTCGGTATGGGCAGACTTGACTAGTGATGGGTTGGATAATAAACTTCTATTGCGAAACGATGGTACTTCAGTTTACATTACCCAGGATATTGGGACGGCAAAAATGCGTTTTGATGATTATAAAATCGACAAAATGATATATGTGGTAGGTAATGAGCAAAATTATCATTTCCAGGTACTGTCGGTTTTGCTTGATAAGCTTGGGTATAAATGGGGGAGAGGACTTTATCATTTTTCTTATGGTATGGTCGAACTTCCGGGTGGTAAAATGAAATCAAGGGAAGGTACTGTGGTCGATGCCGATGATTTAATTGCTGAAATGGTGCAGGTTGCACGTAATATGGCCCAGGAACTTGGAAAGCTTGAATCGTTAACTGCAGAGGAAGCTGAAAAAACATATGAAATTATAGCTCTTGGTGCCCTGAAGTATTTTATTCTGAAAGTGGACCCAAAAAAGAATATGCTTTTTAATCCTTTGGAATCAATCGATTTTAATGGCAATACCGGCCCTTTTGTTCAGTATACCTATGCCCGCATTCAATCGGTCTTGCGAAAGGCTGCTGAAAAAAATCGAACTGTAGAATCCAGATTGCATCGTTTCCCATCTGATATTTCTTATAAGGAAAAGGACCTGCTTAAACGTGTTACCCAATTTCCGGCTGTTGTAATGGAAGCAGGTACAAGTTATAGTCCGGCCTTAATTGCCAATTATTGTTATGAGCTTTGTAAAGAATATAACCAGTTTTATCACGATCATCCAATATTGGCAGAAAATGACGATTCAGTAAGGGATTTTCGATTGTTGCTCTCTGCAACAGTAGGGAAGGTAATTAAATCAGGAATGAAATTGCTGGGCATCGATGTGCCCGAAAGAATGTAAAAAGAAAAGGGGGATAACATCCCCCTCAAATATTTTTTTGATTTAATGGTTGAAGGAAAAAGCACCTTCTATTTATATATTCTGTTTTTGCGGAAAAGGTAACCCCTGAAACAAAAAAAAAGTGAATTTATTTTTAATTTTTAATATCCTGTGCAAAAATGAACTGCTACAACAGAGGTTGTGTTGGAGAAATTCACAAATAAGGTTGCATGCTCTGTAAATAATTCAGATTTCAGTTCTAGAATGTCTGCATAACAGGTTGAAAAATTTTCTTATAAAGTTTTTCCATCATAACGACATTTAAAATTTCCTGAAAAAACCTATTTTATTGTTTATTGCAAAAAAACTATGAGTTTTATGTGGTTTACTAAAATATTTGTATTTTGATTCAAGTAGTTATTGCAGAGTGTTTTAAGTGAGTTCAGGGAATGGGTGTTGATTTTTTTTTTGCACTTTTAAGTAAAAAGAGGGTTACCTTTTCTAAATTTATCGGATTATATAATAGACGAACATGAAAAATTACAGCGATGAGCAAATCCTGAAAGGGATTTTAAGACATGACAATTTAATATTGCAGTACATTTACAAGCAGTTCTATTACAAGGTGAATATGTTCATTAAAAAGAACAGCGGGACAGAAGAGGATGCAAACGATATTTTTCAGGAAGCTATAATTGTTATGTACCGGAAGTTAAAAGAAAGTGATTTAGTGTTCGAAACAAGTTCTTTTCAGGGATATTTATTTTCAGTTTGCCGGTTCCTGTGGCTTAAGCAACTTGAGCAACGGAGAATTGAACAAGAGAAGATAAACGATACATTACCCTTCCAGGAAGATGTTTATGACGATAACCTGGTTGAGTTGATTGAAAAAAATGAAAAGTATGGTTTATACCAGAAACATTTTAAATCCCTGAGTACCGATTGTCAAAAGTTATTACAGCTTTTTTTCGAGAAAGTGCCATTGAATGAAATTGCCCGTATAATGGGCTACAAGGGTGAAAAATATGCTAAGAAAAGGAAGTTTAAATGCAAAGAACTTTTGATAAGTAGGATAAAGCAGGATACAGAATTTAAAAAAATACTTGAAGATGATACCTAAGACAAAACTCCTTGAATTGATTGATGAATACTGTCTCGACAGT
>OBJA01002201.1_pt1 | contig 11695 bp, 11 predicted proteins | sample 1519751 | NCBI WGS metagenome assembly OBJA01 (sample SAMEA3881238, study PRJEB22517) | soil metagenome | biome: lake sediment; feature: soda lake sediment; material: sediment, water from around vicinity | place: India | collected 2013-12-23 | depth 3 m
GACGCCGACCGGATCCTCCACTCCCGGGCCTACAGCCGCTACATCGACAAGACCCAGGTCTTTTCCCTGGTGGCCAACGACCACATCACCCACCGGGTCCTGCATGTGCAGCTGGTCTCGCGGATCGCCAGGACCATCGGCCGGTTCCTGCAGCTGAACGAGGATCTCATCGAGGCCATCGCCCTCGGTCACGATATCGGCCATCCGCCCTTCGGCCACGACGGAGAAAAGTACCTCGCGGAACTCTGCGCCGAGCACAGCCTGCCGCCATTTCAACACAACATCCAGTCGGTGCGTTTCCTGGACAAACTGGAGAAGAAAGGGAAAGGTTGGAATCTCACCCTCCAGGTGCTGGACGGCATCCTCTGCCACGACGGGGAGGTGCACGACAGGCGGCTGAGTCCGGAGCCCATCTCGTCCTTTGCCGATTTCGACCGTAAGCTGCAGGCCAAGGAGGCGGACCCGAAGGTACCGCTCGTGCCTGGGACCCTGGAAGGTTGCGTGGTCCGGCTGGCCGACACGGTCGCCTACATCGGCCGGGACATCGAGGACGCCATCATCCTCGGCCTGATCGCAAGGAACGATATTCCCGAGAGCTGCCGCAGAATCCTTGGTGAAACCAACGGCACCATCGTCTACAGCCTGGTCACCGACCTCATCACCGCCAGCCGCATCGCCACGGCCGGCACATCCTTCATCGGTTTCAGCGACCGGATCGCCGGCGCCCTGGCCGAACTCAAGGACTTCAACTATGAACGGATCTACCTGGCTCCGAGAACCAAGGCCAAATTCCCGCTGATAAAGGAATGCTACCGGCGTCTTTTCGAACACTACCTGCACCTGCTCAAGGCCTCTCCCCCGCTCGTCACCGGCGATGTCGACCTCATGACCGACGTCACCCTCGCCGACCTGCAGGATTACAGCCCCGAGGAGAAGGTCAGGGACTTCATCGCCGGCATGACCGACGACTTCTTCCTCAAGCAGGCCAAAACCATAGGCTGTGCCATCCCCATGAAGGAGTAGCGAAAGCTCGGCCGAACCTTTACCGCCAAAAGCTGATCCCGCCGACTAATACCGTTGACCTCCAATCCCGAACATGGTATCCATTGGCACCGCAGCGCGCACTCGTAGCTCAGCTGGATAGAGCACCGGCCTTCGAAGCCGGGTGTCGGGGGTTCGAATCCCTCCGGGTGCGCCAAGCTGGTATTCCGACGCCGATAGCTCTAGGGCACGGCAATCTGTTTTATCCTCCCTCCAAGTGCTGACCGTTATCACTCCGCCTCTGTCGAGGCAGTCGTCCGCTGCATTGTTCAAAACATTCAAGAAGACTTGCTTGATTTGATCTGGCACTGCCAAAATCTGTTTTCGGCATATCAACAGCAAGTGCTTTATTGAAGCCGCATGATTCGGCAATCCCCCATTTTCATGAGAATCTTTTCTTTCGCCTAACCAGCAATATCTGGAGACGATCCTCCCGTTGCCTGCGTCAAACACCGCTTGAATTTTTAGCTCCAGAGGATCGAGTGAAAGGTATCGGAAAAGCCATCCGGGACAGAGCTTGCTCGGGAAAGACACACAAGCTATTGCTAATATTCCTGATATTACCGGAGTGTCCGGGAGGTATCGATCACTGCGAAAAGCGATTGGGATTTTCTCCGAAACTGCCGCGGCGCAAATTTCAAGAGCTCCGAAGTTTTGCGCACAGCACATAACTCTCTATTCCTTTTGCGGCTCTTTTGTTTTATATCAACACCAATAGATTTTCTTATGAAGAGCGATCAGTTCAATGCTGGAAAAATGTTCTCCATGACAACTTGCCATCATGGTTCACTATCGCGACCTCGCTTGTACATCAAACATTTTTCATAGTGCTGAAAGCACTTAGGACAGGGATATGAATCCTATTTGCATAGTGGACGATCAGCCTTACATCTGTTCCGCGGTTTCGAATATCCTGAAGGACGAGGGGTACCAGAGCATCGTCTTCCAGGATGCGGAGAGTTTCTGGCAGAGTCTCGATACCCTGGAACCTGCCCTTGTCATGCTCGATATCTGGCTCCCGGGCCTGGACGGCCTGGAAACCCTGAAACGCTTACAAAGTCGATTCCCCGGGCTCCCCATAATCATGATGAGCGGACATGCCGGCATCGAGACGGCGGTTACCGCCATAAAGGCCGGCGCCTACGATTTCATGGAAAAACCGCTGCATCTGGAGGTCTTGCTCGAAAAAGTGAAATCCGCCATTGCCCATCGTCCCTCGAAATGCGGCCTGCCCCTCCCTGCGGAGACGGAATTTGAGATCGTCAATGCCGATCTTTTAATGCCTCCCGGCATGGTGGAGGTAGTGGATTCCCCCGAACCTCAACGCACCCTCAGGGAGAATGCCGTCCTTAACGGTGTCGGGCTTCTGAGCGGCCGGAAAACAGGCATCATCCTGAGTCCTCTTGGAATCGATGAAGGTATCGTCTTTCAGACTCTCGACGGTCAGACAATCCGTGGACATATCACCTCCTTGGAAAATTTCTCCCAGACCGTCTCGTCGGCGACCTTCTCCGCCAACTCCACCACGCTGGAAAACGGCAGGCAGCAAGTACGCACAGTCGAACACCTGCTGGCGATATTTTCCATGTACGGCTTGAGCAACGTACTCATCAAGGTCAACGACGAGGTGCCGAATATCGATGGTTCCGCCAGGGACTTCTGCGACCTCATATTACAGGCAGGGATTGAAGAGCAGCCAGCCTTCAGCAAAGTTGCCGTGATCCGGCAGAAGATCGGGATAGGGAAGTATGAGAGGCATGAAAAGCATCTCTACGCGGAGCCTTTCGAAGGATTCGAGATAACGATGAGGGTGGATTACCCCCCTCCCATCGGGGAACAGGTTTTCACCTTCAATCCTGCCGCGAGATCCTTTGCCAAGGAGATCGCACCTGCCCGATCGTTCAATACGTTCGAGAATATTGAAATGGCCCAGAGGCTGGGAAAGGTCGGTGGCGGGTATCTCAATTCCCATATCATCATGCACGAAGGCAAAGTCATCAACACCGAACTCCGCTATCCCGACGAATTCGTGCGCCACAAGATACTTGATCTGATCGGAGACCTCTTCCTGCTCGGTTTTCCCATCAGAGGACGCATTACTGCCAACATGACCTCTCATGGTTACAATCAGGCCCTGGTAAAACGCTTGTACCAGGCCATTCAGAGCGGCTCCGGATGCAGGCAATAAACTGTGCAATCAGTCCGCAGCAGGGTAGGGGGGGATTTTCCGTGGTGTCGAAAATGAAGTCGTTTCTTCTGGTTTTCGAGTCGATTTCCATGCCGGCGAGCCGGTATGGCCTTGGGCGAAGGGCCTTCGTCGATATGTTTGTCTTCGCCGACTCAAGGGAGCAGGCTGAAGACCGGGCCGTTCTTTACCTCAACCATGCAGGATGGCTGAAAGTCATTCTTCTGGCCGCTCTCGAACGACAGGGCCCGCCGCCGAGCTGGGACGAGCGCTGGACAAAGGCATACCGCCAGGCTGAATATTGCGGTGTCGGCTTGCACGTGGGTGTACTGCCCTTAGCTCATCAGCCGGGGGTCCAGGGAGGCGAACACCCCTGAAAATCTGCCGCCTCCCCCATTCTCTCACTTCCCCGACGGAATATCTGCGCCCGCCGGATTGGAAAGAGAAATATTCAGCTCGAGGATCTCGCAGTCTTCGTTCCTGTCCACCGACAACCTGATCTGATCTTCGTCGATCTGGATATATTTTCTCACCACCTCGACGATGTCTTTCTGAAGCCGCGGCAGGAAGTCGGGGGTGGATGAATGCCGTCGTTCGTGGGCGACGATGATCTGGAGGCGCTCTTTGGCTATCGAAGCGGAGCTTTGCCGTTTTGATCGGAAGAAGTCGAAGAATCTCATATCACCCCTTTCCGAAAATGCGGGAGAAGATACTTCTTTTCGGGACATCCATGAAGCGGAATGGACGATCCTGGCCAAGGAACCGGTCGACGATATCGAAATAGGCTTCGCCTGCATCGCTCTCATCGGTGAGAGTGACCGGCACCCCCGCATTGGAAGCGGCAAGCACCGATTTGGACTCGGGAACCACGCCGAGGAAAGGGATGGCGAGGATCTCGTGCACGTCGCCGGCGCTGAGCATGTCACCCCTGTCGACCCGCATCGGGTCGTAACGAGTAATCACCAGGTGCTCCTTGACCGGCGGCAGTTCCTGCTCGGCCCGGCGGGTTTTGCTCGCCAGCATGCCGATGATCCGATCGGAATCCCGCACCGAGGATACTTCCGGGTTGGTCACCACCAGGGCCTCGTCGGCGAAATACATGGCGATCATCGCCCCTTTTTCGATGCCCGCCGGGGAATCGCAGACGATGTAATCGAAGTTCTGCTGCAAGGCAGCAATGACCTCACCGACGCCTTCCCGGGAAAGAGCGTCCTTGTCGCGGGTCTGGGAGGCGGGCAGAATGTAGAGGTTGTTGACCCGCTTGTCCTTGATCAGCGCCTGGTTGAGGGAGCCTTCGCCGTGAATGACGTTCAGCAGATCGAAAACCACCCTCCGCTCGCAGCCCATGATCAAATCGAGGTTGCGCAAACCGACATCGAAATCGATGACCACCGTTTTGAATCCCCGCCGCGCCAGGCCGGCGGCAAAGGCGGCGCTGGTAGTGGTCTTCCCTACTCCGCCTTTGCCGGAGGTAACGACCACCACCTTGGCCAGGCCATTTCCCTCTTTTCGGTCAAGTGTTTCTTGTGCCATAATTCTATTGAATTCGCATGATTGAATTATAAGAAAAACTCGTTCAGGAGAAATGGTTGAACGAGCCGATTACCTGAAACTCCAAGGCGCCGTCCTTCAGGGAGACGATCACACTTTTATTGATGAGAGCCGCGTCCAGTGATTCGTTCACCGCGTATTCGCCCGCGACGGCTACCAGCTCCGCATTGCACTGCAGGCTGAAAATCCGAGCGTTCGCATTGCCGTTGATACCGGCCATGGCCCGACCGCGGAGGGCTCCGTAGACATGAATGCTGCCGGCAGCCAGGACTTCCGCCCCCGCATTGACCGAGGAGAGTATGACCAGATCTCCCTCCGGAGCGAACACCTGCTGGCCGGAGCGGACCGGGTGGGAGATCACTCTGGTCGGGGCCGCGGCAGAAACCATATTTGTCACCGTTGCCGGGGATTCCGGCGGATTCTCCCTCGGCGACTCCGTTTCGGCGGGTTGCGGGTCGGGAGAGGCCGCTACCGTCTTCTCGGTTTTCACGGAGGGCAGCAGGCCCAGGCCGGCCTGCTGCACCCGGTCCGCCCGACCGGGCGCACTGCCCCGCACCCCGACCGGGACCAAGCCCAGTCCGCGCAAAAAGTCGGCGAGGTAAACGATATCCAGCGCAGCCTGCCCCTCCTCGTCCACTGCACTCAGATCCAGCAGTACCGGGGCGCTGCTGAAAAAGGCCCGGGCCTGGCCGATCTTTTTTTCCAGTCTCGGATAAAGACTGTCGGGATCGGTCTGCCTGATATGCAGGACAAGTACGGTCAGGACGCTGCCTTTCAACTCAAAGGCCGGAGTCTCTGCGGAATCGATTGCTTTCATGAAAAAGTGTAGCTCAGGGGAATGTAAATGCTCCACTTATAGCAAGTCATTCGCAGGACCTCAAGGGAGAAAAGCGTCCTGGCGAGTTTTGGAACAAGGCGGGAGTTCGCAGAAGGGAGTAATGCCGCCGGTCTAGCGAGGGTCATTCAAACCCTGCGATCCGGACATGCTGTCGAAGTCCGGATCTGGCGTTCCGAAAACAGCGTAAATTCGAATCGGCTATGAAAGCGATATTTCCCCCTGACAGGGTGCACTCCGCGCACCTCGAGGATCTCCTGGTGCACGAAACGCGCCGGAGCTCACCTTACTGCTATTTGATCATTTGATTGCAATTTGGAAAAAGGAATCCGAATCGAAAGAGGGGTACCCGCATCGAGGCACGTTGGAAATTGCCATTGACCGGGACCTGCGAAGAAAACACCCCCCTCGGTCAAGGGGGGCGGTGGGTGGACTTGCGGCTAGGCGGGAAGTCAGTGTGCTCCTTCCGAGCCAGCCACCTTGACCAACTTATTGTACAGGCCGAGCAGGAGAATGGGTGCTACCCACTGCCCGACCCAATGGGCCTTCTCCTCGTGACCTGTCACTTCCAGGTAAAATCCCGCGGCAATCGAGCCAAGGGCTGCCCAGAGGAAAAGATCGGACGGCAGCTTTGCCGTCTGCTGTTCGAGGGTTTTGGCGATTTGTCCTTCTGAATGACGACCTGATTCTTGTTGTATGTCGAGATTCGATCTCATGGTTCTTCTCCTACAGCTGACATGAATGATACTCGAAGAATTCGAGACTCCAATCATAGTGAGAAACATGGGGAAGAATAACTTCCACATCGTGATAGGATCACCATAATCACAGTCGCGACCTCATGCTTGCGAATTTGACACGAAGGGCAACGGCGCCAGCCTCGCCAGGCTTTCAAGCAGTCGGGATTCCCGGGATCTCCCCGAAAAGAAGGTGGCCGCATGTTCTCCATTTACTCATTTCGACCGTTTCCTCGGGGAAGCCGGCTGCCCCGCCCGCAGCCTTCCGCCCTTCCCTCCGTTCGCCTTGACTTTGCTATCCTGAATCCATACAAGAGAAAGGACAGTCGTCTTATATGGGTTTCCTGTAAAAAAACAAGGCACCCCTTCATATGCAGATTGCTATCGTCCTGGGCCTGCTTGCTCTCGCCATCGTGCTGTTCGCTACGGAGAAGTTTTCCGTCGACATCATCACGCTCTTGCTTCTACTTGCCCTCGTATTGACAGCCACGCTCACTCCCGAGGAAGCTTTTCGAGGTTTCAGTAGCGAAATCATTGTCATTCTCATCTCAATCTTCGTCATCAGCGGCGCCTTGCAGCGTTCCGGCATCATCGACGCATTGGGGACGCGGCTCTACAAACTGGCGGGGAAAAACCAGAACAGCCTGCTTCTGGCGATTATGACCTTTGTCAGCGGGGTCTCCTCGTTCATGAACAACACGACCGCTACGGCCATGTTCATGCCTCCGGCGATAGGGGTTGCGAAGAGATCCAAGATAAGCGTATCGAAGGTGCTCATGCCTCTTGCTTTCGCCTCGATCATGGGAGGGACCTGCACACTGATAGGCACATCGACCAATGTTGCCGTCAGCGGCTACATCGCCAAGTCCGGAATGGAGCCGCTGACCCTGTTCGAGGTTACCCCTATCGGCCTGATCATAGTGGTGGTGGGAATCATTTATATGATGTTCGTCGGCACGCGGCTGCTGCCCGAGCACAAGGAGGAAAGCCTCACCGAGGAGTATGCCATTCGGGAGTACCTGAGCGAGATCGTCGTCACTCCCAAGTCGAAACTCATCGGGCAGAAAATATTCCAGTCCGACCTCTCGAAGATGGGGTTCCGGATTCTCGAAGTCATTCGCGACTCCCGCAAGTCTCTCCCGACCGCCCGAATGACGATACAAGCCGACGACACGCTGCTGGTCGAAGGGCGAGTCGCCGAACTGATCAAGATAAAGGATACGGCGGGAGTCGAGATTCTTGCGGACGTCAAACTCGGCGACCGGGATCTTCAGGATCAGGACATCAAGATAATGGAAGTCATCGTCACCCCCCAGTCCGATCTCATCGGCCAGAGCCTGAAGGAGGTGAACTTCCGCAATCGCTACGGCATGACTGCCCTGGCTATCAACCGCCAGGGCCAATCGCTCCGCGATAAGATCGGCCGCATCAGGCTGCGCCTGGGAGACATGCTGCTCATCCAGGGTCCGGTCGATCGCCTCCCGGGGTTCAGGAGACAGTCCGACCTGTGGATCATAGAGGAGTTTCATCCGTCTGCCTATCGAAAGAGCAAAGGGCTGCAGACGCTTATATTCTTCGCCCTGGCGATCATTGTGGGCGGACTGGGCTGGCTCCCGCTTTCCATATGTTTTCTCGGGGCGGCTCTGCTGACCATCCTTTCCCGCTCCATAACGATAGAAGAAGCGTATGAATTCATCGATTGGCGGATAATCATACTGATAGGCGGGATGACTGCCTTCGGAACGGCCATGGACGACACCCACAGCGGGGCCGCCAAGTACCTGGCCGGACTGGTGGTCGACAACCTGAGACCCTTCGGGGACCTGGTTATCCTGGGCGGCTTCTTTCTCGTCACGATGGCACTCACCCAGCCCATGTCGAACGCGGCTGCTGCACTTGTCGTGTTGCCGGTGGCTCTCGAGGCCGCCCAGGCAATCGGCGCCAACGAGAGGACCTTCGCCATCGGCATAATGCTCGCCGCCTCGGTGTCCTTCGTCTCCCCCTTCGAGCCTTCCTGCATCCTCGTCTACGGGCCCGGCCGGTACAAATTCATGGACTTTCTCAAGACAGGGCTACTGCTCAGTCTCATCCTCATGATTGTCATACTGATCATGGTACCGATGTTCTGGCCGATGCATCCCGTTGCGGGGCACGGAACAGGCTGATTGTCTTCCGGTTTCCGGATTCGACCGCTCTGTCCGATCTGTCCGATACCCCTGCTCAACCCATCTGCTCCTTCCCCTCCATTTAAATCGGTTTCATTAACATTTCCCCCAAACCTCCGTTGAAATCATAAAACTCCCCCCTGGACAAAGACACATTCATAATGTTAGGTAATAGAACCCCACTGGGGAAATACATGTGTCAGGATCAAGATCTGTTGTTTTTTAAACGAAGGAGTATATTTTTTAGGATTTCACAGCAATTCCTTGTCGATACATTCATTTTCTTGGGAGCAGCAAACATGATCGATTACAATCTCGCAGTCTCGGCTATCGATGCCCTGCTCCACAGCATGAGCGGAGCATCGCAGGTCGAAAGGTACAAGGCATACACAAGCATAGTCGGCCTGTCCCGTGAGATCGAACAATTATACAAAAGACGCGGAATATCCGATCATTATGTCAATGAAAAGTTCATTGAGATGCGGTATCATGCCGCAAATTCCGCCGGCTTGATCGACGACGGCAAAAGCCGGGAGAACCACATCCACTGGAGCAGCAGCGCACTGCGGTCGATTATTTCAAGCCTCGAGCTGCTTGGCTTCGAACACGTACACCGCTGACGAAACACCGCAGTCCGTGCTGGAAAACCGCTGAAGTCTTGGCGCCTTTGGTCTTTCCTCCCCTTCGTTTCAGAAAACCGCCCTTGAAACGCTCAATGGCAATGTTGTAAGATTTTGTGAACTGAATCGGTGACATTTGCGCAATACCCACTGATGCCACCCCCCGAGGTCTCAGGAATAAGCACTGACTCCTCCGCATTTTGAGATTCGTACCACCGGCTCAATCGAATCATGCTTCGAAACCCTGAAGGGACCACAGCTCCCGTTTGCAGCTTGCAATGAACCTTTTGACTGAGGTGACAATTTGAAGATATCTTTTTATCTCGCATGCCTGATCCTCTTTGTCCAGGGCGCTTCCACGGCATTGGGTGGAAACCTGGCCCTCATCGAAAAGAGGTTGATGGAACTCGACAAGCTGAACAAGCAGGCAGTGCAGGAAGCGGGAGAAATACCGCAGAATGGATCGGTGGCGATAGAAGCTCGGGTGAAACCCGGCGTGGCCTCTCCCGATGTCAATTCAGGAATCGGCGCCGGGCGCTTCGAATTCACCAAAAAAACAATACTCTCCATCGACGAGAAATTGCCGTTCACCGTCCAGATAAGCTCCAGCCGCTCACAGCAGCAATGCTATCGCGTCGCCGCCATGCTGCGGCGCACCGGCTATCCGGCCTTTACCTCCTCATTCGTCCTGAAGGATCAAGGACTATGGCACAGGATATTCGTCGGCTCCTTCGCCACCCGGGAGGAGGCGGAGAAGACCAGGCTGGACCTGGAAAAGGACGAAATTCCCGATGGCATGATCAGAAACATGCCCTATGCCGTGCAGATCGGCAGCGCCGGCTCGCTGGAGAGCTTGAAGGATATGCGGGACAAGCTCGGGGCCATGCAGTACATGCCCTATACCGGTTACGTGCGCGAGACCACGTCCGACCAGCCGCAGACCCGCCTGCTGATCGGCGCCTATGAGACCAGGGAGGATGCGGCCGAGCTGCTCGCCACCCTGCGCGCCGAAGGTCTTATTGCCATTGTGGTGAACCGCTGATCGGCGGAAGCCGGCCGACAAGCCTTCAGCAGTCAGCTTACGGCAAACGGCCGAATGCCGACAGCTGATGCTGTTGCCTTATGAATCCCTGAGGGCCACGGCCGGCGTGAGGGCCGCCGCCCGCCGAGCGGGATGAAGCCCGAAGATGATTCCTGTCACTATGGCCGAAAGCGGGGCCGCAACCAGGCTGAAGGTGGAAAAGATCCCCTCCCAGCCGGCGATTTTTTCGATGCCCAGGGCCAGCAGCGCGCCTGCCGCCACCCCCCAGAGGCCTCCCGACAGGGTCAGCAGGATGGAATTCCACAGGTAGAGGCTGACAACTCTCCCCCTTGGCGCCCCAAGCGCCATCCGCAGGCCGATTTCCCTCGTCTGTTCGGCGATATGGGCGAGCATGACGTTCATCACCCCGATGCCGCCCACCAGAAGTGAGAGCCCGGCGATCGCCCCCATGACGATCGAAAAGACCTTCTGGCTCTCCCGGGCCTCCCGGAGCAGAGTGACCGGTACGACCATGTTGAAGTTTTCCACATTCCGGTGATTATGCAGGAGCAACCGCTTCACCTGGCCGGCAACGGCGAGAATCGCCTCCTCTTCGGAGGCGCCGAGGGAGACGACCAGACCGTCAAGCACAACCCGGCCGGCCACGGTTTTTACGAAGGGCATGCTCGACAGGGGCAGGATGAGGATGTTGTCGAAATCCAGGGTGGAAAGCCCGGTCCCTTCGGTGAGCAGCCTGCCCCGCGGCGCGGCCACGCCGACAACCGTCGAGGGCATGGGACCCAGCTGGACGGTGCCCAGAATATCGACCCCCAGGGCCGCCGCCAGCCGATTGCCGAGCACGCAGGAATTGCCGTGATAGGCGATATCGCCGGCGTCGAGCGGCCGCCCCCTCTCGATGGCGAGCCGCTCCGCGGCAAACCATCCGCCGCTCACCCCCACCACGGTCGCCGGCACGGTCCTGCTCCCGGCCCTCACGGTGACATTGTCTTTGCGCACATACGCTCCGACGATGCCCCTGCTGCCCAGCCACTGTTCCAGCTGCCTGCCGTCCTCCTGGCTGAGCCCCTGGGACAGGTTGATGGCCCTGCCGTTTTGCCTCGGGTCCACAGCCTCGATCCGCAGGTTGTTGATGCCCATGGAACCGATTTTCTTGAAGGCTGCCTCTTTCGCTCCCTCGCTGATGGACAGCATGGCGATAAGGGCAGTGACCCCGATGCCGATGCCCAGGCTGCCGAGCAGCGATCGCAGCGGCCGGCGGCGCAGGTTTTTCCAGGCGTCGTCGATATCCAGGAGGAGATGCTGCGGCAACATGGCGTGGCTCAACTGAGAGATGGCGGTTTTCCCAGCCGCAGCACCCGGCTGCCGTAGCTGACCGCCTCCGGATCGTGGCTGACCATGATGACGGTGCAGCCCTGGCGGGTCTGGTCCCGCAGGAGTTCAAGGAGTTTTTCGGAATTGTCGGCATCGAGGCTGCCGGTGGGCTCATCGGCAAAGATCACCGCGGGTCTGCGGACGAGGG
>OBJA01002202.1_pt1 | contig 11689 bp, 11 predicted proteins | sample 1519751 | NCBI WGS metagenome assembly OBJA01 (sample SAMEA3881238, study PRJEB22517) | soil metagenome | biome: lake sediment; feature: soda lake sediment; material: sediment, water from around vicinity | place: India | collected 2013-12-23 | depth 3 m
TTCTCCTGCTCGCCTAAAATACGTCTATTCCAGACGAGAGTGCAAGCATAGGATGCTGCAATACTCCGTACACCCTTCCTTACCAAACAAGACCGATAATTTAAAAACTGGAATTCGCCCTGCCTGATTTTCATGATATAACGCTGCAAAGCTGAAACAGCCTCTGGCAAGAAATCGAAGCCAGTCTTTCGAGATATCGATAACAGACCAGGAGAAAAATTTGGGACGCGGGTTTTATACCATCATGGGGGCACAATTTTTTTCATCGCTGGCAGATAATGCGCTACTGGTCGTGGCCATTGCCCTGCTGATCGATCTGCATGCACCGGCGTACCTTACTCCCATGCTTAAGTTTGTATTCGTACTGTTTTATGTATTGCTGGCGCCTCTTGTCGGTGCCTTTGCTGATTCCATGGCTAAAGGCCGAGTCATGTTCATCAGTAATTCGATCAAGATTATCGGTTGCATATTGCTATTTTTTGCTGCACACCAGTTTTCTGCACTAGGGGCATACGCAGTCGTCGGATTGGGGGCGGCTGCATATTCTCCGGCCAAATATGGCATCCTTACGGAATTGCTGCCTCCTGAGAAACTGGTCATTGCCAACGGCTGGATGGAGGGACTGACTGTCGCATCGATTGTTCTCGGTACAGTCATCGGCGGCCTGCTCATCACCCCTTCAGTGGCTTCGGTTCTGCTCTCTCTGGATCTCCCTCTGATCAAAACAGCAGTTGACGCCAGCATCATAATCATCATGCTGTTCTATGGCATTGCCGCCGTCACTAATTTGTTCATCCCCGATACCGGAATCGATCACCGGATACTCAAGAAGAACCCGATTTTTCTATTTCATGATTTCGTTCACTGCGTAAAATTGCTGTGGTTCGACAAACTGGGCCAGATTTCACTGGCTGTCACCACCTTGTTCTGGGGTGCTGGCGCGACACTGCAATTCATCGTACTGAAATGGGCTGAAACAGCGCTTGGCTATGCGTTAAACCAGGCGGCACTGCTGCAGGGAGTCGTTGCAGTGGGCATTGCGTTGGGTGCCGTACTGGCAGCAAAGCTGGTTTCACTCCGCCGGTCGCTGGATGTCATTCCGCTCGGCATCGTCATGGGCATCGTGGTGATTCTCATGATCACGGCTCGAGATCTCTGGATATCAGTTGTACTGCTGGTTGTCATCGGTGGATTGGCAGGTTTCTTCGTAGTGCCAATGAATGCTCTGCTGCAACATCGCGGACATATCCTGATGGGTGCTGGGCACTCTATCGCTGTTCAGAATTTCAATGAAAACCTCGGTATTCTCACCATGTTGTCACTATATGCGCTACTGATCTGGTTCGATGTGCATATTTATACCGTCATCATCCTGTTTGGATTGTTCGTGTCCATTACCATGATCATGGTTCGCAAATGGCATCTGAACAATCAGAGTAAGCAGGATTCACTACACCTGATCGGTATGCAAAAACGGCAGTTCTGATTGCACTGCATGCGTTTTTAAATACAAATACTATGGAATGTGCTGCTGTTGCAGCACAGTCAATAAGTAATACTAAAAGATAAATTAGGCTTCCGTATCGTCTTCCCGGGACTGCTCTTCTTCCGGTATTCGATAACCATCAGTGGCCCATTGCCCCAGATCAAGCAATTTACACCGTTCGGAGCAGAAGGGACGATATTTGCTGGATGAATCCCAAACAACCATTTCACCGCATTGGGGACAATTTACGACTGGAGATTTACTCAATATCACCTCCATTCATCTGCACTGATTCTCATAAACTGCAGAAGGTCAGCTCAAAAGGGATATCTTCTTCATAAACTTCTACCTTGTGATCCGATCGCCAGGGAACAAAGCGGATATTGAGAGCATATTTGTTGGCACTGATTTCAGGAACACAGGGAAATTCACTGCTGATATGCAACCTCAGAAGATGTGCCTGATGCTCCGAACCAGCCTGCTGGAATAATCCCTGAACTGCGGTGTAATAACAATTTTTACCGCTGTTTCTCAGCATATTCAGCACGATATTGATTCCACCGCGGATCGGGGTAAAGGGCGTGATCCAGTCCTTGATATCTGCTCTGCGTATTTCTGGAGCCAGATTCAGCCAGTAATGATAGGCTGGCAGATCGAATTCACACGCAGCACCGGGAATGCTCATACGCTGTTTGATGCTCATCAGCCATTCATCATCGCGCAAATGTCCACCAATTCGGCCCGGGATATCCAGCAGGCCCCGAAATGCAGTATGAATATCCTGCAATATATGGTTGAGTGCTTTTTCTGATACTTCGGGATTGCTGCGTAAACTTTCCAGCATGATCCGCTGTTTGTCCAACTCCTGCAACAGGTCTGATTTAAGATCAGATCGGCTGGTGACGTCAAGAATTTCAAACAGCGCAACCAGAACAGCATGATGTTCGAAGGAGGTATCCCTGGCCGAGAAAAAATCAATCTTGTCGAACAGATCTTCCAACCTCAACAACATGCGGATGCGTTCACTCAGGGGTAATTCGTAACAGATCACAGTAAGTAAAATGGCGTTGGAACTGTAAAGCATAGCAGAAAACTGCAATATACACGCATCTTACCAGAATCGTTCAAAGGCCATGTTTGCGGGCAAGCGCCAGATATTTCCGGTGCAGTTCCTCTACCTGCTGTTGCAGATGCTGCTCATCAGAATCATTCACGATCACATCATCTGCTCGCGCAAGACGTTCATCCCGGGAACATTGCACTGCCATCACATCACGCACTCCCTGTTCACTCAATTTGCTGCGCAGCATAGTGCGGAAGATCTGCAGGGATTCGGGACAGTCGATCACCAGCACGCGATCCACCAGTTTGAGGTAGTTACCGGTTTCCAGCAGTAAAGGTACGACCACAATACCGTATTTGGATTGGATAAGTGGAAGGTGTCGCAGAGTTTCCTGATAAATCAACGGATGAAGTATGGATTCGAGACGGTGCCTTGCAGCTTCGTCAGAAAATGCCAGTCTGCGCATTGCTGACCGATCCAGTGAGCCATCGTCCAGGATGAAACGATCACCAAATGCAATACGGATCGGGTTGATTGCCTTGCCGGCAGAACGTGTCAGTTCGTGTGCAATCTGGTCAGTATCGATGATTTCGACGCCCAGTTCCCTGAACAAATCGGCTGCTCTGGTCTTGCCACTTCCGATTCCGCCAGTCAATCCGATAATCAGTGCCATTATCAGAACATGGCAAGATAAGCCTGATTGATCTGCTTACCCCAGAACAGGGCGATCAGCCCGCCTCCGGCCAGATAGGGGCCAAAGGGAAGTGTCATGTTTTTCGAATGGCCGCCAGATAAAATTAGAATTGTACCAACGACGGCACCCGCTACCGAAGAAAACAGAATAACCAGTGGCAGCAATTGCCAGCCCAGCCAGGCACCGATTGCAGCCAGCAGCTTGAAATCACCATATCCCAACCCTTCCTTGCCGGTCAGCAATCTGAACAGCCAGTAAACGCTCCAGAGCGTGAGATAACCCGCAACCGCACCGATCACGGCCGAATGAACATCGGTAAAACCGTTATTCAGATTGACGATCAGTCCCGTCCACAACAAGGGCTGGGTAATACTATCCGGCAAAAGCTGGGTATTCAGATCGATAAAGGTCAGGACGATCATCGCCCAAATAAAAATCAGGATAGCAAACAGGAGGCCACCGAAACCAAAATGCCAGGCAGCCAGACCGCTCAGAATAGCTGTCAGCGCCTCGACCAGAGGATAGCTGAACGGAATACGTGTATGGCAGCCGGAACACTGCCCGCGCAAAAAAAGGTAGCTGATGATCGGAATATTCTCAAAAATGGAAATTTTATGCCCACACTGCGGACAACCGGATCCTGGTATGGCCAGGTTATACACCGGCAGCGCTGTTATCTGCTCCCCGCGCAGTTCTGCACATTGTTGCTGCCACTCACGTTTCAGCATCTCGGGCAGCCGATGAATCACTACATTCAGAAAACTGCCCAGGATCAGGCCGATTATCGAGATAAACGAAGCGAAAAAAAGAAGTGAAGTCTGCAGGGTATCAAGAAAGTTCATGTACTGTCTGTCCGTTCCAATCCAGTTTCAGAGATGGCAATAACTTATCAGCCAACGACCTGCCCCATTTTAAAGATGGGCAGATACATGGCAACGACCATTCCACCAATGAGCGTCCCCAGCACGACCATGATGATCGGCTCCATCAGACTGGAAAGCGCTTCTACCGCATCATCCACTTCTGCCTCGAAAAAATCTGCAATTTTGCTGAGCATGGCATCAAGCGAACCTGATTCCTCACCGATGGAAACCATCTGCAACACCATGGAAGGAAACACACTGGTGGCTGTCATGGCATCTACCAGACTGCTGCCCGTACTAACTTCATTCTGTATATTTCGGGTAGCTTCGAAATACACCTGATTTCCGGCCGCACCCGCCACGGAATTGAGCGCTTCGACCAGAGGAACACCGGCAGCAAACATGGTTGAAAGTGTGCGAGACCAGCGCGCGATAGTAGCTTTACGGATCACTTCTCCAAAAATCGGTAACCGCAGCGCCAGTCGATCCATCACATGCTGCACCACTGTAGAGCGCTTCCATGTATAGAAGAATGCGTACAGTCCGCCACCGGCACCTCCAAAAATCGCCCACCAGTAATCCACGAAGAAATCAGAAATCGCCATCACCATCAGGGTGGGGGCAGGCAGATCGGCACCAAACCCCTGAAAAAGCTCTTTGAAAGCCGGGATCACAAATATCATGATTACCGCAGTAATGATGAATGCAACCACAATAATCGAAACAGGATAGAACAGGGCTGATTTGATTTTTCCCTTAATTGCCTGAATCTTTTCCTTATAGGTGGCCAACCTGTCCAGCAAGCTGTCCAGGATACCAGCAGCTTCTCCAGCGGCCACCAGATTACAGAACAGGGAATCGAAATAAAGCGGATGTTTTCTGAAGGCATTGGCCAGACTGCTACCCGTTTCCACATCAGATTTGATGTCCATCAGTAATTTTCCCACAGCACGGTTACTGTGTCCCTTACCCACAATATCAAATGCTTGCAGCAAAGGCACCCCTGATTTCATCATTGTCGCAAGCTGACGTGTAAACAGTGTTATGTCCTTATCCGTGATCCTTCCACCAGCTCTGGCTTTGGTGACTTTCGTCACTCTGATGCCCTGACGGCGCAGTGTGGAAGTCACTACGACGGTGCCGGCAGCACGCATCTCACCTTTGACAGCCTTGCCAGCTTTATCCTTTCCTTCCCACAGAAAATTGAATTCCTTGATTTTCTTTTCTGATGCCGCAACTGTCGCCATACCCGTTCCCTTTTGGTTTTCTGATTCGGATCATGGCTATTACGGCAGAAATTTCAGAATGATTTAACCGGTATTTTTCTCATTTCTGCCAGACAGTCAGCAACAGTCGGGTAACGCAATCGAACCCGCAATTCCCGTTTGATGCGATCATTGGTCAAACGTCTCGATTCGAGCATGAAGGACAGGAGGCCCGGGGAGATCACTTTCCGCGCTTCCTGACGGGTAATTCTTTCCGGGCGAGGCAAAGCAAAATGATCTGCCACCAGATCGAAATACTCTCCCATTTTCAAACAGGAATCATCGCTTGCATGATAGATTCTGCCCGGCCTGCCAAAATGCAGCACTGCCACGATAATGCGGGCCAGATCATCAGCGTGAATATGGTTGGTATAACTGTCCTCGGTCGACAACAGCGCGGGTGTCCTCTGTTGTAAACGCTCGAGCGGAAGCCGGTTGTGTGCATAAATCCCTGGTACACGCAGAATGGATATCTGTACTTGATTACGGATCCCCCAGCTTCTGACTTGACGTTCTGCATCCAGCCGCCTGAATGCACGTGCATTCTTCGGGTTGACCGGATGGCTTTCACTGACCCTGCTACCGCTGCAATCCCCGTAAACCCCGCTGGTACTGATATAGATCAGCCGTTGTGGTAGTATTCTCGTTTGTGTTTTTGATGAATGTCTGGAAAGTGCGGACAACAGGTGCAAGGTACGCGTATCACGTTCGCCGTGACCCAGAGGCGGGGCAAGATGCAATACCCTATGCGCAGCAAGTCCGGCTATTTTGTCGAGGCTTGCAGGTTGATCGAGATCGCCCACTATCGGTCTGATACCCAGTGCATGCAGATGGCCGGAATTTTCTGCTCTGCGACATAAACCAAACAGTTGGTAGCGCTTTTCGAGCAGACCAGCCGCTCTTGAAGCAACATCACCACATCCTACGATCAACAGCTTATTTTTCATAATTCCTATTATAAATCATACCTCCCCGATGGCGTCTTACCGTATTACCTTCAGACCAAGCAACCGTACCATCACTACTGAGTCGGCCACCGAGACCATTCTTGAAACAGCACTACGCTATGGATTGTCCTTACCCTATGGCTGTCGTAATGGTTCTTGCGGCACATGCAAAGGAAAAATTATACAAGGGATCGTCGATTACGGCGTTCATAACGAAGAAACGCTGACGGAACAGGAAAAAAACCAGCAACTGGCACTCTTCTGCTGCGCCCGGCCGCTCTCTGATCTGGAAATAGAATGCCAGGAAATCGAAGCAATCAAAGACATCAGGATTCGCACCATGCCTTGTCGGGTACACAAACTGGAACATGTCGCATCCGATGTCATGATTATTTACCTGAAACTGCCTGCAAATGAACGATTGCAGTTTTTACCAGGCCAGTATATCGACATCCTGATGAAAGACGGTCAGCGCCGCAGCTTCTCTCTGGCCAATGCTCCCGCTAATGATGAATTTCTGCAGCTACATACCCGCAATTATACGGGCGGGGTATTTTCGGAATACGTTTTTTCTCACATGAAGGAAAAAGATATCCTCCGGTTCGAAGGCCCTTTGGGATCATTCTTTCTGCACGATGCGCCCAAGAAAGACACTCCCATTATCCTTCTTGCTGGCGGCACCGGCTTCGCACCGGTAAAAAGCATGCTGGAACATATTTTTCAGACGGAAAACACTCGCTTTACCCACAACACAATCAGGTTGTATTGGGGCGCACGAACCAGAGATGGCCTCTACTTGAATGATCTGGCTGAAAAATGGGCAGTCGAGAATGAAAACTTCAGTTATATCCCGGTGCTATCTGATCCACTCATAACCGATCATTGGCCGGGAAGAAGCGGCCTGGTCCATCAGGCTGTCCTGGAAGACATGAACACGTTGTCTGACTGTCAGGTTTACGCCTGTGGCGCGCCTGCCATGGTAAAAGCTGCTTTTGATGATTTCACTCACCAGCGCAACTTGCAAAGTGAAAATTTCTTCTCCGACGCATTCGTTCCTTCCAGACCGGAAACAGCCTGATAAATCAGGCTGTACCAATCCGTTTCAGGGCAAAATCAAGCCCTTTGCGATAATGCTCGCTCGCTGCTTCCTGTTTGCCCAGTCTCTCGAACAATTGGGCCAGAGCAAGATGCACCGGATATCCTGGTTCGATTGACAAGCTGGCTTCAAGGTAGCTCTGTGCCTTGCCCCACAACTCTCCATAAGTGCAAAGTCTTCCCAGCGTCAGCAGCAAACCGGCATTGTTCGGATATTTCGTAAGCCAGCTTTCTGCGCGCTGTATCTGCCAGCTGACCACACCACTCTTACAATCGGCATATAACGTCACGAGTTCCGGATAGGGCCGAACATCCAGACCGTTTTCGATGATTTTCTGAGCTGTAGCATTATCCCCCAGGGAAATCAGGGCACGAGCAGCGGCTACCGCAAGTTTGCCATCGAGTTTTTCCCGACACGACAAACTCCCCCAATATTTTCTCAACGAGGCAATATCTTTCGCATTCTTTCTGATATTTTCCAGATGAGCACGGAATCGCAGTTCATCGATGAGCGTTCTGTCAACAGCAGAGCGATTCGCCAGCACTTTTGTCAATTCCAGTACAGCATCCCAGTTCCCGGCCATCTGACGCGCTTTCAACTCCAGTAACAGCACTGCCGTACTTTGCAGGCCACCGGTCGAATAGAGTGACTGCAATGCAACCAGCGCATCGCCAGGGCGCCCCTCATCCAGCAATAACTCTGCTTGAGCAATCAATGCGAGTGATCGGCCCACTGGTACCTGCTCTCTGGCAACAGTCAGCAAACGGTCACGCAGTGCATAGTTTCTCTGCTGATGAGCTGACCGGGCTCCTACAACAGCGTTTAAAGCCTTGATCGTTTGTTTGTCCGCCAGTCTGGCAGCCTTTTCCGCGAGCGCCACAGCTCTGTCATAGCGGGTTTCAAAAAATGCCTTCAGTCCGGACCGTGTCAGCCGTTCGACTTTCCTGCTGCGCAGACCGGACAAACCCGACAGCGCCCTCAGCAATGCATAAAACAGGATAAAAGCAAGCAGCAAGATCAGAATAAACGTATTGAACGCAAGCTCGACTTTATAAGGCGGCACCGTAAACAGTACCGAACCCGTATTGTAATATGCAGTCAATACAATGGCGGCCGCCGCCGCAAACAGTGCCAACACCCACAATACCAGCTTCATCCCCCTCCCCTTTCATGGTAAGTTAGTTCTAACGCACGGCTTTCAGAAGTTTTTCGGTATCCGGCAACCGTGATCCGATATCGATGCCAGCCAACCTCTCCAGCTCTTTCAGTACATCTCTAACCGACTGAGCCTCGATATCAAAATACCGCTGTATCCAGTCTGATGCCGATTTCACAGCGGAACCAAAGCCCTCCTCATCCCGAGTCAGCAAGGCAAAGCGGGCCAGTATCAATTGCAACTCGATGTTTTCTTTCAGAAGGTGAGCTTGAGAAGGTGCCAATAAGGGTATTCCCTGATCTGTCTTTTCAATTTTGACCAGTCGACTGAGATCCTCGCCGATTTCACGCAGATAACGCTGCCACCATTCTGATTCGGGCACATCCTTGTACTTTTCAGACAAATCGATGCTGATCAGATGGGCTTCCATTGCCAGTGGAAGCGTTTCGATCTGTGCTGCAAGCGTGTCAATATCCCGGGAAATTTCAGAAACATCCACAACAGGTTGTGTTTCCAGTCGTTCAATCTCTCCAGTCAATATTACAGTCAGTTTTGAAGTACCGAGAGTATCATTCGATTGCAGTAATTCGTATGCGTATTTCAGCAGGACAAGTGCGGAACGCACATCACCGGTTAATCGCAATTGACGGTCACTCGCGACGATAAGGCGTTCAACCGCCCCCAAAATCCAGGCATCGGATCGGGTACCATTACCTTCGTCGGCAGGCAGTTCAACAACTGCCGGGGAGAATGCAGGATTGGCCTGCAAATTTTCTTCAAGGAGATTTAACCGCTGTTCCACTTCTGCTTTCCTCGCTTCAAGCTCGTCAAGCATTTTGCGGGAACGATTGCTGAAAACATCTGCATCTGCCAGGTATTTCGTCAGAGAGTGCTCCATTGCAGCAATGTATCCCTGCTTACCTGCCCAATTCCACAGCATGACAGCCACTGCAAGTATCAGGATGATCAGTATGAAAAGAGCCAGGCGACGGGCTGATCCGGGAGTCGAGGTCTGCGTGTGCTTATTCATATGATTGAATGTTTTTAGCGAGATTACATTTTTTGGAAATACTCCAGCAAGCCTCGTATTGTTCCTTCGTCTCCGAGAGGAGTGCGGTATATTTTTTTAATCCCGAGCTCCCGGGCTTTGCGCTCTATCCGCTCATGTGCAGTGAACACCGGCGTGGCTTTGAGCAATTGTTGGCCGGTTTCACCGATCATGTCAAATAAATTATCCAGACCTTCACTGCTACTTATGACCACTGCCTGAATCCCGTCATCACACCAGTGTTTCAGCAACGGCAGCGGATCAGCTTCCGGTTTGTGACGACGATAACATTCAATGTATTCAACACTGGCTCCGCGCTCACGCAATGTATCTCCCAGCAATCTCCGTCCGTCATTACCGCGAAAAATCACTACCTGCCTGCTCTGCATGACCTGTAACTGAGGCATGCACAGCAATGCCTCGCTGTCAGAGCCCTCTTCGGGAACAATCACATTGGTGATGCCGTAGCGTTCAAGGACCCTGGCACTCCCTTTACCCACGGTTGCTACCAGTACATGCCACGGCCAGCTGCGGTTGATCTGAACTAGTGGAATGACTTTCTCCACGGCATTCGGGCTGACAAACACGGCTAAATCGAACTCATCGAGTCTTGCAATCAGATCAAGCAGGGGTTGTTTGTTTTCACTGTCGGAAATTTCCAGCACAGGAAACAACCAAGGCTCTGCGCCCAGTTCTCTGACTCGTGCTGCCAAACCACTTGCCTGATGCAGAGGACGTGTAACCAGGATACCTTTACCAGCCAGCCGATTGAAGGACAAATCCACCCCGGTTTCAACCCCGATCCAAGTCACTTTTCACGCCAGTGCAGCAAGAATTTCCTCCGCACCATGAGCTTTCAGGTTTTGTGCCAATTGCTGACCCACCTGCTCGCCTGATTCCGGTTTACCACATAATTTATCCGCAATCATCCTGGATCCATCAGGAGTCGCCACAAAACCGCGCAAGGTCAATACACCTTCGAGAATCTCAGCAAAACCACCCAGAGGCACTTGGCAGCTGCCCCCCAGCATGCGGCTCATGGCACGTTCCGCCTCCACACAGTAAGCTGTTGCAGCGTGGTGCAGCGGCTTCATCCACTCCTCCATATCAGGATCATTGTCACGACATTCGATACCCAGCGCACCCTGTCCAACCGCAGGAAGGCTCAATTCGGGTGGCAGCAGCATACTGATGCGATACCCCAGTTCCAGACGCTTCAATCCGGCTGCAGCCAGAATGATCGCACCGTATTCTCCCTCATCCAGTTTTCTCAGCCGCGTCTGGACATTGCCACGCAACGGTCGCACTTGCAGATGAGGAAAACGCGCACGCAACTGAGACTCACGCCGCAGGCTGGAGGTACCCACCACACTCCCGGCAGGCAATTCTTCCAGACTGGAGAAATCATTCGAAACAAAAGCATCGCGCGGATCTTCCCGTTCCGTAATGGCTGCCAGTGTGAATCCGGATGGAACAATCATCGGTACATCTTTCATGGAATGTACGGCGATATCCGCACGACCATCTTCCAGCGCCAGCTCGAGCTCCTTGATAAAAAGTCCCTTGCCACCGATTTTCGACAGGGAAACATCCAGAATCTGATCTCCTTTGGTCGTCATGCCAAGTATGGTGATATCAGTTTGCGGGTATAATTCGAGCAGACGGCCCCGAATGAAATTCGCCTGCCACAAAGCGAGCTGGCTCTCGCGTGATGCAATAACAATTTTTTTAGGACTGGACATAGCAGAAATCCGAATTTACGGCAATGCGGCCATTCTAGCATGGCCGCCCCCGGTACGGATGATGACGGATGACTGCGCCTTCATCCCGGCCCCTAAATCCACGATTACAGGAGACGCGCAATAATGAGTCTGAATATCCGAGCAAACGTTATCCCCGAGAAAAACACACCCAACGAAAAAGATTATCCGTTGCGGGAAGATATTCGTTTGCTGGGGCGTATGCTGGGGGATACCATACGAGAGTTGGAAGGTGAAACGATGTTCAACCTGGTCGAAACCATTCGCCAAACATCCGTACGCTTCCGGCGAGATCAGGATGAAGCGGCCGG
>OBJA01002203.1_pt1 | contig 11686 bp, 3 predicted proteins | sample 1519751 | NCBI WGS metagenome assembly OBJA01 (sample SAMEA3881238, study PRJEB22517) | soil metagenome | biome: lake sediment; feature: soda lake sediment; material: sediment, water from around vicinity | place: India | collected 2013-12-23 | depth 3 m
ATCCCGCAGGAGAGCATAGACAGTTGCACTGGTTTTATTATCAGGGATCTCAACCGTGTCTATCTCATCAGGGCTGTTGGGTGTCTGATGCCAGTTTGCATGTGATTCGATTACAACGCGAAATGGTTTCCCGGGTGTAATATGAATCTTCACGGAGTCAGAAAAGCTCTGGTACCGGGCATCGATCGTAACTGTTCGATAAGCACGCTTTGGTATATAGGTAGCCGACGAACCGTTCGATACATTAAATTGGCCAGAGGAATCAGTGATGTGCAGATTGTCATGCTCCACAAGATTCCAGAATATCGAATCTGCAGGAACCGTGTTGGTAAGCCAGATACCATGGGAATCGAAGATCCTGGCAATCATGTTGACAGGATAACCGGCTTGTATAGTGGTATCGAGCGGGAATGGTTTCCCTTTATCTGTGCATAATTGCAACTGAGCTGGTGCCCCGGGAATAACTTTCACCCGTAGCTGAGTATAAAGGAACTGTTGAAAGGTCGCTTCTATGATACCAGTACCGGTATCATCCGGGCAGAATCTCAGCTCGGGCTGCGCTTCGAAACGTTTATTTGCAGGACTACCTGAAGTGCTCCAGATAACGGAAACTGGTTCCCAGATGCCAGTATCGATTCTGCGTCCCTGTGTGATGAGATTGACACAACTATCTATTGAAAAGGTAATAGCACTGTTAAACGTTATTCCTGTATTGTTCAGTAAACCGATGCGAATGGAGTCATAACTGACAGTAGCTACACTGACCAGAACGGTATCGCTGAGCGTGTCCTGCTCATACACTCCCTTTGCAAAAACCCCGATATTTCCGTTTCCCTGGTTTCGCTCAATGATACCTTCACCAAGTGCTGCCCGACCCGTCCGGACAGTTGCAATACCCGGATTTAAAGTTAATTGTAAAAATGATGAAGACGTGTCCCAGACAGTATTATTACTTGTTTGAACAAAATTACCAAACGTATCTCTAAACAGGGCAAACACATTTCTTGAGATGAGATTCGAGGGTAGCTGAATTTGAGGGAGTTCTATTGCCCGGTTGAAACTGAAACCAGTCACCGAAGTGTCTGCTATCAGTTCTATTGATAATTGAGCAGGTCTTCCTGGTTTAACATACACAGATCTACATGTGCTAATGGTATCATTATGAAAGAGAAATGACGCGCAGATAGAAAAGTTCTGGAAAGCTGAACGTCCATGGAAAAACATTGATCCTGGTTGATTCCCAGGCTGCATTGTATCAGCATGGACAGTCAATCCCGTAAGGGTCCAGGTTACCAGAGAGTCGAACTGCGGACTGCGCACCTTCTGACCAGCCGAATCAGACCACACCTGGGCTCTGCACATGATAAAATCACCGGCTGAAACGGTGTCTTTATCAAAAATGAGCGAAAGCGAGTCGGGAATAGTTTCCACATTGAGAGTAAGCCCGGTAACTTTAAAAATCACATCATTGAAATCAAAATCAGAGGTGACAAGAGAATCCATAAATGGATTAATCCTCACCCCTTCATCTTCAAAGCCAAAGACTATGGTATCAGTTACATGACCGGAAGTATCGAGTATTCTTCCTGCAACAGACCAGCGATGTCCAAACCCTGGACGCACGCCGAAATCTCTGGCCACAAAACGTGCTCCAGGATAGACCGACTGATTTTGTGGATCGATGCCATATCTGTTTTGGCCGGTATATCTGTTGTTATTTGCATTCTGGCGTCGGTACATGAAGAATATCTCGGTTCCAGGTCTCAGTGGGTTCCGCAGAGCATTAGTAAGATTGATTCGAGCTCCTGATTGCTGGTTGGTAAATAAAAACAGTGCAGAATCCGCATAGCCTGGAACCATACAATAGAGATTGCCGGTCATGTCTGATTCCGAAGATTGCAGCCATACTACAATGGAATCGGACGGGTCCATATAATAAAATGATGCACCAACATACAGTTCAGTTGAGTCGCTTATTTGCCAGAGAAGTCTTCTGGATATACTGTCTGGGTCAAATTTTACCGTTTGAGCGAGTATCGCGAAACTCAGGGATACTATAAGCAGTATAATCCTGTTCATTACTACCATTTCTATGTGATAATGTGATCTGGAAAACTGATTGATCATAAATATGAGGGGTTACTTTCCAAGAGTGTACCGGTATGAATTTCTCTTACCATCCTGATTAACCGTCAGAAGATACATCCCTGAGCTTGACTGAGGTAATGTAAGAGTAATACTGCCTGATCTGGTCGTAGCCTGCTGTAAGATTCGCCCCTTTATATCGTGAATGCTAATGTGCGCAGGAGCCCTGCGCTCTAAACGGATCGTTACCACAGAACCGGAAAATCGAAATGTTGATTCAAGGGGGCGGTTAACTTTAGAGATCGTTCCTGATGTACCTGAAACAACCATTCCGGAGTGTGTTTCGATTTCTGTATCTGCAATGGCATCGAAATTCTCCAACAGTGCTTCCGATAAAAGAAGCTCTGTTGTATCGGATGTTTTTTTACTGAATTTAATAAACATGAGATAACCATTTCCGCTGACACACTTTGCTGCATCAGTTTCCAGTAACGATGCTGCAACTATCAGACGTGTTGAATCCTGACGCGAGGGAGAACATTTGGAAAAAATGTTGCCCCCATTTTTTTTCAACACGTTAGTGACAGACCCAAAATCTTCCAGGTACGAAACAAATTGCAGCTGTGTGGTATCGTATTCCAGGGTTACCTGAAAATCATACAACCCGGCAAGACCGGTTGCGTAGATAGCACTGACAAAGGTATCCCCTCTGTTGCATACTCCGGTAGAATCAATGAATGACGAGCTCGTATCGAAATTGATATACAGTTTCGCTCCACTGTTTGGACCTGCAGTTGTGATACTGAACAAAATAAGAAGAAATGATAGTGTTTTCAATTGCATCGTAAATCTTCTACTCCTCTAGTTCCCAGCATTTACCGGCCGTGCTGATGTCTCTAATATCAATAGTTTCGTGTCCTGGTGCAGAGAGTTTAAGGTTGCATTCAGGATTCCAACTTGAATCACGCTCTGTAGTCTCCCACAATCGTGATATCTTTGAAATGTCTCGAATGTCTACTTTGCCGTCACCTGTTACATCTCCCAGAATCCGCGTTTTGTAATGGTGGAGCTTGGATCCTTGCTGGATAAAAATATCAGGTTTTCCTTCGGCATTAGTGATCGCGAAGATGGCAAGAGAATCTCCATACACTCTTTTTCCACCACAGTTAAGATCTTCAAGGTACGTTAGCGTGCTGAACTGGTTATCGATGCTAAAGATCCTAAGAATGCCTTCATGCTGGATTATCAACTCGTTGTTGCTATCTCCATCAGTATCGATCAGAATGAATGGCCCTTTCATAGCTGTAAACGATGCACCAGAGGGGGTTGTACACTCCCGCGAAAACTGGAATGATGGCGTTGCGTCGGTTCCTGTATTTGTATAAATAAAGAGCCCTTTACCTTCATTATGCACAATGAGATCTTTCTTAGAGGTACCATTGACATCGAAAACATTAGGGTAGAGTTTATCACCCGGGCATCTGATTAAAGTGTCCATGATTTCATTCTTCATGTTCAGCACAACAACATTACCGGAACGATCTGAAAACAGGCAATCATAGGTCCTGTCATTGTTCCAATCGATAAAAGTATGGAACAGCGGAGATTCTGGTAATGATGTGTTTGTCAGAGTGAGAGCATTTGGCCGTAAAACCAGCGCTGAATCAAGTGATGGATAACCCGAAAGTGTGTTCCCTTTCCAGTGCGTAAGGTCGCACAACCCATCTCTGTTGAAATCGATCAGGGAGAATGTCCCATCAATTGTAAGGTCTGCGTTTGTGGTACGTATCGTTTCCGGTCCGCACAGCATCAATGGAATCGCAGGTTTTAAACTGCAGTACTGTACTATCGCAGTGTCTGCCAGAATAGAAGATGAAAACCTCTGGGGCCGGTATCCTTCATGTTGAACCTCAAACCAGTATACACCTGGCAAAGCAGAAATCGTTACAGAGTCTTTTCCTAAAAATTCACCAGCATGACTTCCTGAGGGCATGCAATATACTCTACTTTCTTCAGGATAACATTTAATACTCAGTGAACCGGTTTTGCTTACGTTTATAGTAACTGTAATGCTGTCAGTAAGAATACCATCAGTGGCATAAAATGTAACTGGAAACGATCCAGAGAGATAGGTGACTGGCCATCCGAATATACCTGTACCATCATTTGAAGTTACAAAGGTAAATTCTGGAAGATTGCATGAGACGGACAGTATCGGAATGGTACCGTTATTGTCAGGATCATACGCCTGAACAGAGAATCTGACCACATCACCGTAGTGCGTATTTACATCTGGTATGCTGTGAATGACAGGAGCACAGTTGATATTACGGACCACCGCACCTATGGTGATGGTATCTGAGAAAGTCTGGTCTGATGCGACTGCTGTGAAAAGAAACCTACCCGATACGTCACACCCGGGTTCCCAGAATATGATACCACTTCCATCTCTGTTATCGGTAAACGTCGCTCCCTGGGGCTTTGAGATAAGCTTCAGCACAGGAATCGTTCCATCCTGATCAACTGCCTCAATCGTCATTTGAATCTGCTGATTCTGATTAATGGTGATGTCTGGATAAGGCAGGAAAACAGGACCGGTAACATTTTGGTTTGTAACCCTGATGGTAACCTGATGTTCTACCTTTACTGCTGTATCTGCCTGGTCGATGGCAATAATCGTGAAACGGAAAATACCAGTATCCTGCGGAGTCCAGGTGAAAAGGCCGCTTCCTTCATTGTCTGTAATAAATGATGCTCCGGACGGAATACCGGATGCTCTTACGACTGGTGGTGTACCATCCTGATCGGTTGCATAAGCAAAGATTGTAATAGGCAGATGGACCGGCGTTGCAGTATCGCTGGTTGAAACAGTCAAAACTGGCGGGAATCCATTTGTATCTCGTACTTCTATGATTATGGTATCGCGAACCGTTGTAAGGTCATCTTCGGCTTCAAAAATGATCATATAGAATCCGTTGTCATTAGCATCGGGCAGCCAGGTAAATGTTGCGGTACCATTATTATTATCGATAAACTCTGCTCCTGGAGGTGCGTTGATAATCCTGATTGTGGGTGTTGTACCATCGCAATCGTATGCGTTTATGGTAGTGGTGAATAGCTGTAGCTCATGGGCGACATAGTAGCTGGTCGTGTCAAAAACAGGCGGGAAATTTACATCATCTATTCTGAGGTGAAATCGACCACTGACTGTATCGATAAAATCAGTTGCGCGTATGACGATCTGGTAATCGCCGTGATCTGTGCATCCCGGACGTAACGTTAAAACTCCTGAACCATTCTCGTTATCGATAAAGGTGTAGGGAACAGAAATATGCTCCATAATGAGAAACGGTATCGTTCCATCGGAATCCGATGCAGTTATGACCAACGATATGGTTTCACCTTCGATCATAAAAGTATCTTGTGGGACGATTAGAACTGGTAGACGGTTTCGGCGAACTGTTACCGACTGCACTGCTGAATCGCAGTTACTGTTTGTGTCACAGGCTTTCCAGGAAATAAGGGTCGTTCCTTCAAAAAACAACGTATCAAGAGGCAAGCCGTCGTTGCGCACCGCTTCAATCGTAGTTTCGGTACAGTTATCAAGAGCACGGATAGTGTCTATGTGCACTTCGCAAGACTGCCTGGAGGCTTGAATGATAATAACGGTGTCTGACACTTCTTCTATAACAGGAGAAATGGTATCACTGATGATTACTGTCTGAAGTTGAGTGCGAGTATTACCATGCCTGTCATCATAAGTCCAGGTTACGGTGTGGGTACCCTGATCATGAATCTGTAGTGGAGTGGAAGCAGAACCGACAATCCGGCCGGAACATTCGTCGAATGCGTATGGCGGGGTAAGTTCTACACTGCACACCCCTCGAAGAATCGGTAATGATGCGATCTCCGGGACCGGCCCTGTTGTGTCTTGTACTATGACTACCTGTTTTTGTGTTACTGCATTTCCGTTCCCATCATCATAGGTCCAGAGTATTTCAAATGTTCCCTGCTGCTCATAGCGAAGCTGGTCGGCAGTTGTCGCAATGATTGTACCTCTGCAATTGTCCGTTGCAACAGGTGATGCAGTCACCACAACAGAGCATTCACCCTGTAGAACTGGTAATGTATCAGCTTGTGGCACGGGAGGGGTAGTATCCCTTACGATGACCGTTTGGGTCTGAGTCGTTATATTTCCGTTCCTGTCATCATAGGTCCAGAGTATCTCGTAAGTTCCTTGTTGCTCATAAAGAAGTGGGTCACTCGTAGTGGCAATGATTTGTCCATTGCACTCATCGGTAGCACGAGGCAATGCAGCCACCTCAACGGAGCACTCACCCTGCAAAACTGGCAAAGAACTGATTTCCGGGACAGGGGGACTTGATTCTCGTACAATTACCACCTGTGTCTGCGTAATTGAATTTCCATTGCTGTCAGTATAATTCCAGTTTACCTGAAATGTCCCCTGTTGTTCATAGGTAAGCGGATCAGCGGTACTTGCTAGTATCGTATCCCCGCATTCGTCAATGGCAACAGGTGTATCATTCACGGTGACGGCACATTCGCCCTGTAAAACCGGCAGTGAATCAAGGACCGGTACTGGTGGAATGGTGTCACGTACGATCACTACCTGTATCTGTGTGAAAGTATTTCCGTTCTGGTCTTCGTAGGTCCATAGTATCTGGTAGGTCCCCTGTTGATCATAGAAGAGTGTATCGGTGGTTACAGCGCTGATTACTCCTGAACAGTTATCATGTGCCAGAGGTACCGATGTTACTTCGACTGAGCACCCACCTCTAATGACTGGCAAAGAATCGAGTTCTGGAACCGGAGGAGTCGAGTCGTGTACGATAACTGTTTGTGTCTGAGTGGCTGTATTACCATTTCCATCATTGTAGGTCCATACTATCTGATAGGTCCCCTGTTGATCATACATGAGAGTGTCGGTAGTCGTTCCATGAATGATTCCTGCACAGAGGTCTTCAGCTGTGGGAATTGACGTTACTTCAACAGTGCATTCCCCCTGGAGTATTGGTAGTGTATTGACATGTGGAACAGGTGGTGACCTGTCTTGAATGATGATAGTTTGTGATTGTGAGAATGAATTTCCGTATGAATCAGTGTAGGTCCAGAGTATCTGGTATGTCCCCTGGCTGCTGTAGGTGATTGGATCAGATGTCGATGCTGTAACAGGGCCGGAACAGTTGTCGGTTGCAGTTGGAGCGGTAACTGTTACTGTACACTCTGCCGAAATCTCAGGGAGGGTTAGGAGGTCGGGAACTGGAGCGATAGTGTCAAACACAGCAATCTGCACTGTGTCGAAATCGGACAGCCCCTGGCTGTTTGTGATACGCAGGATAATGGAGTGATTCCCAACTGGTAGACTGATTGAGGGAGTGGGACCGGTTAATGAGCCGGTAAATGGACCTGTCCAGGTATGGGTAATGCTTCCTCCTTCAGGGTCGTAGGATCCTGAACCATCAAGAACGGTGACTATCTCACAACTGCTCTGGATGTAAAGATTCTGATCAGGACCAGCATCTGCAACCGGATTGCTCCCTGAGCAAAGTTGCAGGCTTAAAAATCCCTGTTGGGGGAATCTGGCAGCTGCTCCTACACTGTCGACCGCCCGTATATAGTAATCTATTCCACTCGAGGTAATTTTATTACCCGGAATAGCCGCACTGTACTGGTCTGTGCTGGTTTCACTCATGGTATCTGCAGTGAAAAATGTCTCGTTACCTTTCTTGTAGTAGAGCACAGCATAGAATGTACCATCACTGTCGGTTATGATCGACGAAATGCTGGTGTCAACTCCTGCATGTACACACTGGAAAGGTGTGTGGGTTATTGACGGGACCTGGTTTTCAATTGGTATGACATACGGCTGTGCTTCCGGTGCTAAAACATTAGGAGAGCGGCCGATCAGGTTGTAGTTATCCGATGCCAAAATATAGAAGTCGATACCGGGAAAGATTACTGATGCAGAGGGTATGGTAGCCGCATAGCGGTCACCCGATACCCGGAGCATGGGTAATTCAGAATATGCGCCGGTTACGATGTTGGAGCGTCGATAAAATAGGCGAACACTGCCGATGACTCCATCGTCTATTACATCCGCAGAAATGATAAGTGGCTGGTTAGCAGACTGGTTTACACCGATCATATTCTGCGTTTCTTCGCTCAGAGTAATGACCGGTGGTGTATTATTCTCATTCCAGTAAACGGTATCTCTGTCTATGTGATTATTTAGCTCGACTGAAAGCACTACTTCGTGTATGTCTCCATTGAATATTATATCCGGAGAACGATAGCAAAGGATGTATTGAGCCTCAATGTCCCGTTTGATCTGTGCGTACAGTTGTGCCAATCCGGATGCGGTGGGTGAGTGTGAGTAATAACCCCCTGTGCTGTCAGATAGTTGTTGTAAAATTGTACGATCAGCAGATGTGCCTATTCCAATGCCGTAGATAGTCACATTGCTGTTTCGCGCAGAATCAATTACCTCACGAATCGGAATATCTGAACTGCTATTCATTCCATCCGAGAATACAATAGCGGTACGGGGGTTGGTTTCCTGGGTTAACTGCGCTATTCCTAATCGTGTACCAGTCAGAATTCTCGTATCAGGTGAGTTAGCCGCGATCCTGTTGATTGCTGCATTGAGTAGTGTTGTATCACTAGTAATAGATTGTTCTACCCATGCACCATCTCCAAAGGAGACAATCGCACATCTATCAAGTGGATTCATGGTACTGACAAACTGTCTGGCAGCATTCAGGGCGTCTACAATATATTGCCCGGCCATGGAACCGCTCTTATCGATTACAAGAGTAACTGAAACACCACTGACGTTTGAAACTGTGGTGAGCTGAAAATCGACCGGCTCACCATCCTGAGTCACTACAAACGCACTTGAATCGAGGCCGCTGATGCTTCTTCCCATTGAATCGGTCACAGAGGCGGTGAGGCAGATATCAGGGTGAGAGGCGATCGTTATGTCTGTAATGTCTACATTGGGGCGGGTGGAAGGATCAACTGCAAAAGTTGCCTTAACTATTGCAGTGTCCCCGGTTACAACGACACCTGTTGTTGAAGTATCATCCCGTGTAAAAAAAGCCTGTCCTGAGACAAGCTCCCAGGATGAAAACTGATATCCTCCATTGGGAAATGCATCAACAGAAAAGGGAATACCCGAATAGACAGAAACCGTGTCAGAGGGAAACGTGATTCCCCGGCTATCATTGGTTACTATAAGTGTTGATGGTGCAGAGATAGATGCATAGAAGTCTGATGAATGATAGGATGAACTGTACGGGACGATTTTGAAGTAATGATCTTCACCCGCAGATGCAGTAAACGAATATACAATCCGGCTGTCATTGTTTGTATAGTAAATGTGTGAGGTAAATGCAGAATTTGTTCCATAGTAATAAAGGTATTTATAGGAGCTGTCAACAACAATGGAATATGTTCCGGCTGAAGGGACGGTGAATCGGAATCGTACACCTGACGTTGGTGTGATTTCGTAGTAGTGGTGTGTAAAATTGTATCTTGTTTGCAGGGTGGTAAGGTTATATACGGAGCAGGGCTTGAATGTCGCTTGTATGGCGGCATCATCGGATATGGAAACAGTTGTTGATGATGCAAACGGATTGGTTATGTACGGTGTGCCGTTTTCCACTGTCCATCGATTAAAGCGGTATCCGGTGCTGGGGGATACGGAAATGGAATTTAGGGTTTGGGTCAGAGTGGAAACAGATCCGGATGGTGTCGTTGATCCGTTTCCATCATTGCTGATAGTGAGTGTTTTTGTTTCCGGAGAGTAAATTAGTAACTGATCAAAATACCATCCATAACGGGTAACACTACCATCACTTGTCAGTCTGAATCGTATTTGAATCGTTCTGTTTCGAAATGAACTGATATTAAAGAAGACTTTTTTCCAGGTAGAATCAGTGCTGGAAGTTGATCTCAGGCTGGTCCAGCTGCTCGAATTAATGTCTTTAATTTCTAAGTACGTGTAGTCATAATTCAATTCCAGGTGGTACCATTCATGGAAAGCAAGATTAATGATTGCTGAATCGGGTAATGTTATTAGTGGTGAAACTAGCTGATAATTGGCACGGTCTACATAATGTCCGTTTAAAACCGTTCCCGCACACCTGCTTCCTTCCGGAACCGTAGTAGGGTAGCTCGGTGTCCCAAACTCCCATCCGCCACCGGTTGCTGTCCAGTTAACAGTACCTTCAAAGTTTTCGGAAAAAAAGATCTGTGCGCCAGTAGATAAGCAGAGAAGCCCTACCAGGGTAATTGTTCGGGAGAATAGAGTCATTCCTACTCCGGATGGTGAAAGCACGCATTTTTAGTGGTTTTTTGGGTGTAATCAATCCAATTGACGATTAGCCCTCTTCATCAGGTGATTAACTCAGCAGATAATATAAGGGATTTCTAAGCAGGAGGGGAGAAAAAAATGGTGTTGCCTGATCTGCACTTTAAAGAGAAAACCAGGTCTGGTGCCCAGGATTAAAGATAATTATTTGAATTATGGAGACTTATGTTCCGATAGGCAAACGATGTTGGTTTTGTCGTGGAGAGGCACTTAGATTAAGAGTAGCGGTAAAAGGTTCGCCCATCTACCACATCGGATTTTACATAACCACAGGAGATGAATTTTTCCAGCAAAAGAGAGATCTGATTGATGGTTAATCCAGTCAGTGTCGAAAGCTCTTCGATCGTTGATGGGCGGCGTTTCAGCAGACTGCAGATGGTTTCTTCTGCAGAGTAGCCAATGATTTCGTTTTTTATCTGTTCCCGGGATTGTCGCGAAATAATCTCTACCGGAAGAGGTGAAAAGAGTGCGGCTATCCTTTTCAATTGGTCTGTATCTGCCACTTTCACCCAGTCACAGGCTCCTGGCCTGTCGAGGCTGTTTAACTGAATCCGGGTAGGATTGATTTTCTGTAAAATTTCTTTGAATGCCAGTAACTCTTCGGGGTTATCATTTATTCCGGGGACAATGAAAATTTCAACCCAGAGAAGACCTCTGTAATCGTTTGAAAACGCAATGAGACCCTCCAGGATCTGCTGGTTAGTGAGTCCTCCATAGGGTCGGTTAATTTCAGAAAATGCCTGGTCTGAGATCGCATCGAGTGATGGACAGACAAGGTCGCAGTTCATTACATCCTGCCGCACCTCCGGTAGCGTGAACAGTGTCCCGTTGGTCAGCAGTGCAGTCTTGTAAGAAGGAAACCGCTCTTTCATAAACCTGATGACGTCACCTATCCCGGTGTTAAGAGTCGGTTCTCCACTTCCGGCAAAAGTCACATAATCGAGTGGTGGGTTTAAAGAGAGGTAATCTGTAAGTTCTTCGATAATCTCTTTTGTACTGACATACTCTTTTCGCTCACCTGTAAGTTCGGTGGTCTCTCCGCATTCACAGTACACACAATTCAAGGTACAGATCTTGAAAGGAACCATATCGACACCCAGCGATGTTCCGAGTCGTCGTGAATGAACCGGGCCAAAGAGATGTGCGTATTTCAAGGTCATTGCATTCTAAAGAGATGAGTCGTTGGGAAAAAAGCTGCCCGAAAGCCGT
>OBJA01002204.1_pt1 | contig 11682 bp, 7 predicted proteins | sample 1519751 | NCBI WGS metagenome assembly OBJA01 (sample SAMEA3881238, study PRJEB22517) | soil metagenome | biome: lake sediment; feature: soda lake sediment; material: sediment, water from around vicinity | place: India | collected 2013-12-23 | depth 3 m
TTTTACAAGAATCTGTGGAGAACACCTTTGGATGCAACGTCTTCAACGACGCCTCCATGCGTGCCCGACTGCCGAAGAATATTTACAAATCTTTAAAGAAGACCATCGACGAGGGACTGCCCTTGGGTCCATCTGTCGCAGATGTGGTCGCTAACGCCATGAAGGACTGGGCCATTGAAAACGGAGCAACACATTTTACCCATTGGTTCCAGCCTATGACCGGGATCACCGCAGAAAAACATGACTCATTCATCTCTCCAACATCTGACGGTCGTATTTTGATGGAGTTTTCGGGTAAAGAGTTGATCAAAGGTGAGCCTGATGCTTCTTCATTCCCCTCCGGTGGACTCAGAGCAACCTTTGAAGCGCGTGGCTATACTGCTTGGGATTGTACTTCTCCCGCATTCATCAAAGACAAGACCCTGTGTATCCCAACAGCTTTTTGCTCCTATACCGGGGAGGCTTTAGACAAAAAAACCCCCCTGCTACGTTCCATGGAGGCCTTATCTAAACAAGCTGTCCGGGTTCTTCGTTGTCTCGGCAATACCACGGCTACACGGGTCACGACTACAGTCGGTCCAGAACAAGAATACTTTATCATCGACAAGGCCATGTATGATCAGAGAAAGGACCTTATTCTCACCGGACGTACTCTCTTTGGGGCCAAACCCCCAAAAGGACAAGAACTTGAAGATCATTACTTCGGAAATCTTAAAGAACGAATCTCTAAATATATGCAAGAAGTCGATATGGAGCTTTGGAAGCTTGGCGTGTTAGCGAAAACAAAGCATAACGAAGTCGCTCCGGCTCAGCATGAACTAGCCCCAATCTTTGGCACCACCAATGTAGCAACCGACCACAACCAATTAGTGATGGAGACGCTTAAGAAAGTTGCCATTAGGCATGGACTTGTTTGTTTATTACACGAAAAACCCTTCGCTGGTGTCAATGGTTCTGGAAAGCATAACAACTGGTCGATGTCGACAAATGATGGTCAAAACCTGTTAGATCCAGGGCATACCCCCCACGAGAATGAACAGTTCTTAGTTTTTCTAGCCGCAGTAATTCAAGCAGTCGACGAATATGCTGACTTACTCCGAGCATCCGCAGCCAATCCAGGCAACGACCATCGATTGGGTGCCAACGAAGCACCTCCGGCGATCATATCGATCTTTCTCGGAGACCAACTAACGGATATCTTGGCACAATTAGAGAACGGAGGCGCAAAGAGCTCTAAAATTGGCGGCGAACTTACTATAGGTGTTTCAACTCTACCACCGCTACCAAAGGACACCACCGATCGGAACCGAACTTCTCCGTTTGCGTTTACTGGCAATAAATTTGAGTTCCGAATGGTTGCTTCGTCGGCATCGATAGCCCGACCAAATACTGTCTTAAACACCATAGTAGCAGAGACATTGTCCGGGATAGCTAGCCGTCTGGAGAAGGCTACGGATATTCACAAGGAAGTGCAACAGATCCTTAAAGAGATCATCAAGAACCACAAACGGGTCGTCTTCAACGGCAATAACTACTCTGACGAATGGGTGGCCGAAGCAGAAAAACGCGGTCTTCCTAATATACGATCTACATTAGAGGCAATTTCAGCTTTTATATCTGAGAAAACCATTAAGGCCTTTGAGAAGCATGGAGTCTTAAGCAAAGTAGAGTTACATTCCCGTTATGAGATTTATCTTGAGAACTACATTAAACAGATCAACATTGAAGCCTTAACAATGCTTCACATGGCTAAACGCCAAATATTACCAGCAGTTATCGCGTTCGCTTCTGACCTGGCAGGTTCGATCAACGAGGTCAAAACGGCAGTTCCATGCGCTAGTGTGTCGGCGCAAGAAAAACTCTTGACAGAAGTCAGCTTTGCGCTGGATTCGTTCAGTACCAATATCACCAAACTTGAAGACGCTTTAAACAAAGATGAATCCTTAGAAGGTGATATCTTTAAAGACGCCGAGCATTATCGCGACGTCGTATTCTCTACCATGAATCAGTTAAGAGCCGATGGAGATTTGCTAGAAACAATGGTTGACGAGCAAGTTTGGCCATTCCCGACTTATGCTGACATGTTGTTCAACGTTTAAGATTTCTAGTGCTCTACAGCCAAGCCCCTTTCAAAAACGGAAGGGGCTTGTTAAGCTTTATTCACACTAAATTATCCTCCGTTTCTGCCGAAATATATTTTAGGTGCAGCTTTACCAATTATTGCACTACTAGACATGCTAGAAACGGAGGTCATACGATGCCGATTCAATGGACCGAAGACCTATCAGTAGGAGTACCGCAGATCGATAAGCAGCACAAAGAACTCTTCAGCCGGATTAATAACCTTTTAGAAGCTTGCAGCCAAGGACGGGGACGTGAGATTGTACAAGAAACCATCGAATTTATAGGAGATTACACAATTACTCATTTCAGTACAGAGGAGAGATATATGGCCACGCACGGATATCCCGAATTCAAAGACCACAAGGCCTTACACGACCAGTTTATTGAGCGCTTTTTTTCTTTAAAAAAGAAGGTTGAAGAGGATGGACCAGGAGGCCATATAGTTTTAGAAACCAATCGAACCATTGTTACCTGGCTAAACAGTCACATCCGTAATGTGGATAAGAAACTCGGCCAATTTCTTAAAGAAAAAGAACTCTTATAGATTATATATCAGAACAATACCAATCCACTTAAAAATTCCCCCGATCTTTTTCCAGACGATCGGGGGATTTGCGTTAGGATTTAGTGTAACGAAAACAATATTTAATCGCCTTTAAACCGCATTATCCTTTATAACCTGTTGATACCACTTATAGCTCTGCTTCGGTATACGTTGCAGCGTATTATAATCAATATAGATCAAACCAAAACGTTTCTCAAAACCATGAGCCCATTCAAAATTATCCATCAATGACCAACAATAATAACCCTTAATATCCACGCCGTCAGAAATAGCGCGATGAATTTGCATAAGATGTTTTCGAATATATTCTATACGCAGCGGGTCCTTCACTTCGCCATCAGCAGATGGTTTATCTGCACAGGCGGCTCCGTTCTCCGTGATGTAAATTGGAACGCCATATTCTTGACCCGCCATAAAAGAAAGGTCATAGATTCCTTCAGGGACAATGTGCCAGTTCATCTGAGTTACAGGAAATTCCCCTTCAACCTGCTGTGCCTTATTTCCCACAAAATGGCTGGAGTAATTGTTTAATCCGATAAAATCTGCGGGCTTATGGATTATCCGCATATCATCTGGACCAATTATTGGCTCAAAACCAGCGCCACCTGCTTTGTAATCCCAAACACCATCAGTATAAGCCCCCTTGAAGATGGGGTCTAGGAATAGACCTAGATTCCACTTGTTTAGTTGACCTGCCAACGCCTTCTCTTCTAGATCATCAATAACAGACGGGTAACACGGCCAAACATCCACAACAATTCCTAGCTCTCCCTGGTAATTCCCGTCTATAAATGCCTGATGGGCTAAACCATGTCCAAGAACCAAATGATGAGCCACTTGATTCGCAGCACGCGGGTCGCGTACTCCCGGCGCATGTCGCCCTTCTTTATATCCCACATAGGCCACAACGTTCGGTTCATTAAGCGTAAACCACCGTTTAACATATGGATTCAGATGGTCAAACGCTAAAGCAGCGTAATCCGCGAAGTATTTTACAGTATCCCTATGTACCCATCCCCCTATATCCATTAGGCGTTGCGGAAGATCCCAATGGTATAAGGTAACCGCAGGTTCAATCCCCGCTTCAGCCAACCCCTCACAGAGCCGGAGATAAAAATCCATTCCCTTATGGTTCATATTTCCCTTGCCGTCAGGTATAATCCGCGGCCAGGAAAGGGAGAAGCGATAGCTCTTCAACCCTAATTCCCGCATTAGGGCTATGTCCTCTTTGTAGCGATGATAATGATCACAGGCAACGTCGCCGGTATCGGCATTTGTTATGTTACCTGGAACATGAGAGAATCTATCCCAAATCGATTCCCCTTTCCCATCCTCAAAAGCAGCTCCTTCAATCTGATACGATGCAGTGGCGGCACCCCATATAAAACCTTGTGGAAATACAAGTTTATTCATGTTGATTCTCCATTCAAAAAAATATTAACATCCATGTTACTACTCGTCACTCGAAGTCAGGACGGCCTTCGCAAGTTTTTGCTCAGATTTATAAAAGACGCAGACTCTCTGTCTTTAATAATAACTAATGTAATATAATCAAGCAATCCGCTAGTTTGTCGTCTATTTGTTGTATCTTGCTACATTTATCCTTTTATCGATTTTATTTCCCCAAGCAACGAATAGCTTCACGAAGTGCTCCTATCACAGGAGGCACATTAGGTTTAATTAAATATGCTGAAGGTATCCTGCGATGAAGCTCTAGGGTGAGCGCATCGATAAGCAAAGGATTTTCCCCTTTGTAAAGGCCTCCAGTCAGAACCACTGGCACTTTATGATTCGTCATTCCAGCGCGCTTGATCACGCCCGCTACCATCTGCCCGGCTACAGTCCCAAACTCTATTAATATGCTCTGGCAAACCTCATCGCCTTCGTTTGCCAACTTAAAGACCAACGGAGGAACTACAGAAAAATCACCTGGTTCTTTTCTTCCGGAAAATACTGGACCCACCAGATCTGCTAGTTTCTTTACCCCCAATGCATCCGGTATTAAATCCTCCAAAACAGTCTTTGGCCCAGTTCCTTCCTCAGATCGAAAGGCGTGATGCAATGCATCAACTGCCATATCGGCACCACCGCCAAAATTACCCAAAGGATAGCTTAAGCTACGCAGAATTACCTCCACACCCTCTGGCGTCCGCGCTGCTGCATTGGCTCCCGTACCACTTATTGAGACAGCACCCCAACCATCTGGCGTGCCTTGAGCCAGACCAATCCAACAGTCATTAACCACTTTAATCGGAACATCACTAAAGACAGGAGCTAATAATTCATTAAGAATTGATATATCTTCTTGAGAATCAGCCGCTGATAAACCTAGATAAGCCAAGGAGATTTGTTCTAGACTCAGTCCAGATTTTCTCAGCGTAATGGCGACAACATTTTCAATGGCTTTTTTAACAGCTGCTTTCCCAACGTTATGGTAATTAGAAGGTCCACCGATATATTCACCCAGTACGGTTTCGAATTCATCACCAATCAAACAATGGGTTTTTGTTGCGCCTCCATCAATAGCTAATATATATCTCATGCTTAGACCCCCTATTTCATCTATTAAAAAAATTAGGCAAATAGGGTCGATGAGCGACTAATAATTCCTCTAAGACATTCTTTGCTTGTGAGTATTCATGAACTAGCGGATGCGCCATCAGCGCTTCCAGCGCAAATACTCTAGAACCTGATACAGCCGCCTGTACTGTTAATTCTTCATAAGTTTTTACATGTTGGATCAATCCACGAACACTCACCGGCAATGGCCCAGAAACTATTGGTTTTATCCCAGATGAACTCACAAATGCATTTGTTTCAACTACCGAATCATAGGGTAACTCAGGGAATGATCCTTGATTCATTACGTTTATAACATGAACTTCGCCTGTCGGTTTAGACAGCGCGTTAATCAACGAGAGGGCGACGTGGGAATAATATGCCCCACCACGTTTCTCTAGCTGTTCTGGTTTTCTACAAAGATTCTCGTCTTCATATAGCTTAAATAACTCCTCTTCCACTGCTTTAACCTGTGAGCCACGGGTTCCCTCCCCAGATTCGATAGACTTTTGTTCCTTTTGGATCATCCTTTCTTCCCAATAATAATAGTTAAGATACGGCGAAGGAAGGAGCCCTAATACTTTGATGATCTCTTCGCCATCTTCAATCATTGGGATATTGGATACCACCTGCTGCTCACCGGAGACTTTACCCTTTATTATTTGGTCGAGTATAGGCTCTCCCTTGTACCAAACCTGCTTAATCCAGCTTAAGTGATTCAGACCAACAAATTCGCAAAAAAGCTCATTGCGCTCAACACCTAGCGCTTGGGCCAACTGCATCTCCATGTTGATAGGAACATTACAAAGACCTACTGTCTTTATTTCACTGTAACGATATAATGCCTCAGTGACAATTCCAGCCGGATTGGCGAAATTAATCAGCCAGGCTGTCGGAGATATTTCTAGCATATCACGGGCAATCTCCAAAGTAACAGGCACAGTACGTAACGCCTTAGCGAATCCCCCCGCTCCAGTAGTCTCCTGACCAATCAATCCATAGCGCAAGGGTATTTCTTCATCTCTTATCCTTGCTTGTAACCCTCCAACGCGTATCTGGTTAATGACATAATCTGCGCCCAAAAGGGCTTCTCTCCGGTCTTCGGTATGCCATATACGGATCTGTGCGCCCGCCTCTTTAAACATCCTCTCTCCAAGACCCAAGATAATCTCAGTCTTCTTTCTGCCCTCCGGAATATCTACTAATACAATCTCACAGACAGGAAGCCGATCTAATTGAGCTATAACTCCAGCAAAAAGCTCCGGGGTATAACTACTGCCTCCTCCGATAATAACGAGCTTCATCGACCAAACCTCCTCCATGATTTATTACACTCAAAACCAGAATTAAGCGAATCACAGCGGAAGTGCTTTAAGCGCTGAACAAAAGGGCGATCCGCTGGAGCAAAGACGAATTCATCTAATTCCGATGAGTCAACCCAATGAATCTCCTCATGAACCATGGGTTGAATACAACCATCTATCCATCGGCTCCAATAAGCCAACAATCTGATTGCCCTCTCTTTTTCCTCATGAACACTCTCACCAAAGAATTCTCCTACCTCGACCTCAATTTGAAACTCTTCTTTCATCTCGCGTTTTAAGCATTGTTCAGGGGTCTCATTTTTTTCGATTTTTCCGCCGGGAAACTCCCATAGATGCTCCAGATGATCGCCAGCCTTACGACGCGCAATAAGAATCTTCCCTTCATGGAGGAGGATAGCTGCAGTTACATCCATCTATAAGAACCCCTCCTTTAAGTAACCAAATTAGGCCGTAAGGTTTGTTTCTCCTTTTTTCCGTAATACTTTGTTTACCAACTCTAATAATCGTTCAGGAGTAAAAGGTTTTGGCAACACTGCGCAAAATCCATAACGCTCATATTCAGCCATTACCGGATCATCTGAATAACCACTGGTTACAACTGCTTTAATATCTGGATCCACTATTAACAACTCTTCAATTGTTTCCTTACCGCCCATACCACCAGGAATCGTTAAATCCATTATTACCAGATCATATCTACAGTTTTCTAATATTGCTTTTTGATAATAATCGATCATCAAAGCTCCATCAGTTACTGTCGTTACATCAAAGCCCATCTTGGATAGGTAAGTTTTGGTGACAGCCAATAAATGTTCTTCATCATCCATCATCAATAAGTGTCCCTTTTCGGTCTGTACAATCACAGGATTTTCAATATTTAAAGCAGGTTCATTTATAGATGCCGGAAGATATACAACAAAAGTCGTACCGACTCCAGGTTCAGATTCGAAAGAGATATAACCTTTATGCCGGTGTACAATTGAATAAGCGGTTGTCAATCCAAGACCACTACCAGCGGTCTTAGTTGTAAAGAACGGGTCAAACACCCGAGTAATAATCTCTTTATTAATACCCATACCTGTATCTTTAATAGAAACTCGAACAAATCTTCCCTCTTTTATAGGAATTCCCATTGTGGAATCGACCAATGTATTCTCTGCCGCCACTTCAACCATGCCACCATTAGGCATAGCCTGATCCGCATTGATTAATATATTATTGAAGACCTGACTGATTTGATTTTCATCAACTTCAACCAGCCAAAGTTCATCCGACAATTTATATGTCACACCTGTATTAGCACCCCTCAACGCGAAAGAGGCGGATTCTTTCAAGAGCTCTCCGACATCAGCAGGACCACGTATCGGCGCACCACCTTTAGCAAAGGTCAACAACTGTTGTGTAAGCTCTTGAGCCCGGATAAATCCACGCTCTGAATTAACAAGAATCTGATATACCGGATGTTCCGGCGACATACTGGTTTTTGCCAAAGAAATGTTCCCCCAGATAATTCCCAAGATATTATTAAAATCATGGGCAATACCCCCGGCCAACAAGCCGATTGATTCAATTTTATTGGCACGGATCAAGTCTTCCTCCATCCGCTTGCGCTCCGTAATATCGCGGGCAACATATATATACCGGTGTTCACCAGAAGCTGTAATGTATATTTGTTGTAAGCTCTCAAGCCATCGCCATTCTCCATTTTTATGACGAAATCTATAGATCATAGATTCACTGGATGGACCTTGGTTCAGTGATTCCGTTCTGCCTTTGGTAGCAGGAAGGTCTTCCGGATGAACAAAATCCGAACCATTACGCCCGATTATCTCGTCTGGCTGATAACCTAGAACCTCTGTACAATTTGGGCTAAACTCTAAGATTATCCCTTCTTTATTAATCTCATAGATTAAGCCAAAACTATTCTCAATTAATGCTCTGGACCGTTCCTCACTCTCGCGCAGACGGGCATTAGCCGCTTGAAGTTCCCGAGTCCGCTCAGAAACCAACTCTTCTAAATGATCCCGATGGGCCGCTAGTTCCTTCTGAACTTGTAGATTCTCAGTTACGTCACGTATAATAAGCACCTTTCCCGTGGAGGATCTGGCGTAGGCTATATCAGCTTGAGTAATCGCTACCATGGTTTGGTTATTGCTTTTTAGTCTGGTGATATATTTGTCATACTCCTTGTCGAAATCATACTGTTCAAAGAAAGAGTTGATAGATGCCTTTTCTAGCTCCAAAAAAGTCACCTTAAGAATTCGTTGGGCCGCTAGATTCATATGTTTTATGTAAGTCTTGGCATCACAGATTATTAGTCCATCAGGAATCTTATAGAACATATCTAAAGCAACATCTTCAATGCTGTTCGAGAGAAACTGATAGTTTATAACCGCTAAGAAGACGAAGATGGATAGAAATACAGTAGAAGTTGACCCCAGCGGGACAATATCATACTGACGCAATGCTCCCTGAAGCACAACCTCCAAAAAAATTCCGATTGATGTTGATAAAACAGCGCCGGTCATCACAAGTACCAACTGTCTCCGGCGAGAAGCCCCCCTTGTCTGACGGTATTTTTTATAAACCAATAACGTAGAGTAGACAACAGGGACCGCAATTAGCATGAGTGAAACGGGAACATACAAAAACCCTGTATATTGAATAGGACCCCAGTACATTTTATAATAGCCATAAGAAATCCAATTCGTTGTGTAACTCAAAATAATGGCCAGTACCAGTAAAGAAAGAAATCCGTAATATACGGTATCTTTTCGCCTCCCTAAGAATGTATAACAAAACCCCATAAAGAAAAATCCCATCGGCAACCATGCTAAGGGATTAAAGAAGATTAGCCTCCCCAGCATCTGTTCGTCCATAGGTAACCATAAGATAAAATTCAACAACAACCAACCACAAAGCGCACCGGAAAAAAGAAGATAAGACCGATTAATTGAATCCCTACGTCTTTGTGCCAAAACGTAAATCCATGTAAAAAAATGAATCAAAAACGCTCCTAAGGGGATAAGCGCATAATAATTCATAAAACCCCTCCTAAGACTTGTGGCCAGAGGCAAATATCAACACCGTCAGCTTTATGTACTTATATAAACAGAAGATTCGACATAATCTCCTTATATCCTATCTCCGCCTACAAGGACTCCAAGTTGGAGCAACTCCAGTTATCGTAATAACCTCTGTGTTTAGTCCAGAAAGGTCTTCTATGCCAATCTGGTCTATTGAACTCTTTCCTAAGGAGCGCATCACCAAAGCCATCTCTTCCCGGCAACTTTTTAAGAAATTTGTCACGTTCTTTTCGGCAATTGCCATGTTCAGCTCCTCCTTCATCTTTCCGCGTTCATAGATTAACTCGGTTGGCGGTTCCCAAGGAATAGTCTTTGTTATTTGGGTATGAGACATGGCTAAAACAATAATCGTTCCGATGGCTACCGCATCAGCACCTAATGCTAGGGCTTTAAGAAATTGTCCAGGTGTCACAAAGCCGCCGGATATTATCAGTGATATTTTTCGCCTTAACCGATGACGCCTTAGATACTCAACTGTCCTGCAAAGCGCCGGCAAAGTAGGCAGTCCAACATCATCCAACAAAGCTGCCGGACCGAAATTTATACCTGCCTCAGCTCCATCAATCGCAATGAAATCGATTCCCGTACGACATATCACCTCTAACTCCCGTTCCAACCAGTGTGTCGCGCCAATCTTTACCCCTATCGGAACTCCGCCTGTCTTAATCTTCAATTGCTCAACTAAAGTTGATAATTCTCTACCATCCTTCACCTCTGGCAGCATTGAATTTAATCTTAACCCTCCTTGTGGACTAAGTTTCATAAATTGACGGAATTCCGGACTAATATCTTCTGGATCCACGCTTACCGGGGCCGATCCCAATGCACCGTAACCTAACTGAATTTCAATCATATCAGCCTTAAGTAGTGTATCGTCATCTTTCCCCCAGTTACCTCGGTGATATTGGAGGACCAAACGACGTGTTAGTTTACGCTCTTCAGCAAGGAGCGGCCCAACTCCAGCATTAACCGCGGTTCCAACCACGTCTGCTCCCTTGGCCAATGCCAAGCGCGCATTTCGTGATAGCCCTACACCATAAGCCATGCCTCCAATCAGAACAGGCATCTCCAACTGCAAAGGCCTTTTGGCCATCGGCCCGATAGTAACCCCAAGATCAATTTCTTCCTTGAGTTCAAGCGGAGGCTTAGACAGGTAAACGGGATTGAACATCAACTGCTCCCACCCCGACATATGCTGAGCGGAACCAAAGGGACGCTTTAACGGTTTACCATCAGCTGCACGAAGATCGGATTCAAGCACTCGAATAGCTCCTTCTTTGGCGAAGACATTAACCATCTCTGTTAAATTCTCCGGGTAGGGATCCGTCATCAAACGCTTTACAATTGTGTCAACTAAACGATCAGCTATTACTCGGCCTAAAAAAATCCCAACGATCCCCAAGATCGAGCTTGCAATGATCACCGATAAGAACATCATAAAAAAGCCTGTCAAATGCACACCCCCAGGCTTAATATCTCCAAAAACGCGAAAAGTAAAAAGATAATAATGAACGCCCTTGGCGTCTATTTCATTCCTATTAAGAAACTCAGGCTCACCGTTCTTACATAATAAAAGCCCTCGTCGAGAGGGCTTGATTGAAAGCTGTTAGGATGCTTTTATATATGCTTTAGCTTCTTTTATTGCCGCCTTAACCGCTCCAGGCGCGGGGCCTCCCGGCACTTGCCTTCGACCCAGACAGACTTTCATAGAAATTGCCTCATTTAAACCGTTTAGATCCGCTGATGTCCACTGAGCGTATTCATCGCAACTGAGATCGTCCAAACGTTTCCCATGTTCCAAGGCATAGCGAACCGCTTTACCCGAAACCTCATGAGCCTGCCTAAAAGGCACGCCACGCGTTACTAGAAAATCCGCCAGGTCAGTGGCGTTTAAAAATCCATCGGCTGTAGCCTCCGCCATCCGTTTCGCCTTAAACTTAGCCGTCGCCAGCATCGGAGTAAAAACTCCTAGGCAACCTAAGACTGTATCGACTGCATCAAAAAGGGCCTCTTTATCCTCTTG
>OBJA01002205.1_pt1 | contig 11665 bp, 13 predicted proteins | sample 1519751 | NCBI WGS metagenome assembly OBJA01 (sample SAMEA3881238, study PRJEB22517) | soil metagenome | biome: lake sediment; feature: soda lake sediment; material: sediment, water from around vicinity | place: India | collected 2013-12-23 | depth 3 m
CGACCCTAAAGGGCCTTGAAGTGCGGAACTGTCGGATAAATACTAAATCAGCTCAGTATTGCCTGTCTCTGTGTGATGGGACTACTCGCAACTACCAATTTGCTACCAATAAATCCAAACGTTCGCGCTGGCCGATCAGGTGAGGACCGCGCCACTCGGTGCGCTGGCGGAACCTGGGCTCTTCTCTTTGGATAGCAAGGTGAGCACGGAGCGCAATCCCCACTAAACCTCGGAAATCCCAACCACGCGTCCTCGAAACGCCTTGCGCAGCTTCGCATCCGCCGAGACGAGCTTCACGTCGAGGTGTTCGGCAAGTGCAACGTACTCACAGTCGTATGCCGAGCAACCGCTGGCCTTCGCGAGGCGCAAGACGTCAGCCGCGGGCACGTCGTACTCGCCGTCAGCCACTAGGACCTGGGCTCGCCCGTGGATCGCCAGGGCCTGGTCCAGCGAAAGCAGATCCTGGCGCATGTACGTCGCCAGAATGTTGCTGAACTCGCTTCGCCACAGCCGGGGGACAGCCCATTCGGGATCCTTCAGCAGGATGTTCTCCGCTCTATCGCTGAGCTTCCCCGGAAGGTACAGGTACGCCACCAGGTTCACATCGGCAACGATCACACGCGCCCCTGACGCTTGGCGCGGTCCATGTCTTCGGGTTTGAATGCTCCATGCTTGAGTGAAGCCCGGATCTCGCGCGCCTTTGCAATGTGCTCTAGCACGGTAGTCTTTTTCGGCAGCAGAACCGTCTCGAGACAGACTATCACCTCGCTATTGATGCTGCGCCGGTTCGCCTCCGCGGAGCGCTTGAGCTGCTCGTATACGTCGTCTGGGATGCCTTTCAATGTAATGGTTGTCGCCATAGTGGTCTCCGGATTGGATGGAACCATTATGGTTCCATCCATGGATGGCGTCAATCCTGCTGGGCTTGCCTGCACCTTCCGTCTTTCCCTAGATCGGAATGGAATGTGGTTTCGCTGTGGTGCGCGGTCATACGCCATGATGAAGGTCCCCCTTCAACGATGAATGTTGCGAGGCTATCCTGTCAAAGAAGCGAAGCGGCTGGGGAGTGCGAACTGGCGCTATACGGGATCGGCTTATCTCTGATATCTCTGTGTCTGCCTAATCAACTGCTGGTCGTTTGAGCATTGCATGATCAAGATACTATCCTTTGCGCTCGTCCTGACGCTCTCCTTGGCCGGCCTTGCCTACTTTGGACTCCTGAGCAATTGGTTTAGGTACGAGCCTTCTTTGGAAGCGATATTCGTTTCTGTTCCATTGATTCTTGGAGTATCTGTCAGCTCGGTCCTTGCAGTGCTCGCTTATCGGCGGAACAGCAGGCACTTACTTGCAGGAGCATTTGTCGCGGCGGGACTAGCTGCAATCCTCGTGGTTGAGGCGCAGTTCCATGCCTTCGGAGAGATGCCTTCCCTCTATGCTAACGATGTCAGAAGAAGCCCAACCGGGAGAATTGTGACTCCTCAGGGTGATGTAGAGTACTGGATTGAGCTACGAAATCCCTTTGCAAACGGTCACCGTGAATATGTTGTCATTAGACGCGGTGTTCATGAAAACCGATTGCTTGTCCCTATATTTGACGGCCCGGCGGGTGCTATTTTATATGGCGATGGTGTGGCGGGTTGGGGTCGGCTTGAGGCAACATCGGCAACAGACGTCTATTTGTTGAAGATTGGATCATCTCTTCCTAGGGGAGCAGGAAAAATCTTCAAGATCAATCTGCACACAGGAGTGGTGGAAGTCATCCAGGCTACAAACCACTAACACATCGCTGGAGCGGATGCCCTCTCGAAGCGCGGGTGATGCTCAGCTCAATTCGTTGGTACAGGAGACCGCTCATCGTACTAGAGTGACGGGGCTGCGCATGAGCTACGGGCGGCACGGAACCGACGACGGGGACCCAGTGCACTGAGTCCAAGGTGCGACGTCCATGCAGGCCGTTACCGGCTGACGACCCGCCCTCGATGCCGGTAAGCTATGTACCCATGAACACATTCTCCCACGAACTGGACCTCGAAACCGCCTCCCCCACCCAGGCCCTCGACCTCACGCCGCAGCTGCGCGAGCTGGTCGCCGCCTCCGGCATCCGGAACGGCCAGCTCCTCGTTACCTCCCGTCATACTACCTGCGCGATCTCGATCAACGAGAACGAGCCGCGCCTGTTCGGCGACGTGCTGCGCGCCCTCGAGCGGCTCGTCCCGCCGGGCGCTGGTTACGATCACGACGACATCGAGGCGCGCGGGATGCCGGAAGAGCCGCGCAACGCGCACGCGCACATCGCCGCCATGCTGATCGGCTGCGCGCAGGTGGTGGCCATCCGCGACGGTGAGCTTGCGCTTGGGACCTGGCAGTCGGTGCTGTTCTTCGAGCTCGATGGCCCGCGGCGGCGCACGGTCGGCGTGCAGATCACCGGGGAATGTTCTGGATAAGCTTGCGGCATTGGTTGAATGCCGCAGACCGGGTGATCGCTCGTGATCACGCGCTTCTGATCTAAAATTTAAGCCTGAGCCTGTCTTAAGATTATCGCCATTGCCGCTCGCCGCTCGGGATCGACATGATCCCGTAAGGACCAAGCGGACTGTTCGTCCTGAAGGTACATCCGATGCCCATCAGACCCTTCCTGAAACTCCTCCGCAACAACCAGCTTTCAGCAGCAATAGGACTGAAGGCGCTGCTCAAGCCCTACTATCGGGTCTCGTACCTGGTCTCGGCGAGGGACAGCGGCCTTCTCGATCTCCTGTCCGAGGATCCCGTCCGGTTTGAGGCGCTGGCAGAAACATACTGCAGGGACGCGAAGGGCCGCGAAGCCCTGGAGGCCTGGTTGCAGCTGGGTATCCGGCTAGGCCTGCTGGATCTGGGCAGCCGGGGATATTCGCTGAAGGGGCTGGCCAGGAGATTGGCCTTGCCCGAGAACGATGCCACCCTGGCCCTTGCGCAGGAAGTGGTGGGCTTGCATCAGAAGCTGATCCTGGACACGCCGCAGAGGTTGCGGGATGGAAGGCTCTGGGGCCTCGAAGACCAGGACGGCGAGCTGATCGCCCGGTCGTCACGTGCGCTGGAGGCGTTCCAGACGGAAGCCATCGATCGGACCTTTCCCCGGTCCGGTGGAACACGGCTGCTCGAGATCGGCTGCGGATCGGCCTTCTATATCAAGCATGCGGCAACGAGAGATCCCTCCTTGTCCGCCCTCGGCCTGGAGCTGCAGCCGGACGTCGCCGCCATTGCGCGCCAGAACATCCGGCATTGGAACCTGCAGGACCGGGTGACGGTGGAGACGGGCGACATCCGCCAGCGCACCCCCGCCCCGGAGTTCGACGTTGCGACGCTCTACAACAACATCTACTACTTCCCGGTCGATGAACGCGCAGCGCTGCTGGCGCACGTCAGGAAGCTCATCAAGCCAGGCGGCTTCCTGCTGCTGACGACCTGTTGCCAGGGTGGTAACGTGGGCATGGAACTGCTGAACCTCTGGGGTGCCGCGACGGCGACCGGCGGACGCCTGCCGGGCGTCGATGAGATGGTGAAGCAGTTGAACGATGCGGGCTACGTGGATGTCCAGGCGATCAGCCTCATTCCCGGCGATCGCTTCTATGCCTTTAGGGCTATGGCAGGTCCGCATAGCGTTTAGGAGACGCCATTCGCCGATTCCTTGCCGCCTGGCGAGAGGCGAATGGCCCCGGACAAGCTCGCGGCGCCGGTCGAGAGTCGCATGCCCCGCTGATCGGCCGCTTGCCAGTCCGCGCCCTCACGTATAGTGTCATGGGCACCTAGTATCAACCCTGAGTCACCCATGTTCATCAGCGTCCTGGAACTGTTCAAGATCGGCATCGGCCCATCGAGCTCGCACACCATGGGCCCCATGGTGGCCGCGGCGGCCTTCGCCGGCCTGGCCCGCGGCTGGCTCATCGCCCACCCCGAGGTCCGCGACGCCTCGGTGCGCTGCACCCTCAAGGGTTCGCTCGCCTATACGGGCAAGGGACACGCCACCGATCGGGCGGTGACGCTGGGGCTGCATGGCCACACGCCGGCGGGGGTGGCAGCCCTCGACGTGGATGCGCTGATCGGGGAGCTGTGGAGTCGTGACCGTATCCTCCTGGAAGGCGCGCCGGCCGTCCGGTTCTCTCCCCCGCGGGATATCGTCTTCGATCGGGGAGAGCCCCTGCCGGAGCACCCCAACGGCATGATCTTCGCGCTGCTCGATCCCGCCGGCGAGGCGCTGCTCTCCGAGACCTATTTCTCCATCGGCGGCGGCTTCGTCAGCACGCTCGCCGAGATCAACGAACTGGTGGCGCCGCTGCACATGGTGCCGGACGATGCCTATCCCTTCGGCTTCGCTTCGGCCCGGGCCATGCTGCGGATGGCTGAGGAGAGCGGCCTGTCCATCGCCGCCATGAAGCGAACCAACGAACGCAGCGTGATGCAGGAGGCGGCGCTGGACGAGGGCCTGGACGCCGTCTGGCAGGCCATGCGCAATTGCCTGGAGCAGGGGCTCGATACGGAAGGCACTCTGCCCGGCGGACTCAAACTGCCCCGTCGCGCCAGACAGCTCCATGAGCAACTGCTCGCCAAGCCCGAGACGGCGACGGTCAACGACTGGCTGTGCGCCTATGCAATGGCGGTCAACGAGGAGAACGCGGCGGGACACCTGGTGGTCACGGCGCCCACCAACGGCGCCGCCGGCGTCATCCCGGCGGTGCTCTACCATTGCGTCGTCCACGAGCACGCCACCACGGACCAGGTCCGCGACTACCTGCTCACGGCAGCCGCCATCGGTGGCCTCATCAAGCACCGTAGCTCGATCTCCGGCGCCGAAGTCGGTTGCCAGGGCGAGGTGGGCTCCGCCGCCGCCATGGCGGCGGCCGGGCTGTGCGCGATCCGTGGCGGGACGCCGCAGCAGGTCGAGAACGCCGCGGAGATCGCGCTGGAACATCACCTCGGCATGACCTGCGACCCGGTCAGGGGCCTGGTGCAGGTCCCCTGCATCGAGCGCAACGGCTTCGGCGCCATCAAGGCATACACCGCCGCCTCCCTGGCCCTGCGCGGCAGCGGACAGCACTTCATGCCGCTGGATAGTTGCATCGCCGCGATGAAGCAGACCGGGGAGGAGATGTCTTCGCGGTTCAAGGAGACTTCGCTGGGCGGGCTTGCGGTCAGTATTACGGAGTGCTGAGGATTGTAGAGCATGGGCGCCAAGGACGATTGAGCCGCAATGGAATAGCGAGTCTTCTGCTTGACGAGGCCCGAATGCATGAAATCCGTGAATGCGATGCCCGTCAGATCATCGCTTGGGGCGTGCGTTGGAGCTTGCGTAACCATAAGTCCTGAGGCTCCTGCCAACTTCACGCCGCTCGCCCGCTTCGGATCCGCTATGACGCCGTCCACGGTGGAAGCACTCACGGCCGCCGATTCAAGCCCGCATTTCTCAAGGAAATTTCCATAACGGTGAAGCGCCGCGCCGCTTTCGGTAAGGTATAGCCATGCGCCGACGGAGCTGACGGAATCCGCACAAGGACTGCGTGCCATGAACCCTGTGCCAAGGATAATCGAAGACGAATTCGATGGAAAAGTTGCGGTCGTGACCGGTGCGGGGACGGGCAACGGGGAGTCCATCGCCGAGCGGCTTTACGCTGGCGGGGCGTCGGTTGCGCTTGTGAGCCGTCGCATCGAGCCGCTTCATGAAGTCTGCAAGCGGATCGATCCGACGGGAAGGCGCACTTTTTCCGTCCAGGCCGATGTCCGTGACCCAGACGCCGTCCGGGACGCGATGCAGTCGGCAATCGGGAGGTTCGGAAAGGTCGATATCGCGGTGAACAATGCGGGGATCACGGGGCCTGCGAACACCCCGGTCCATGAGCTCGACATCGAGCTATGGCGGGACGTCATCGAAACCGACCTTACGGGCGTCTTTTACTGCATGAAGTATGAGATACCGGCGATGCTCGAGAGCGGCGCCGGCGCCATCGTAAACCTATCGTCCGCCAACGGCCTTGTCGGCCTGGCAGGAATGGCGGCTTACACGGCCGCGAAGCATGGCATCATCGGGCTGACCCGCTCGGCGGCGCTGGAGCTGGCCGAGTCGGGCATCCGGGTCTGCGCGGTAGCCCCTGGCTACGTCGCAACGCCCAGGATCCTGGATTCAGGAACAGAAGTCACCGACTGGATGGCGGCCGCACATCCCATGAAGCGCCTTGCCGCGAGGGAGGAAGTGGCCGATCTGGTGGCCTACTTGCTCAGCGATCGCGCTGCCTTCGTCACGGGCAGTGTGCATTGCATAGATGGAGGCTATACAGCGCAGTAGTGGATTCAGGAACGGGTACGTGCTCAGCACGTATTCAAAGAGGACGTATGCGGACTCACGGCTGTCTCCGGCGCCGCTCGAAGTCTTCCGCAGAAACTCACGAGAGCGGTACGGGCCGCCATGGACGTCCGCAATATGGAGGGAAGCATGGAAACACAGGAACTGCATCGTGGCCGCCTGATCGACCACATCCAGCTGGTGGTGCGGGATCTTCCAGCCAGCCGTGCTTTTTACGAAGCCGTCTTCGATGTCCTGGAGATCCCCGTGGCTGGCACGGGCGACGATTTCTTCTGGGCGGACGAGCTGTTCGTCTCGACGGCCGCCAGCGAGGCGGCGCAAGGGGTATTGACCGGCCGCCATCACCTGGCCTTCCAGGCGCGCGACCGGGCCATGGTGGACGCGTTTCACAAGGCCGCCCTGGCCAGCGGTGGCAAGGACAATGGTGCGCCCGGAGAGCGTGGATACCACCCGGGCTACTATGGCGCCTTCGTCCTGGACCCCGATGGAAACAACATCGAAGCCGTCTATCATGGTGAGGCGCAGCGCAGTGCGCTTTCCGTGGAGATCAGGTTCTGAAGAAGCAGTCCTTCCAACAACCGGAATAATAAGGAGGCAACCATGCCCATCTACGCCGTTCAGCGCAATCTCCCCGGCATCACCATGGACCAGCTCGCCGGCGCCCAGAAGGCGGCCATCGAGACCAGCGAACGCTTTACCCGGGACGGCAAGCCGGTCCGCTACATCCGCAGCAACTTCTACCCCGCCGATTCCCGCTGCACCTGCCTCTTCGAAGCCAAGGACGCGGCCGCGGTCGAGGAGGTCAACCGCGCCGCCTCGCTTCCGTTCGTGAAGGTGGAGGAAGTGCTGGATCTGGCGCCGTAGTCTGCCTGCGCAGAGCTGGCGCGCTTTGAAGCCGCGGATAACGCTGATCACGCTCGGCGTGGAAGACCTGGACCGCGCGGTCCGCTTCTACCGCGACGGTCTCGGTCTGCACACGCAAGGCATCGTCGGCGCCGAGTTCGAGCATGGCGCCGTGGCTTTCTTCGATCTGCAGGCTGGCTTGCGCCTGGCGCTCTGGCCTCGGGCCAGCCTGTCTCATGACGCCGGCGTGCCCTTGGGTACGCCGAATGCGACCGACTTCTCCCTCGCCCACAACGTCGGTTCGAAGGAGGAGGTGGACGCCGTCATGGAGCAGGCACGCTCGGCTGGTGCAGTAATCGTGAAGCTGGCGGGGGAGACCTTCTGGGGCGGCTACGCGGGTTACTTTCAGGATCCCGATCTGCACCTGTGGGAGGTGGCCTGGAATCCGCAAATGCCGCCCGCCGATTGATGCAGGCCTGTTGCATCACCGAAGCTGGCCTGGTTGACGCATGCGCATCCAGTCCGAGCGACCATCCTGCGCTGTCGTCCGTAACTCGGTGACACGAGCCTGCATCGTGACGGGGCGCCGGCGATGATCACCATCCCTCTCATCGACATCCGCGAGCAAGGCCCCTATCAATTGGTGCTGGCGCATCCCGAGCGAGCGCGGGATCTCATCGCGGGCAGCCGGCGGACCCTCGGACTGCTCTCGGACATCGTCGCCCGCTTGGTCCTCCCGACGGGAGACCGCATCTCGCGGGACTGGCTGAGCCGCACGCGCAATCCCTACCTGGCGGAGATCGATCGCTGCGCCGCGCGGCTCGGTGTGCCCGGCGTCTACGCCCTCAACTGCTGCTTCGAGTGGGGCTGCACGAGCACCGTCCATGCGGGCGCCGGCGGGCCGACCCTCGCACGCGCCCTCGACTGGATCTTCCCGCGGCTCGGCGAGAACGTCGTCGTCGCGCACCAGCGCGGCGTCATCGGCGATTTCTACAACGTCACCTGGCCCGGCATGAGCGGCGTCTTCCAGGCCATGGCCCCGGGCCGGTTCGCGGCGGCGATCAACCAGGCCCCGATGCGGCGCCATCGGCGGACCTTCGTCGGCGACTGGGCAGTGAACCGCAGGCAGGTCTTCAGGACTAGCGCGCTGCCGCCGGCGCACCGGCTGCGGGACGTCTGCGAAACGGCCCGCGACTACGCCGAGGCGGTGAAGAGGCTCGCCGAGACCCCCATCGCGCTGCCGGCCATCTTCATCCTCGCCGGCACGGCGCCGGGCGAAGGCTGCGTCATCGAGCGGACCGAGGACGCGCATCGCATCCGCCCGCTCGATGGCGACCGCGTCTGCGCCTCCAACCAGTTCGACACCGACCTCGACCGCCTCGGTCACGGCTGGCGAGCGCGGCCGATCGACAGCGCGGGCCGCGTCAGGGACGCTTGGGCGATGCCTGCCGAGGCGTGGGCAGACGGGTTCAATTGGTTCCGGCCGCCGATTGCCAACTCGCATACCCGGCTGGCGATGACGGCATGCGCGGCCACGGGTACGTTGAGTGTCTTCGGGACGCGGGGTGTGGAAAGGGTGTCCGAGATCTTGACCGTGGAGTCCCGCTGAAGTCTGCGGCAGCCTGCTTGCCGTGAACCGTTGCAGCTTACGAGCCATGACCGCCGCCTGACTCGCAAGCGCAGGATGAGCCAGCGTACCGCGCGACTCTTTGTTCCCGGTCCGGCTTGGCGCCGCTCGCCCGCTGCGGCGTCGGTTGCGAGCGCGAGGTTCCGGCCAGCGCTTCGTGTCCTCTATCTCAAGCCTGGGTTTCTGAAAGACATTTCCGATACCGTGAAGTATCGCGCGGCATTCGTTAAGGTATAGCGAAGGATACAGCCTTAGCTTAAGCCCATAGCGACATGCACACCATCCTCGGCGCCAACGGCATCATCGCCCGCGGGCTTTCCCAGGCCCTCGCGGCACATGGGTCCGGCATCCGCCAGGTGAGCCGCAGCCCGCGCAAGGTGAATCCCTCCGACGAGGCCTTCGCGGCCGATCTCCTCGACGCCGATGCCACCGCGCGCGCCGTCGCCGGCAGCGAGGTGGCCTACCTGGTGGCAGGTCTGAAGTACGACGCGAAGGTCTGGGAGGCGCAGTGGCCGCGCGTCATGCGCAACGTGATCGACGCCTGCAAGCGGCACGGCGCGCGTCTCGTCTTCTTCGACAACGTCTATGCCTATGGCCGGGTGGACGGCGTTATGACCGAGGAAACGCCGTTCAATCCCGTCAGCCGCAAGGGCGAGGTGCGGGCGCGGATCGCGACCCTGCTGCTGGAGGAGATGCGCGCCGGCAACCTGCAGGCGCTGATAGCGCGTTCCGCCGACTTCTACGGCCCCGGCGCCGTGCAGAGCTTCCCGCACAATACGGTGTTCGAGCCTCTCAGGGCGGGGAAGACGCCGCGCTGGATCGGCAACCCCGACGCCGCGCATACCTTCACCTTCACGCCGGACGCCGGCCGTGCGGTCGCCTTCCTGGGCCGGGCCCACGAGGCCTACGGCCAGACCTGGCATGTGCCGACCACCCGGGAGCCGTTCACGGGCGCCGATTTCGTGCGCCTGGCCTGCGAGCTTGCGGGACGTCCTTACCGGCTGCAGTCCCCGCCGCGCTGGATGCTGAAGGTGATGGGACTGTTCATGCCGGTGCTGCGCGAGAACGAGGAGATGATGTACCAGTTCGACTACGACTACCGCTTCGACAGCAGCAGGATCGAATCGGCCTTCGGGCTCGAGGCCACACCGTACCGGCAGGGCATAGCCGCAACGCTGGCAAGCGCGCCTTAGCCACGCGATCCCCATCGCGGGATGAACAACCGATCAGGAGGACACCATGGCCGCAGACAAGATTGTCCCTCACCTCTGGTTCGACAAGGAAGCGAAGGAGGCCGCGGCGTTCTACGCCTCGGTCTTCCCGGATGCGCGCGTGACGCACACGATGGTGCTCCGCGACACGCCCTCGGGCGACTGCGACGTCGTCTCGTTCGAGATACTCGGGCAGGCCTTCATGGCGATCAGCGCCGGCCCGCTGTTCAGGTTCAACCCGTCCGTCTCGTTCATCGTCAGCGGCAGGACGAAGGACGAGGTGGACGCCTTGTGGGGACGGCTGTCGGAAGGCGGCCAGGCGCTGATGCCGCTCGACGCCTATCCCTTCAGCGAACGCTACGGCTGGGTCCAGGACCGCTACGGCGTGTCGTGGCAGCTGATCCTGCCCGGCGCGGAAGGAGACCGGCGCCCGCCGCTCGTGCCGTCGCTGCTGTTCGTCGGCCAGAACTGCGGCAAGGCGGAGGAGGCGATCCTCTTCTACACCTCGATATTCGGGAACGCGAAGACCGGCCAGATGGCCCGCTACGGCGCGGACCAGGCGCCCGACCGGGAAGGGACGCTCATGTACGCCGACTTCATGCTCGAAGGCCAGTGGTTCGCCGCCATGGACAGCGCGCACGCGCACGACTTCAACTTCAACGAGGCCATATCGCTCATGGTGAGGTGCGACGACCAGGCGGAGATCGATCACTACTGGGAGAAGCTCTCGGCCGTCCCAGAGGCCGAGCAGTGCGGATGGCTCAAGGACCGCTACGGCCTGTCGTGGCAGATCGTGCCCGCCGAGATGGACGAGATGATGCGCAACGGCAGCCCGCGGCAGATCGCCAGCATCACGCAGGCCTTTCTCGAGATGAAGAAGTTCGACCTCGAAGCGCTGCGCAGGGCGCGCGATTCGGCCTGACGGCGGTCCGCATGATGATTGGAACGCTTTGACCTCATGACGTTTTGACGCTATAAACTATCGCTCGGGAGCACCTCCATGAGCGAAGAGATGTCCAGGCGCGCCAACGTCCATTCCGAGCCCGCCCTGCGCGGGGCCGCTCGACCGAAGCGAAGGCTCCGCGGACCCTTTCGAGAGCAGGATGTCCGCGGATCGAGCGGGGCGCGCGCCGGCGGACGGTCCTCGCTCCGCGATCTGTGAGAAGCCGTCGCGCCATGGGCGCTGTCGCGTGCGGCACGGGTCCGTCGAATCGTCTGCGAGATCGAGGGTGTGAGACTGGTCGTGACGGTCGCCGAGGGCAGCCGCCGGCATGACGTCCATCGACGCGGCTGATCTTCGGGGCCGGCACGAGTTCGACCGCCGCTCTTCAGCAAGACCACCGGGAAACGCTGCGCCCCGCTATTCCCTCATCATCGCCACGCTCGACGACGACGGCGACCTGGCCCAGTGTCTTTCCCGCCTTGCCGACCTGAAGCCGGGCCCTCTCTTCGAGGTCATCGTCGTCGACCAGAACGGCGACGACCGCCTGGTCGATGTCATCGAGCGATTCTCCGGCAGGCTTGCACTGATCCACGAGCGCGTTGCGTTCCGCGGCGCCAGCCGGGCGCGCAACCTCGGCGCCGGTCTGGCGAGCGGCGAATGGCTGGGTTTCCCCGACGACGACTGCCGTCTGCTGCCCGAGACCCTGCGCG
>OBJA01002206.1_pt1 | contig 11665 bp, 13 predicted proteins | sample 1519751 | NCBI WGS metagenome assembly OBJA01 (sample SAMEA3881238, study PRJEB22517) | soil metagenome | biome: lake sediment; feature: soda lake sediment; material: sediment, water from around vicinity | place: India | collected 2013-12-23 | depth 3 m
CTAAATGACGCTGCCTAACTGACCACCGGAGAGCCGGGTGTCGGGTAAATACTGTACTTGTACAGGCGTGGACGTATCCGATCCCGCTGCACAGGAGAAAAGCAAGCAAAGAAGCAAACCCTGCTGCACATACTCTACTACCCGGATCCCTTCTCTCCGGTCTATTTGTCTCTTCTGTCATACTTCCCTTGATTCCGTTTCCCGCAGGTATCCGATTCCTTACATACACGACATTTGCCTTGTTCGCACCATCCATTATCGGTGCCTCCTCGTCTTCGATTTTTACTATCCGAAGGTTCCGGTCGGGGACCTTTCATCCAGCCTATTCTTGGAGTTCTCATGGCTCTTTATTGCACTCTTCGCCTGTTCCTCCAAGTGGGCGCGAAGATCTTCAGCCTCCCAAACATTAACCACTCGACTCAAAGGCGGCCATGGTTCCCGTCTACGATTTTCGGTCATAGTCAAAATAAACTGAGAAAAGAAGGTACACGTATCAAGAATTGCGACGCCACAAGAATCTCTAATAAAATCTCGATCAACAACATTCTTCTCCCAAGCTACAGCAATCCCCTCCAAGTAGTTCATTAACTCTATCAAATGATCCCTCGTCTCCTGGGCATCCAAATCTCGGCCATGAAAAATTTTCTCCGCCTCGCTCACGCTTATACCCCAAGTGGACTTTATTTTTCGTTCCCCAATAAAATCTGGAACAGACTGAAACTCTGGATATTTTCTACTTAAATAGGCTATATGCGGACGCGCGGAATTATTCCAATCGATCAATATCTCAGACGTGTAATGCCTTCGCCTCCATTCATGGTCATTGATTATGGATTTTCTCATTAGCTCGATGTTTTGATAAGCGGCACGCACCTGATAAGCTCCAAATACAATGCCAAACGCAGCAACGCTAGTTGCAACGGCTGTAATCCAACCGGCGATGTCCTCCAAAATCATATCTCCTTAATCACAACCCTTAGAGACCCAAGAACCCGCAGAAGAATCCGCTTCCGCAAAAAATCATCGCCATATTTCTTTTGCCATACACAAACCCATTCACATCTATCCGAATTTTCGCAAACCGATAGTCGGCTCCTCCGCTGCCGTCTCGATCATTTCATACCATATGAACCTTCTCCGAGGGTTAATCATAAGCCTCCTTCCTGCATTCTCTCGAATCGCATCCCTGGTTCTCAGGTAATTCTCTGACGAGCAATGAACGATACCGGTCACGTTTCCGTCAGAATCAACCTCGGAAATCACCCCCACATGACCTGACGTGCTACGCGCGTCCGGATAGACCACCAACGCCCCCGGCCTCGGATGAGACAGATCACGAAACATACCGACCGGCTCGCCCGCATCCGCCCACATTGCGTCTGTGTTAACCCATCCACCGTTGTATCGAACGTAGAATGGTTCGTCTGTTTTTCTGCTGAACCCGAGAACCCAGGCAGTGAATCCGCTGCAATCGCAACGCCTCGCGCTATCCCATGGGAACTCTCCCTCAGGGTCAAACCCACCTTTTCCGAGCTCATACCTGCATCGCATCCCGGCGACGGATAATGCTCGCTCAACCACCTCATCCGCATTCATCATCCCCTCGACAACCAGATTAGAGTTGCACGTCCCTACTGATCAAAATCATCCACCCCTCATCCGTGCTTCTCCGGTACCTTATATCGTCGTAATGAGCGGGCAACGGCTGTCCTTCCTGAATATCAGGAGCAAGGCGCTGCGTACTATGGATCATATAACCAACACCCAAATTCAGACTTGCCCGCCTTTCCCTCACCTCGGACCCATCTGTCTTTCGGACAGTATATGTTCTCAACCATGCGAACTGGATTCCGATAGCCGCCCCGTCGAGACGCACACCATCCTTACCGGCCAACTTCGCACCCACAAACCAGCCCGGCTTGACCCAAGGCGTGCAGACATACTGAACAATCGCAATCATCTGCTCACACGGAGCCGTCGCCGTCCAGTTCAGAGCAGACCAGATAGCGGGGGATTCCTTGAATTCTTCATCGATACCAACAATGCGCTCTTCGCCATTGATGGATGCTCTTTCCACATATGCATCGCCGTAGAACTCCATGGCCAATCCAACACCGAATCCCCATTTCGTCAGATCCTCAGCCATAGAAACATTGGTGCCGGCCAATGCGAAAATCAGAGATAACATCAGACGGACACGGCGCATACTTTTCTCCTTATGAGGATGGCATCGCATATCGATCCAGCCAGGCGGCCAAGCGTCATCCTCAGGCCCTCATTCCTTGCCGCCGCTCTCCGTTATGGCTGCGGATGCGAAAGGCTTCTGGAAGACCGAAGCACCTCCTCCGAGGAAGCTGTACGAGATCGCGAAGAAACCTGCCCTTTCGATGCGCGTTGAAAGATTCGTAATGACGTTGTCGTTCGATGGAACCTCTCCCTCCTGCTCCCCCGAAGGCAGTCTATCAATGGACCCCCATACAGCCCCCAGAGTAAGGAACCATTTTCCATCTCGGGAGCGATACGACGGGCCGATGTAGTACTGCGCATTACTGCCTTCTCCGATCCCGATCCCGAAGGAAAGCGAAGCCCTCGGAAAGCGGAGACTACGAATGCTTGCAAATGCTGCAAGAGCAAGACTCTGCCGGTCCTCGGCATTGCGGTCGCGAATTATGGCGCCGTCCCTTATTGCGTATCTAGGATTAGTCAAATCGCTCACGACGAATCCGCCGGAGAAATCAATAGCCCTATCCCGCGGCTTCAATGTCGTGAGAAGAACGACGTCCTTCATCTCCTTTGCATCTATCAACTCATCCGGAACTGGATCAGAAGAGACATAGCTAATAAATTGTTCTTCTGACTCCTTGATGATTTCTTTGCAATTCTTACTATCTTTGTCTCTACCGTAGTTCCCTTGATAGATATTTTTAAATTTTCCGAAGAGCCTTTCCTCCCAGCCCACACCCAACCCCCTAATAGTGGTCCTTTCCGCATTCAGCCTGCCAATTTCAACCTGGTATCCACCATACTGGTCGTCATGCGGTATGAACACGTCATGCGAGCTAAGATCGCATATCGATTGATCCTGCAAGGCTTTCGAGAAGATCAGTCTCTTTTCCTGCTCACTCAATACATCTGTGCAAGCCGATTGATCTGAACCCTGACCATCAATCTGTATTACTAACTTCTGATAAGCTCTCGACTCTGTTACGGGTGTTTCGTCCACAAGCTTGACTGCCCCTCGGTATGTGTAGGAAAAGAATGCGGGACAGGTATTTTTTATAGTGATCCGTATCGTATCGTCCCGATCCGCACTGACGGAGAGCAATTCATTGCGCCCAGAGGAATGATCGTACACTGCATTTCGCGAAGATGAATCCGCAGCGGCATATTGCGCACATGTGAATATCGCACATACGATTGCCATTCTTTTTATCATGCGAACCTCCACCGTGGACTCGTCCCGGATATGGTCCTCTGCCTGTCAAACGCCCCTTACTCCAATCGAATCAATGAAAAGGGGAAAAGAGAAAATTAAAAAGTGTCACGGGTCCTGGGCGAGACGAAAACCCCGGACGTCGAGACGGGCGCCGGTGTCGAGCCTGAGGCGGTACGACGCGCGCAACCAGAAGTCGCTGGAGTCCCAGGAGCCGCCGCGGACAACGCGCTTACTGCAATCCCCTGTCGTCCTGGCCGATCGATTCGGCGTATTCTGAAAGGACTCATTCCAGCAATCCTGTGTCCACTCCCAGACATTGCCGCTCATATCGTGCAATCCATACCGATTCGCCTGCTTCCCGCCGACCGGATGCGCCCTGCCGCCGCTGTTGTCGAGGTACCAGGCCACGCTGCCGGCATCGTTGCCCCCGCAGTAGGTCTCGCTGGCGCCGCCGCGACAGGCATACTCCCATTCCGCCTCCGAGGGCAGACGGAACTTCAGGCCGGTCTTCCGGTTCAGCCATTCGATATAAGCCTGGGCATCGTGCCAGCTCACGTTGATGACCGGACGGCTGCCCCTGCCCCATCCCCTGTCACCCGGCAGCTCGCGGCCGGTTTCCTGGGCAAACGCGTCATATTGATCGAAGGTCACCTCAAACTTGCCGATGCGGAAGTTCGCGCCGGGAATATCCACCATGTTCTGCACCAGATCCCTCAGCGGCCCGGGTGTGGCCATCAGCTTCTCCACTCTCTGCACCCGCGCGGCATCGGCTCGTTGCTTCAACCCCGAATAAAGCCGCACCGCCTCCTGATACCCGGCCTCCGAACGGTCCGCGACCGCGAGATAGTCCTCGACCGCCTTGAAGGCCCGCTCGTGCTCACCGCGCTCGGAGGCAACCTTGGCCTCGAACAGCAGCACCGGCGGCCGAGTCTTGTGGCCTTCGCGTTCGAGCGCGCGGTAGGCACCGATCCGTTCCAGGGCCTCGGCGTTGCGGCCGGTCTTGACGGCGTCGGTGATCTCCTGCATCAGGATGTCGGCGCGGACTTCGACGGGGAGACTGCCCTGGGCGGATGTCTGCACCGGAATGCCGAAGCACAGAAGCAGGATCACGAGGTTCGTCGGACGAATCAGGACGAGCGGCCTTATAAAGGACATGATTACGGTGCCGTTATGAAAGATCTGGGAATGGGTACCGGCGATTCGACAGCGGATTCCCAATCAAGGAGCGCATATCCCCCTGGCGTACTCCTCGAACTGAGCGCGCGCTGAGCGGGCTTGGCTAGCGTATTCGGGACAACTGCCGGCAGCCCTCTCCACCCGCTGCACACAGGCGGCCGCTGTACGAGCTGTCTCACACCCTCCGCCCGAGATAGCCACTTGATTCTGGCACTGCTGCAGTAAGCTCACTAAGTTGTTCTCAACCGCCTGAGGACAACTGCTCGATCTGTTGGGGCTCGACACCGGTGGTACCATCGCCGTCGACGGCAGCGCCACGCCTTCCTTCGCCGCCAGATAACCGAGCGCCATGCCGCCCGCGATGGCCCCGATCGCACCCAGCCAGCCGCCGCCACCACTGTCTCTCGGCGCCGCCGCGGCCTCGGCGCGCTGGCGCGCCGCATACTCCCGCGCCTGTCTCTCCGCTTCGGCGGCGCGCCGTTCTTCCTCCAGGCGTGCCAGTTCGAGCGCCCGCAGGCGCTCCGCCTCCAGCCTTGCGAGCCGCTCCCGCTCCTCCCGTTCGAGCCGCAGCCTCTCCTGCTCCTCCCAGCGGGCGATGCCGGCCTGGAGGTCGTCCAACTGGTCGGCGAGCGGTTTAGATTCGGTGGGGGTGGTGTCGAGGCCGAGGGACTTCGCGAGATCGTCGGCCTCGGTGGACAGGTCCTTCGCTCCACGCACGGCGCAGATCTGACATGCGGAGTGCAGTCCTTCGTAGGCGAATTCGCGCGAGCTGTACGTCAGCGTCTGCCAGTCCTTGACCAGCGCTTCCTGGCCTCTGGGTATGACGCGGCGATAGATGCTGGTATTGAGACCAGAGTACCCATCGCTGTTGGCGCCCTTGTGCTCCCCTTTGATCCCTATCTGGACGAGGGCGCATTGGGCGCGATCCTGCGGCAGGGCGGTCCAGTACATCCTGACCGTCCAGTGCAACTGCGAGTCCCGGCCGTGGGTGCTCCCCGGATCGCCCGGCTGGATCACTCTGCTGGAAATCACTTCTCCTCCGGCCGCGCAGCGGCCCAGGGACTGCGTGCAGTCGCAGTCGGCCGAGCTCAACGCGCCGGCATCGACCGGCAAGGACAGCGCGGACATGAAAGCAATGAAGCCGAGTGCGGCGGCGGCCCGGCGGAAGACATGCGTGCTCATGAGATCTCGGCTCCCCTCCCCCAAGTTGGTCGAGCCTGATGCGTCCTTGGAGTATAGGCAGGGAAAATGACGCGGGCATCATCCATTTGGATGATGCCTCCAAACCACTAATCCCGAATAATCAATCCCCAGAGAGAGGCATCATGATCCTTGGGGGGGCATGAGCACGCGGCTTGATCACGAGCTGTCCGCGATAGCCGAAAGCGGTTACTTATCAGTTATCGAAAGACTCTACGAAGCGGTCACTTGCCCCGCATCGTGGCCCGCGTTTGTCGAACGCCTCGCCGTACTGCTGTCTTGCCCCGGCGCCCACTATCTCAGCCTGCAGCGAACCACTGGCAGGCTCATGTCCTCGCTGTTCGTCGGCTATTCGGAAGAGATCAACCGACAGTATCTCGACTATTGGTTCCCCCACGACCCGCGGCTCACTCTCCTGCCCGGCGCGGACAGCGGCCACTGGGCCTGCTACCACCACGTCATCAACGAGCAGGAGGTCGCCGGGCGCTGTTTCTACCGCGACTTCCTGGCCCCGGTTGGCATCCGCTACATGACGACCCTCAGCGGCGAGACCCACCGTGGAGTCATGCCCGTGCTGACCCTGTTCCGCGGCGCGGATCAGGCGCCCATGGGAGAGACGGAGTCGCTGCTGCTGGAACAGCTGCGTCCGCACTTCGTCAGGGCCATGCGCCTCCAACTGGAGACACAGCACCTGGAACGCCGGATTCAGACGCTGGAACGGACGCTCCATGCATTGGATTATCCCGTGCTCCTGGTCCAGAAGAGCGGCGTGGTCGACTTCTCCAACCGCACGGCCAGGGAATGGCTCGCGGGAAACGGCCACTTCACTCTGAAGGACGGCGAGGTCAAGGCGCGCAACTCGGAAGATCAGCTGCAGTTCTGCCGTCTGCTGCGGCAGGCCATCGATGATCGTCGCTGCGGCATACTGGCTCTGCGCTGTCCCGGCGGCGGCAAGCCGTGGCAGATGATTTTCTGCCCGGTGGAGCCGGAATCCTCGCACGATACGGTGCATCGGGAGGAAAGCTGCCTGATCATCGTCGCCAACCCCAACGCGCGGGCCAGCCTGACGCTGGAGAACCTGCAATCCCTCTTCGGCCTCACCACCGCCACCGCGCGCGTTGCGCTCGGTCTTGCCGAGGGAAAGTCTCTACATGAGATCGCCATCGAGAACGGTGTGTCGATCAACACCGTGCGCTCTCAGATCAAACAGGTAATGGACAGGACCGGCTCGCACCGGCAGGCGGAACTGGTCAGCGTAGTAAGCGCACTACCGAGGCTGAGGCGGCCGAAGTGAGGAGCAAGGAAGAATCAGCGACCCCGGGCGCCTGTCCGGCCGATGCGTAGAATCCACCTGATATCACGTGAACTCCGCCCGGGCAGGTTCACATCTCGATGCACGCGTCTCCCACAGCCCAAGCTTGCAGGCGCATGCGTATCAGTCAGGCGTATATCAGCAAGATAGAGCGCCAGGACCGGTGACGCCCAAGCTGCTGGCGCGGGTACGGAGGCACTGCGTGGAGATGGCGCATCGTGCCCAAGGACGCGACAGGGAAAACGGGGCCTGCTGACCCTCGAGCTCCCGACCGTGCGAATCGCAGTAGCCGGAATTTCCACACCGTGCGTTCTTCGGCATCGCGAGTCGCCTTCGCCCGGATCTGCGCCATCACCACCAGCGCGAAGACGTTATCGCTGGCTTCCAGCTCTTGCCAGCGCTGGGGTGATTCCCAATCCAGCAGCTTGACGACCGGAAAGCGGAAATGGATCTCGCAACCCCAGCGTGCATCATCGTAGCGGTCGGGCCGGTAGCTCGATACCGTGTCGGCCAGCACAGCCAGGCTGATCACCTGAACGGCATAGCGATCCCGGAGCCGGTAGTTGTAGACGAACATTCGCGCCGGGAAATCCGCTAATGTCAGCCTGGAATCTAGCGGCATGAGAAGCGCGCAGAACCGTACCCTTTCAGACGTGCCTACGGCAGCGCGAAATGGCATACTTACGCCAAACCGGCCCGGAGAAGCGGAAAAAGGGGGCGACAAGCGGTGAAACAGATGGAGGAAATCGATCCTGGCAGTCCGCTCCTGCGGATCGAGGAAGGCGGCGTGCGGCCATCGCCGGCCGAAGAGACGTCATCGATGAGCGGACACTCCCCCGCCCCCATCCACCCCGGCGAACTGCTGCGCGAAGACATGGCCACCCTCGGCCTCTCCGCCCGCGCCTTGGCGGATGCGATCGCCGTGCCCCACAACCGCATCTCCGCCATCCTGCGCGGCGAGCGCGCCATCACCGCGGATACCGCGCTGCGCCTCTCGGCCTATCTCGGCACCGAGGCCGAGGTGTGGATGAACCTGCAGACGGACTACGATCTGAAGAAGACGGAGCTGGAACACGGCTCCCGGATACGCGCTTCGATCAGGCGGCACGAGGAGCAGTAGCGCACCGCTCCGCCGGATCCGCTGTAGATCGAGCCGATTCGTCGGTCAGCCGAGGTCGCAAAAGCAACAAGGGCGCGGTATATACCGCGCCCTTGTCTCTGCCCTTACAGCAAATTGGCGTCGTACTTACAACCGATTGGCGTAGTACTCCACCACCCGCTGCACGTCGATCGGAAACGGCACGTCTTCCGCGGCCGGGAGATGGGTGACCTTGCCGGTCTTGGTCTCCTCGTCCCAGGACAGCCATTCGGGCCGCATCAGCGCCGGATCCTGCAGTGCGCCCATCACGACGGGCAGATCGACGCTCTCCGGTTTGATGGTCACTTCGTCGCCGACCTTCAGGCGGATCGAAGGGATGTTGACCGTCTTCCCGTTCAGGCGGATGTGGCGATGCGAGACCAGCTGCCGCGCCGCCATGGTGGTCGGCGCGAGGCCGGCGCGGAATACCACGTTGTCGAGCCGGCACTCCAGCAGCTGCAGCAGGGCGTCGCCCGTCGGATCGTTGCTCTTGCGCGCGTCCAGCATCAGGCGGCGGAGCTGACGCTCGGAGACGCCGTAGTTGTAGCGCAGCTTCTGCTTTTCGCGGAGCTTGATGCTGTAGTCCGACTTCCTGCGGCGCGTCGCCTTGGTGCCGTGCTGGCCCGGGGGCGTCGGCCTGTTCTCGATGGTCTTGCGCGACAGGCCGGGCAGGTCCACGCCCAGCGCACGCATCACTCTCAGTCTCGGTCCGGTAAATCGCGACATGGTTGCTCCAGATTCAATTGACGGCCTGGCTGCCCGGCACGGTGAATGCGTTCATCTGCCGGAACAGGACCTGGTCCCACTGCCTCACCAGCTGCTCCGCCACTTCGACGATCAGCTTCGATTCCGCGTACTGCGGCGCGGTCAGCTTGCGCGCGAGGTCCAGGGCCTGTCTCGCCAGGTCCACGGAAGGCCTGCTCGCGTACTGCGTCGCCACACAACAGAGCGATGCGATCACCGCGCTCGCCGTGGGCAGGTCGGGGTCGAATTGTGCCTCTGTCTCTTGCCGGTTCATGGGATTGAGGACCTCGTCTGACGCCAGTGGCGCTAATGATAATAATTATCATTTGTGAGGTCAAGATAAAGGGGCGGGGCCTTCGGGCATGCCGCCTCGAAGACCCCGCCCCGGGCAATTCCTTTTGCCTGGCGCTTCCCTGCGCCATCCTCAGGATTCCCGCGCCTTCCTGCGCTCACGCGCCGAGAATTCCTCCCAGGCCGCGTCGTCGGGGTACAGCATCGGCTCCTGGTCCACGCGCCACAGCTTGTGATGCGGGCGCTCGCGCGGCTCGTCGTGGCAGGCCTCCAGGCTGCGTTCGTCGTCGATCTCGCAATACTTCGGGCCGGGACCGAACGCCGCCTTGAGCTGGTAAGGGAAGCTGCCGACCTGGTTGAACCCCGTGTCGCCGCCCGACCTGATGCCGAAGTGGTGATAGATGGGGTCGACGCCCAGCACCGCGGTCAGGAGCGGATAGACCGAGATCGCGATACCGAACACCAGCAGTTGCTGCGCCCCCGCCGACATCACCATGTCCGGCGTCATCGTCAGGTGGAACAGGCCGAAGCCCAGCAAGGCCGAGCCGACGGCCAGCCGTACTACACGATCGATAAGGCCTATATTCTCGTTCTCGGGTCTTACCTTCTCTGCTCTTATCAACATGACGCATACCTCCGTCTAGTCGCTTGCTTCGTAGATATAGATAGCGGGCGGCCGGAGATGTTCGGTGACAAAGGTCACACAAAAAAGGGCCGGGGCTAATGCCCCGGCCCCTTACCCAGATCGGGCCTGGGAAAGCGTGCGTCCAATCAGCCGGACGCACTCCAGATATATATGTCTACACGCGCGTGCGCAGCATGTTGTCCAGGCTCCAGCGCCCGCCGCCCGCCGCGGCGAAATAGAGGAAGGTGAAGCAGTAGAGCACCGCCAGCTCGCCGCCGTTCAGCAGCGGCCAGAAATTCTGCGGCGCGTGCACCATGAAGTAGGCGACCGCCATCTGGCCGGAGAGCAGGAAGGCCACCGGGCGCGTGAACAGACCGATGAGGATGAGCAGGCCGCCGAACAGCTCGAGCACGCCGGCGAACCATATAAGCGAGAAGAACGGCGGCTCGCCCATCGGCGACGCGGCGGGAAAGCTGAACAGTTTTTGCGTGCCGTGCTGCATGTAGAGAAAGGCGACTATGACGCGCAGCACACTCAGCAGGTGCGGCGAAGCTTTGGAGCAGATCGAGCTTATGTCAGACATGGAATCCTCCTTGTTGCCTTGAGCACTAGAAGTCCCGTGTTCTACGCTCGGCGAGCCGAACGTCCCGTCTTGCCTGTACAGTACCCTCTCCGTCCCTCTGCCTCGTTGCGCCCGATCGATTCGATCACGACTTGCCGCCGGGTCTTCCGTCATTATGGAATTCTCAGGGTCTCAGATGTCAATCCCGTTGCCGGCGAGCGCTCGAACGGACGTGCGGACGGCGCGTCTCGTATCGGATATCGGGTTGAGGTATCCTGTTTTTCTTTCCGGAAATCGCCGCGTCGCCGCCTTACCGGAAGGCGGCCGCGGAGCAATAAGAACAAGGAGATCCGACGATGCGCGTACGAGCGGCCGTAGCCTACGAGGCGGGCAAACCCCTGGCGATAGAGACCGTCGACCTGGAAGGACCGAAGGCCGGCGAAGTCCTGGTGGAGATCAGGGCCACCGGCATCTGCCATACCGACGCCTATACCCTCTCCGGTGCGGACCCGGAAGGCCTGTTCCCCGCCATCCTCGGCCATGAAGGCGCGGGCGTGGTGGTGGACGTCGGACCGGGCGTGCGCTCGCTGAAGAAGGGCGATCACGTGATCCCGCTGTATACGCCCGAGTGCCGTGAGTGCGAATACTGCCTGAACCCCAAGACCAACCTCTGCCAGGCGATCCGCGCGACCCAGGGCAAGGGCCTGATGCCGGACGGCACCAGCCGCTTCTCGCTGGACGGCCGCCCCCTGCACCACTATATGGGCACCTCCACCTTCGCCAACTACACCGTGCTGCCCGAGATCGCGCTGGCGAAGATCCGCGAGGACGCGCCCTTCGACAAGGTCTGCTACATCGGCTGCGGCGTGACCACCGGCATCGGCGCAGTGGTATGGACGGCGAAGGTGGAGCCCGGCTCGCGCGTAGTAGTCTTCGGCCTCGGCGGCATCGGCCTGAACGTGATCCAGGGCGCGCGCATGGTCGGCGCGCGGCAGATCGTCGGCGTGGACATCAACCCGGCGCGGCGCGAGCTCGCGGAGCGCTTCGGCATGACCGACTTCGTCGATCCGAACGAGGTGGAAGGCGATCTCGTTCCTTACCTCGTCGATCTCACCAAGGGCGGCGCCGACTACAGCTTCGAGTGCATCGGCAACGTGAAGGTGATGCGCCAGGCGCTGGAG
>OBJA01002207.1_pt1 | contig 11664 bp, 13 predicted proteins | sample 1519751 | NCBI WGS metagenome assembly OBJA01 (sample SAMEA3881238, study PRJEB22517) | soil metagenome | biome: lake sediment; feature: soda lake sediment; material: sediment, water from around vicinity | place: India | collected 2013-12-23 | depth 3 m
CAATGGGCTAATAACGTGTTTTTTGGATGGGGGAAACCTCTTTCGATACTGGGTAATTAAGATATATCAAGGTAATATCCTTGCTATAGCATTAATCCCATTTATTCTTGCTCTATTGTATCTTGTTAGCAGAAGATGGAGAGCAAAAAGTAATGCGGTAGTGACTATCACCAAATAGAGATAGAACATATTGATGTGAAAATATGAAACGAGTTAGAGCTTGGTTTGATATTTTCGCTACAGGTCATTTGAGTCTCCTAAGAAGAAGTTGATTATCGTGAGAATGGTAAAAACGATGGTAAAGTTGACGGTATGAGGTGATTAGGAATCTTACGGAGAGGCTTTGGAGGGAGTGAAATAAAGATGGAATTTATACGCCATGGTTATTGTGGCCTTTATTGTGGGGCGTGCCCGGTTTTTTTGGCCACTGAGAGCGATGAACTGGAGAAACTAGCAGCGGAGATGAAGATGAACCCTAAAGAGCTTGCTTGTTACGGATGTAAGAGTGAACAAGTAGCAGTTTTTTGCCGAGAGTGTGTTCTTAAAACTTGTTCTCGGGAAAAGGGTTATGAATTTTGTGGTCATTGTCAGCAACACCCGTGTCAGGATATTCAAAACTTTTATTTGGATTCGGAATATCCTTATCATGAACCGGTTCCAAAGAATCATGATGAAATTGCTGCTTGTGGACTAGAAGAATGGCTTAAAAAGCAAGATTCCCGTTGGCGGTGTACCAAATGCAACAATAAGTTCGCGTGGAAAGACGATAAATGTCCTTGTTGCGGGGAGAATGTGGCGAGTTATCGAGAAGATCTCGGATAGTTTTTAAGTTGTTGACATATAAGAAACGAGGAATGATTCATGTTAGAAAAGCAGCCAATAAAAGTAATATTTTGGGCAATAATAGCATGTGTACTATGGGCGACGGCTGCTGCTTCAATAAAAATAGCTCTTAAGTATTCGCCGCCACTGTTTCTAGCTGGTACACGATTTCTTATCTCAGGATTGATTTTAATACCTTTTTCCGGTCCTATACGAAAGTACATTCCAACGGTTTGGAGTAATTTACGCATTATTGTTCTATTAAGTTTGTTTCAGACCATTTTGTTGTATGCTGCCTTTAACATTGGAATAACTCTTGTTCCTGCTGCTATTGGAGCAATCACTGTCGGCGCTTCTCCTTTGGTTACTGCAGTGGTTTCTCATTTGTTTCTGCATGACGACAAGATGACTCCTGGGAAGACACTATCTATTCTGGTTGGGGTATTAGGTATAATTATTATTACAATTAGCCGACAACCTCTGACTTCGGCAGGTTTTAGGGAGCTAATCGGAATTTTTTTGGTTGCTTCCGGAACCGTTGCTTCAGCGTTTGGAAACATTATCGTATCTACCGAAAAAGGAAAGATACATCCAATTTTACTGAATTCGTCACAAATAGGTATTGGAGGATTAGTATTATTACTTAGTTCGGCCATCTTTGAACAAGGGATGCATATCAAAGTGACTTTTCCGTTTGTTATGGCCTTATCTTGGCTTTCATTTATTTCGGCAGCGGCTTTCTCTATCTGGTTCATTTTACTAAAAACCGAAAACGTCAAGGTTTCTGAGCTTAATATATGGAAATTCATTATACCTGTTTGTGGAGCCATCTTTAGTTGGATTATACTACCTGATGAAGCCCCTAACCTTTATACCGTTAGTGGGATGTTGATTGTGGCTATGTCAGTCTTTTATTATTTTAGACCTGGTAAGTCAGTGCCAATTCGCTAATGGCTTGCTTGGGATAGATATTGATAAGCAGTTCGCCTATGGTAATGCTTATAAACAAAGTTAAAGGTGGTATTGGTCAATGATAAAAATCAAGCTTTTGTTAAGTGTCATTCTTTTAGGGTTTGTTTTAGTCGGTTGCGGAACTCCAAAAAACATTGTATGTTCATGGGATTCGCCTGTAAGCGTAAAAAATGGTGAACGTTTTGAAATTACTGTTACAGTTAAAAATACGGATGAAAAACAACAAAAACTAGTAAGTTTGGATGTCGGTCAAGAATATCTTGAAGGAATCATTATCGAAAAGAGCATGCCACCTTTTTTTGAGTCCTCCCGAATCCCCATTGATAATACCATTAGTTACTCATATAACATAACTATTGAACCAGATGAAGAACAAACTATCGTATTATCGGCATATGCGGCTAAAAGCGGAGACTTTAGCTCTGAGGTTGACTTCTGTATAAACTCAGAGATTAGTTTCTTATCTCATAGCATTAGAACAATAATAGAGGATTGAAACATGAAAATAAAGAGCAACATTATTCTTATTGGAATGCCTGGCGCCGGGAAAAGCACTATTGGTGTGCTTTTAGCAAAGGCATTGAGAAAGTCTTTTATCGATACAGACTTAATTCTACAAAAAAAAACCGGATGTTTGCTCCAAGAGATTATTGATAATGAGGGTGTGGATGCCTTTTTGAATTATGAACAACAAGTCTTGCTTGGATTAAACATAGATGACTCAGTAATTGCTACAGGAGGTAGCGCTGTTTATAGCGGAATGGCTATGACCAAGTTAAAAGAGAATGGTACTATTGTCTATTTACGCTTAGCTTACGGAGAAGTTGAGAAAAGGATACAAAATATAGCTAGCCGTGGTATTGCTCTTGGACCTGGAAAAAACCTAAAAAATCTTTATGACGAAAGAACGCCGTTATATACGAAGTATGCAGACATAACTATCGACGGAACTGGCAAAGGAATCGAACAAGTCATAAGCGACATATTGGCGATTTATTAAGTTGAATTGCTCAAAAGATACAGGATTCTATTTGATACTTCCATCGCATACCATATCCGGGAGGGGAGGCGGTGGGACTTGACCAATGCCTTGTTCTTATGTTTATTAACGTTTCTGTGGAACGTTGGAATGTGGGCACTACATAACCAGATAATAATTAAGAGACTATCAATCGCAAGTGTTTACCAACAAGAAATGCTTGGTAACTTCATGAACAAAGCTGGATGGACACTTATAAGTATTTGGCTTATTAGGTTAACGGTTTTGCCGATGGTTTATTGGCAATGGTGGGATCTGCTCTCATTATCTGCTTTATGCACCGGAATTATTTATAGGGCACATGCTAAACGAAATCCACAGGTAATAACAACTTTAATTTCCCTAAAGAATAATTACGGAGTATTCCGGGTTCTTCTTCGAACTGGGGACAATGCTTGTTCTTCTTGGTCAGGAAGATCTTTAGCAGATTTGAACTTAAGAAAAAAAGATCTCTTGGTTTTAGCGATTAACCGGGGCCAAGAAATGATACCTTTTCCTAAGGGTCCAGAGATTCTAGCGTTGGGTGATGAGTTACTTGTGTTTGGGTGCTTTAATGAGTTAAAGCTGAACCTCGTCAAGAATACTTGTGAAAATATGCCCTAGTCGCTCGTGATCTAATTGTCCTTAAAAGTTAGCTGCTGGATTAAATGTTGGATGAATAATGAGCAATTCGCCTGACAGATTAGGTATTGACATTTTAAAGACTGTAAACTTATAATTAGGTAAGGGTCCATAGATAAGGAGGCTATTCATTGGAAGAAGAGGGCCGTAGGGAGAATATATTCGGTGAGTACATTGTCTTAAGAGCATTAGAGGATGGAGTGACCTTAATTGGTCTTACCAGAGGCAAGGACACACGGTTTCATCACACTGAAAAGCTGGATCGGGGAGAAGTTTTCCTCTTCCAATTTACAGAACATACATCGGCTATGAAAATCCGCGGACGCGCGGAGATTCTTACCAAACACGGAAAGATGATTAGTGGAAAAGAAGATTAGTTACTTCAGAGTTTAGACAGTTTAGCGAGTTTCATAAGCTGAGAAGAGTAAATTTCATAGTTAGTATTAGGATTGTTTTTAGTTTAGTTAGGATCAAGCTAGTAAAGAAAAGTATAGTTGAGCATAGCGGAGTAGAGAAGAGCTGAGAGCAGTCGTTGTCCATAATTATGAATTGCGACGACCGAACTCTTATGTTCGGTCGTCTTTTTGTTCTCATCTCATCTCTGAATCTCTCGCTCCAGCTCAGTGAAGGAGGAGATTTGATGAGTGAAGAGTATGCACAGGTAAAAAAAGCATGTCCTTTAGGGTCAAAGAATGGTTTTCCTCGTAAAGTCAAGATTGGCGATGTTGTTATTGGTGGAGATAAACCAATCGTTATCGCCGGCCCTTGTGCTGTTGAAGATCGGGAACAACTCATATCAACTGCACTGGCGGTTAAGGCCGCTGGGGCGGCAGGTCTTCGCGGCGGGATCTTTAAACCAAGAAGCTCACCCTATAGTTTTCAAGGTTTAGCAAAAGAGGGATTGGAACTCTTGCAAGAAGCAAAAGAGGCAACCGGTTTATTTATCACAGTTGAAGTTATGAATCCAGAAGATATGGAGATCGCCAACGGTGTTGCTGATATTTTTCAAGTTGGCGCCAGAAACATGCAGAATTTTTCGCTCCTAAAGAAGCTGGGAAAACAGTCAAAACCAGTATTGCTTAAACGCGGACCATCGGCCACAATCCTTGAATGGTTGCAAGCGGCAGAGTATATACTGGTCGAAGGCAATGAAAACGTAATTCTTTGTGAACGGGGTATAAGGACATTTGAGACCTTGACCAGAAATACCCTTGACATTAATGGAGTTGCCTTGGCAAAATCCCTAAGCGAACTTCCTGTTTTGGTAGATCCAAGCCATGGGACCGGACGGAGAGACCTCGTTCTCCCTATTGGCAAAGCTGCGTTAGCTGTCGGAGCTGATGGGCTAATGATAGAGGTTCACCCTAATCCAGACAAGGCATTATCCGATGGAAATCAATCGTTGGATTTTTCGGAGTTCAAAGATTGTATGCAAACCTTAGGACTATATTCACCAAAAAGAAGCCGATTAATCACTTCGGTACCTTCGTTGCCAGAGATAAGAAGAATAAACGAGCTTTCCAAAGAGGGTTATTGTTGGATTCCTGTGACTAAAAAAGTCAGTGCTGACTTGGAGACTCCGGTTTCAGTATTCTTGAAATCAGCTGTTGGAGCAAGACGCTTTCTCTTGGAAAGTGTCGCAGCCGGCGAACAACCAGGACGGTATTCCTATATTGGTTGGGATCCAATGGTTACATTTATAGCGAATGACCTTGGTGTATATCGCGAGTCCAATGGAACTGCCGAGAAACTCAGGGATGATGACATTATGGCGATGATTAATGAAGAGTTTGCAAAGATGCGTGTTGCTCCATGTCCAGATACATCAGGATTTTATGGTGGTTGTGTTGGATATCTGGGGTATGAGTATATTCGGCGTATCGAGAACTTGCCAACTGATAAACCAAATACCTTGGATTTGCCTGAGGCGTTTTGGATGATTCCGCGAAAACTTGCGGTTTTTGATCATGTATCCCATCAGATAACATTTGTTTATCTTTTGCAGGTTGATGAAGATCCCGGAAAGGCGCAAGAATGTTTAGAGCAAATGGAACTCAATCTGACAAAAGAAATTTCGGCGACCAGTAAGAGTACGGTTACGGATGAACATGTCAGTTCTTCTTTTACCCGCATGGATTATGAGCAAGCAGTTAGAGAAGGTTTAGAAGCCATCCGGGCAGGAGAAATATTCCAAGTGGTCCTATCTCAGCGTCTTAGCCGTCGTTATGGTGGAGATCCTCTGGCACTATATAGGGTATTACGTAGGATGAATCCTTCTCCGTACTTGTTCTTTATCCAACACGAAAATTTTACTCTTATTGGTTCATCGCCGGAATCCATGGTTAGACTTGAAGACGGTGAAATTCAACTTTGCCCGATTGCAGGAACCCGTCCACGTAGCCGTAATAGGCAAGAAGATAGGAACCATGAATTGGAGCTTTTAAGTGATCCGAAAGAACGGGCGGAACACATTATGTTGGTAGACTTAGGACGTAATGATCTAGGCCGGGTGGCTCAATTCGGGACTGTCCGAGTCGATGAACTTATGTATGTCGAACGGTATTCCCATGTTATGCATATTGTCTCTTCGGTACGGGCTAAACTGGCCGAGGGAAAAGATGGATTTGATTTATTACGGGCAACATTTCCTGCTGGAACAGTTAGTGGAGCTCCGAAGATTAGGGCAATGGAGATTATCGATGAATTAGAGCCGGTTCGACGAGGCGCTTATGCAGGTGCAGTCGGATATATCGGATTTAATGGAAATCTTGATACAGGCATCATAATCCGGACTATTGTCTTAAAGGATGGATGGGTTCATATTCAAGCAGGAGCTGGGGTTGTTGCGGATTCGGATCCAGGCAAAGAATTTGACGAAACAATGTATAAAGCAGAGGCTCTATTAAAGGCCGTGACTTTGGCGGAAGAGGAGGGATTGGAATGATATTAGTCATTGATAACTATGACTCGTTCACATATAATCTGGTCCAATGTTTAGGGATCCTGGGTGCGGAACTTAAGGTGCTTAGAAACGACCAATTTACTTTGGAAGAAATAGAATATTTACAACCTAAAGGAATCGTTATTTCTCCAGGACCGAGTAATCCGGATAGGGCCGGTCATTCCCTAGCTGTACTAGAACGCTATTCAGAGTCCATACCTATTCTGGGTGTTTGCTTGGGACACCAATGTATCGGACAGTTTTTTGGCGGTAAAGTGACTCGGGCTAAACATCCAATCCATGGTAAGACATCGCCAATAATTCATAATAGCTCAAGTCTTTATGAGGGCATATCCAATCCTTTTTCTGCAACACGTTATCATTCGTTGATCATAGATGAATCAACAATTCCTATTGAGCTTGAGATTACTGCACATACAGAAGATGGTATTATCATGGGTTTGCGTCATAAGACCCGCGCAGTGGAAGGGGTCCAGTTTCATCCAGAATCTGTTTTAACACCCGATGGTCCTCGATTGTTACAGAACTTCCTCAAGCGTGTTTCTGGTTTATAATCAATAATTATGAGGTAACCAAAAACGGGTTATCCGCTAATCACGGTGAGCAAAGAACAGCCAGTGTTGAGAAGGAGAATGAGAGGAGTGGAGTTTATGGAACAGTTAAAGAGAGCGATCAGTCGTTTGATTCTCAAGGAGAATTTAAGTGAGGAAGAGATGTTAGGAGCAATGAATGAGATCATGAGTGGTGAAGCAACGCCAAGCCAGATAGGGAGCTTCTTAACGGCTCTTCGCATAAAAGGAGAAACAATTGATGAGATATCTGGGGCGGCGAAAGTTATGCGCTCTAAAGCCGAACATATTAATCTATCCTTAAGAGGAATGGTAGATACTTGTGGGACTGGAGGAGATGGCAGTAGAACTTTTAACATCTCTACTACAGTTGCATTTGTGTTGGCTGGGGCTGGGTTGTTTGTAGCGAAGCATGGTAACCGCGCTATGTCCAGTCATTGCGGAAGCGCAGATCTGTTAGAAGCATTAGGAATAAAAGTCGATTTACCTCCGGTTCGCGTGGCTGAATGTATCTCTAAGGCTGGAATTGGGTTTATGTTTGCACCAGTTTTTCATACTGCTATGAAACATGCGATTGGGCCTCGTAAAGAACTGGGGTTTAGAACAATCTTTAATCTCTTAGGACCTCTAACTAATCCAGCCAACGCTGATTATCAGATTGTCGGAGTATTTTCCCCGGAATTAACCCAACCCATCGCTGAAGTGTTGGGACGTTTAGGTGTAAGACGATGTATGGTTGTTCACGGAGCTGGAGGATTGGATGAGTTATCCTTGGCTGGGCCGAATCAGGCAGCCTTCTTTGATGGGGTTCAAACCACGGAATCTATAATCAGCGCTGAAGAACTTGGGCTTTCTACTGTGCCGAATCATGTTTTAACCGGGGGCGACGCTATAAAAAACGCACAGATAACCATAGATGTGCTGAAAGGACAAAGTGGCCCACATCGTGATGTAGTTCTTCTTAATGCTGCAGCAGCCTTGTTTGTTGCAGAAAAAGCTGATAATTTAAAAAGTGGAGTTGATTTGGCGCGACAGTCTATTGACTCAGGTGCAGCATTACGAAGAATGGAACAACTACAAAGAATGGCGGTATGATAATGAGTTTTTTGCATAGAGTAGTCGAACGCAAAGAGGAGCAACTGCAGCGGGATATGGGTCAAGTCTCCGAACAGACTTTAATATCAGCTATTAAAGATATGTCTTCGCCAAAAAACTTTATGACTGCGGTTACAATGGGTAAACCAAGCATTATCGCTGAGTTTAAACGTTCGTCCCCAAGTCGTGGGCCGATAAATATGACTCGAGATCCAATAGAACAAGCGCGCTCATATAAAGATGGAGGTGCCTCAGCAATCTCCGTTTTAACAGAAGAAACATATTTTAGTGGAATGCCAGATGACTTGAAGCGCATAGCTTCCGCCGATTTGCTTCCTGTATTGCGCAAAGATTTTATCTTTCATCCTTATCAGATACTACAAGCGCGTTCTTGGGGGGCTGATGCCGTTTTACTCATCGTAAAACTTGTAGGTAAGGATGGTTTATCTTATCTCATTTCGGTCTCTCAAGATCTAGGATTGACTCCATTGGTTGAGGTGGGAAATGAACAAGAACTGGAGTGGGCGATAACAATAGGCGCTCCACTGATAGGTATCAACAATAGAGATTTAGATTCACTAAACGTTGATCAGACTACTACGCCGCGACTTTTAAAACAAATGCCTCCCGGACAGGCTGTGGTTGGTGAGAGTGGTCTTAAAACTAGTGAAGAAGTTAGGAGACTTTATCAGATGGGCGTTAGTGCTGTATTGATCGGTGAGACCCTTATGCGTTCCGATAACCCTGCGCAAACCGTGAAGATGTTGCTGGAGGGATAGCATATGTTTAGGCTAAAGATCTGTGGAATTACAAATTTAGAAGATGCTGTAGCCGCTCAAAATGCAGGAGCGGAAGCTCTTGGTTTTATCTTCTGCGCCTCACCGCGGCAAGTTACACTGAACACAGCAAGAGAGATTAGAAAGCATCTTTCTAAGCAAATAATAACGGTTGGCGTATTTCGTGGCCAAGAAAGGGATGGGATACGCAAAGTAGTGGAGCAGTGTGATTTGAACTATGTTCAACTTCACGGAGACGAGTCGATTGATTTTGCCGACTCTTTGGGGCTGCAGTATTTAAAAGTACTAAATGTTAATGGAGCACCAACAAAGGAAGACTTAACTTGGGGTAGCAGTAACGCTGCGGGAGTACTTCTGGATAATGGCTACGGCGGAAGCGGAGAACCCTTTGATTGGTCATGTTTTAATGACTACCGGCAATTGAATAAACCATTGATCCTAGCAGGTGGTTTGACCCCAGAGAATGTTAGTGAAGCAATCACTAGTTTATTACCAGACGCAGTTGATGTATGTAGTGGAGTTGAGCAAATAAAAGGGAAGAAAGAACTGGATAAAATTCGAAGGTTTATTGAAGCCGCAAAGATGGGTTTTAAGACAGGAGGTTTAACTCTATGATTAAAGAAAAGGAAGGATATTTTGGTAAATATGGAGGAAGATACGTTCCAGAGACAGTGATTCCTGCATTGGAAGAACTGGAACAAGCTTATAATCTTTATAGAAGAGACGAAGGTTTTTGGGCGGAATTAACCGAGCTGTACCAGAAATATTCTGGGCGTCCGACCCCGCTATACTATGCAAAAAGATTATCTGAACAGTTGGGTGGGGCCAGAATATTGCTGAAACGGGAGGATCTTAACCATACCGGAGCTCATAAAATAAACAATGCTTTAGGCCAAATTTTACTTGCAAAGCGAATGGGGAAAAAGCGGATTATCGCTGAGACCGGGGCAGGGCAGCACGGAGTAGCGACAGCTACAGTTGCAGCGCTCTTTGGCATGGAGTGCGTGGTCTATATGGGTGAGATCGATACAGAACGACAGGCGCTAAATGTTTATCGCATGAAATTACTTGGTGCAGAGGTTCGACCGGTTAGCTCCGGAAGCCGAACATTAAAAGATGCGTTGACAGAGGCGTTTCGGGATTGGGTTACAAATGTAGATGACACTTATTACCTGATTGGTACTGCAGCTGGACCTTATCCCTATCCTGATATCGTAAGAGATTTTCAAGCCGTTATAGGACATGAGACCAAAAAACAATATCAAGAGGAATATGGAGGTCTTCCCAATGCTGTTATCGCTTGTGTTGGGGGAGGTAGTAACGCTATAGGAATATTTCATCCATTCGTCCAGGAACCAGTTCAACTCATTGGAGTCGAAGCCGCAGGTAAAGGTCTGGATACGCCATACCATGCCGCTTCGTTAACATTGGGGCGGCCTGGGGTGCTCCATGGTTTCATGAGCTACCTGCTTTGCGATGAAGACGGACAAGTGCAAGAAGCCCATTCCGTCTCGGCAGGTCTGGATTACCCTGGAGTTGGACCTGAGCATAGCGCCTTAAAAGATAGAGGGAGAGTGCAGTACCGAACCGCCACTGATGCAGCGGCCTTAAATGCTTTTCATACTTTAACTCGTATAGAGGGAATTATGCCGGCACTCGAAAGTAGTCATGCTTTAGCGGAAGCGTTGCGATTTGCTCCGACATTATCGAGTTCACAAAGAATTGTCATATGTTTATCAGGACGGGGAGATAAGGATGTGCATACTGTGGCAAAAGTGGGGGAGGAACAGATATGACAGGAATTGAGCGTATAAAATCCATATTTGCCAAGCGATTACAAGGGGAGAAGTGTCTAATCGCCTTTTTGACAGCTGGGGATCCAAGCGTCAGTGAGAGTGAAATGTTATGTAAAACAGCTTTAGACACAGCAGATATGTTGGAAATTGGTATTCCATTCTCAGATCCAATGGCCGACGGACCTGTGATCCAATCTTCCTATGTTCGGGCACTGCAGTTGAACATTAAGATATCTGAAGTTATGGAGATGGTATGTAATTTAAGAAAGCAGACGGATAAACCACTGGTTTTCATGGTATATATCAATATCCTTTTACAGATGGGTGTGGGAAAATTTCTGGAAAAGTGCGCTGCAATAGGAATAGATGGTTTAATCATCCCAGATCTTCCACCTGACGAAGCGGAAGAAGTCATCAATTATGCAAATAAATTGGGATTAGCCATCAATTTTTTAGTAGCACCAACTAGCACTCCAGAGCGGATTCGCATGGCTGCTCAAGCATCAACAGGTTTTATATATGTTGTTTCTCTTCGCGGAGTCACTGGAGTAAGAACACAATTGTCCGCCGAATTACCGGATTTTGTTCAGCGTGTTCGAAATATTGCTGATAAGCCAATCGCGATTGGCTTCGGGATCTCCACACCTGAACATGTAAGGGAAGCGGCTGCGATCTCCGACGGAGTAATTGTCGGAAGCGCTCTGGTGAAAACCATTGCGAGCGGGAATAATTTCGCTGTGAAGCAGAGATGTTTAACGGAACTTTTAGCATCACTACAATCCGCTCTCTAACCATTTATCTTCATCAGACACCACTGGTTATAGTTTGTAGCTCCTAAAAGTCATACATAACCGCTGAAAAAATAGTTTGTTTAATAGATTGACCTACAATATAATGATTAGCTATTTTTAGCTATCAATATAGTGTAGGTCAAATTTGTAGTTGGAGAATCTTTTTGGGGAGTTGAATTATCGTAGGAGAACGAGTGGAT
>OBJA01002208.1_pt1 | contig 11653 bp, 9 predicted proteins | sample 1519751 | NCBI WGS metagenome assembly OBJA01 (sample SAMEA3881238, study PRJEB22517) | soil metagenome | biome: lake sediment; feature: soda lake sediment; material: sediment, water from around vicinity | place: India | collected 2013-12-23 | depth 3 m
GCTGATGCGATGAAGCAACTGATCGATCCGGTCCAACGGTGCAATGATGCTGGCATGGATGTGATCATAGCCATACTGCGCCGATCCGGCCTCGGCCCCGCCTGCTTCAGTGACGGACGACAGGCGTGTCAGCTGGTCCTGCGAGGGGGGAAAGATACGCCCCAGCAGATCGACGCATTCGCCAATCCGCAGGCTGGTGACGAGGCGGATGATGTCGCGCAGGCTGGTGTCGTGACGCTCCGAGATACGCGGCAGGCGCCCGACGAGAGAAAACGCATGCATCATCAGCGCCTGACGGATGCCATGGACGACATGCAGATTGATACGGTCTTCATGGCGCGTGACCGTTGAGGGGGCTTCATCGAGGCGGGCGAGCAGACGATCAAACCGGTCAAGATCGATGGCGAGGAGGTTTGCGGTCCGGTTGACCGACAGGGCGGTCTCCCCGTCGCGCAGGGCATAATAGACGCCGCGATAGGCCGATGTGGTTTCCGGCGTGGAGGCGCGGGCATGGGCAATCCAGACATCGGGATTATAGACCGACGCATAGCCGCGCAGCACGGGCAGGCTGCTGAGCAGCCGGGCGCGCCATGCCAGTTGGACAAGGCTGCGCATCCGGGGGCTGGTATTGACGAGATCGACCAGCCGGTCTGTTTCCCGCTGCAGGGAGGAGCCGATACCGGAGGCTGTATTCACGGGGATACCAAGCTGCTGGAGCTCTGCATTGTGAGAGATCGCACGCAGGGCGCGCGGCCCGGCGGCCCCCGATGGACGCCGCGTCTGGCGCGAACCGGCGGTGACGACAAAGCCGGGCGCGAAATCAGTCAGCAGACGGCCATAATCGGGATTGGCAAAGAAACGCTCATGCCAGGCACGCAGGGCGCGGTAAAAATCCCAGACCAGATCTGTCCGGGTATAGAACGGATCGGCTGCAGCACTTTCCGGCGGCGGCGCGAGCAGATGGGCGCACCAGTGCGCAAGTGTCGTTTCGGCAAGTTCGGGGGTTGCGAAATGGAGGTATCCATCGCCGCCCTGGAAACTTGACTCGTGGATGATCCGCACACCCAGCATGTGCGCTCTGGTGCGTGTCCAGGGGGTGAGCAGGTGATCGAAGCGCTGCTCGAAGCTGCCCGGCCAGGCCCCGCGGCCCATGGACTCCCCATGCGTGTTGAAGATGAGAAGACCCGCGCCGGGCACACGCGGCGCCAGGGCGCGCAGGATCAGATTGTGGATACGCTCAATTGCCATATTGCCGGCAATCTGGCCGATGAAGCGCCCGGAATCGGAAAAGCCAAGCTGGATCGCAAGATGCCCCCGGCGGCGGACATAGGCGGCAAATTCAGGCTCATCGAGCAGCCGCTCAATGAAACGACCGCCGGTTTCCAGCGCTTCGGGCGTCTCAAACAGAGGTGAAATGTCGAGTTTTCCGTTCACGCCGTAATGACGGGCGAGATAGAGGGCCGCCATGACGGTGGCAGGGTTCTCGCTCTCCGCAATGAGGAAGCGGATCGGCGAACCCGCATCAATATGCTTGAGGATCTGCGCGCACATCATGAACTGGCGACGCGCGGTGGACTGTTCAAGGAACAGATCTGCGAAGTTGACGTCCACCGGCCTGGGCGCAGCGGCGCGGCGCGAAAGCTCTGCCAGCGCCAGCCGGCCGAGGCTGCGTTCGTCCGCATCAAGATTGAGTTCGCGGCTGATGACCGTGGCAATCTGGGCAGCATTGACCCGCAGATGGATGCGGCCCGTCCCAAGCTGCTGGCTCTCGACCTGGGCACGCAGGATCAGAAGGTCCCGGGCCAGATCGCCTGCCCCGTCCGATGCCGCCAGGGCGTCATCCAGCGCCGCGACGATCTCGGCCGCATCCGTGAGCCGGCCAGGGCCTTCGGCAGTCAGACGATTGGCCGCGGCAACCAGATGTTCCGGGTTCTGAAGGTCGCCGCTGAATATGGCCGCCTGAAGCGCGGTTTCACTTGCGGCAAGATCAAGCCGCTCCAGCAAGGCGGCGAGACCAGTGGCGGCGGGATGGGCCTCCAGGATCGCCTGCACGCGGGCGTGGTAGCGCCGGATCTGATCGGCCTTTTCGTTCAGACGAAAAGTAATCGAATGCGACCAATGGATATCGGTCCGGCCATCAAGATCATACCCGACCCAGCTTGCGATGGTTGGCAGGACCGGCCGGAGCTGTTTCCAGCTTTCGGGGAAATGCGCCCGCGCGACATCGTAGACGAGCGCGGCAAACCGCTGCTGCGCGTCCGCCGCGTTGAGAAGAGCCATCTGCACCTCGTCATGCTCGCTGGCCAGGGTGATTGACCGGTTCCAGCCGCGCGCATCGGCCTGCAGTGCCTTGTCCAGCGCCGCGCGCGCACGCTTGCCAGGCTTGACCGCCTCTCCGGCAATCGCGGCCCGAAGCTCTGGCGAGAGCGCGAAAGTCGGATGGGCGGTGAAGACAATGCCCCCACGCGCCTGTTCGATCTCTGCCCGAAATGCTTCAAAGCCCTGACCCGCAAGAGCGTCCAGTCTCGACCTGACCGGCGCCCAGGCTTTCTCGGGCCGGGCGCCCGCGTGACGTTCCCGCAGACGCTCGGCACGTTGGCTGACCAGGAGAAGATGCGTTTCATCAATCAGGCCGCCAACCTCGTCCAGGCTGGTTTCGCCCTGCTCGATGTTTTGAAACAAGGTCTGCGCAAGGGCGAAGACCGAATTAGTCATCGGATCTTCGGCAATCCGCTCTGCCTGCAGGCGCAGGTATTCTCCGGCGGCCGAGAGGGTCGGCTCGATACGTGTCGTCTTCATGTCTCTGGTCCAGCCTTCAGGGATTGACCTTGGGGAATATGCCCTTGTTAACGCCCCAGTCGCGCAGAAGCGAGGGCCAAGACCGCAGCGGCGTATCCTCGATGCCGCGCAGGCCGAAGCCGTGGCCACCTGCCTCGAAGATATGCAGGGCGACCGGCACGCCCGCCCGGCGGAGAGCGGCATGGAGGATCAGGGCGTTTTCCACAGGCACGGCGGCGTCATCGGCAGCATGCATCAGGAAGACCGGGGGCATGTCTGGCCGCGCCATCGTCTCGAGTGACCAGGCGGCGGCCGCGTCTTCGGGGGGATGCGGGCCCAACAGGTTCTGCCGCGACCCGGCATGAGCGAAAGGGTCTGCCATCGTCGCGACCGGATAGATCAGCGCGGCCGCATCCGGCCGCGCCGAGAGAGCGTCTGCGGCGTCCAGCGGGACGTAAACCGGGTCGAACTTCATCGCCAGCGTGCCGGCGAGATGTCCGCCCGCGGAGAATCCCATGACCATCACGCGGGCCGGGTCGATACCGTCTGTGGCGGCGCGGGCGCGGATGAGGCGGATGGCGCGCTGGGCATCCTGAAGCGGCGCCTGCGGCCCGGCCTGCCAGCCCTGATGCGGGAGGCGGTATCGCAGAACATAGACGGTGGCGCCCTGCCCGGCGAAATGGCGTGCGCCCTCAAAGCCTTCCTTGTCGATCACCACCCATTTGTAGCCGCCTCCGGGGATGATGAGGATGGCCGAGCCATCCGCGCGAACCGGGCGGAACACAGAGAGGCTGGGCGCGGTGACATCATGGGCCGCGCGGTCTGTGAGGCCGAAGGGGTTGTCGCGGTGGACGATCTGCTCCTGCAGGCCTTCCGGCAGACCGCCCGGGGGACCTTCCGGCCACAGAAGGATGGTTTCGTCAGCTTCAATCGTGGCAGGGCGCGCGGCGGGCGCTGCAGAGACGCCGGCCGCGACAGCAAGCGCCGCAAAGGCCGCCAGCAGGATGCGCCGGGAAAGCATGGCTAGCCTCCCGGAGGATAGGCGATGATCAGAACGAGAGGCTCTGGCCCGGTCTGGCGGATGCCAACCTGCGCGCCGGTATAGAGATAAGCGGCCATGCCTGCCGTGAGTGTTTGTTCCTCGCCGTCGGAATGGACAACGCCCTCGCCGGAGAGGACGTAATAGATCTCGTCATGATTGATCGGGTGGATGCCGATCGCGCTGCCAGGGTGGAGCGCCCGTTTGCGGAACTCGAAGGCGCGGACGGGCACGGCGTCGGATATACGCCAGGCGGTGCTCATGCCGATGCGGCCATGCGGCGGGGGCTCGTCCACCTTCACATCTTCTTCCGAGATGATGACCATGGCCGGCGCTGGGGCGGGCTGCGGTGCCGGCGCGGGCGTTGCACAGGCAGACAGAAAGGCAAGGAGAGGCAATCCTGTCAGTAGCCGGATCATGCGCCTGACCTCCTATTTGAACATCTGTGGCAGAGAGAGCGACAGCGCCGGGATATAGGTGATGAGCACCAGCGACACGATGAGCGCCAGATAGAACGGCCATATCGTTTTGACCGCATCTTCCACCTTGATGCCGCCCACCGCAGCACCGACGAACAGCACCGAGCCGACCGGGGGCGTGACGAGCCCGATGCCGAGGTTCAGCATCATGATGATACCGAAATGGACCGGATCGACCCCCACCTCCATCACCACAGGCAAGAGGATCGGCGTGGTGATGACGATCAGCGGTGACATATCCATGAACGTGCCCAGAACCAGCAGCGTTATGTTGATGATGAGCAGGATGGCGAGGGGATTGCGCGTGATGGACGTGATGAGTTCTGCGAGTTGGGCGGGCGCCTCCAGCACGGCGAGCGCATAGCCGAAGGCGGTGGCCGCGCCGATGATGAGCAGCACCATGGCGGTAACCTTCACCGATTGCTGGGCAGCGTCCACGAAGCGGGACCAGCCCAGCGAGCGATAGACAAAAGCCCCGACGAGCACCGTGTAGATGACCGCAATGGCGGAAGATTCAGTGGCGGTGAAAATGCCCGAGAGGATGCCGCCCATGATGATGACGGCGGCCATCAGGCCCGGCACCGCAATCAGGATAGCGCGCACGAAGCTGGCCCAGCCGGGAAACTGGCCGCTGGGATAGCCCCGGCGGACAGCCACGAGCCAGGTGACCGCCATCAGGATTACCGCCGTGACGATGCCCGGCACGACGCCGGCCAGGAACAGGTCTCCGATCGGCACGCCGATACCGGAAGCGGCCGAGTAGATGATCATATTGTGCGACGGCGGAATAAGCAGGCCAACGATGGCGGCTGAAACGGTGACGTTGACGGCGTAGTCTGCGCCATAGCCCTTCTGCTTCATCAGCGGCATGAGCGTTGATCCCATCGCCGAGGCGCTGGCGATGGCCGAGCCGGATACCGCGCCGAACATGGTGGAGGCGCCGACATTGACGAGACCGAGGCCCCCGCGCGTGCGCCCGAGCATGGCCTCGGCGACTTCAACGAGGCGCTGGGCTATGCCGGAGCGATACATCAGATCCCCCGCAAAGATGAAAAAGGGAATGGCCATCAGGGAAAAGACGCTGATGCCCCCCGCCAGGCGCTGGAACACGACCACGAGCGGAATATCCATCACCAGGAATGTCGCGATCGACGCGCCCAGCAGCGAAAAGGCCACCGGCACGCCAAGGGCAAGCAGGAGGACGAGCACACCCATGAGAATGAGCAGTTCCATCAGGGGGCGTCCTTGTCCGAAATTGTTTCTGGCGCGCGAAATCCGAGGCGCTCGAGCACTTGCTCGAAAGCGAACAGGGCCATCAGCGCGCCGGAGATCGGGAGGGCGAGATAGGTGAGGCCGCGCGGGATACCGAGGGAGGGGACGACATGGCTCCAGGTGCGCAGGACAAGCTCTCCGCCCCAGACGAACATGGCCACGCCGCAGAGGCCGATAAGCGAGTTGGAGACGACCTGCATCCCCCTGCGCAGGCCGGGCGAGACGGCATCTTCGAGCGCCACGATGCGGATGTGAAAGCCCTGGCGGACGCCGGCTGCCGCAGCGAGGGAGACATACCAGATCATCAGGGTGAGCGCGGCCTGCTCTGACCAGGAAGGCGTGGAGTTGAGCACATAGCGGCCGAAAACCTGCCAGCCGACGATGACCGTCATCAGCACGAGGCCGAATGCGGCGGCCTTGAGGAGCATGTCTGCGGCGATGCGTGTGACGGTTGACAGTATGCGGATCATTCGCCCTCCCCCATCGCTTCGATCTGGGAGACGAGGCGCTGGGCCTGATCCGACACGATGTAGCGATCCCAGACCGGGCGCATGACCGCAGCAAAGGCGTCCTTGTCCTCGACCTCGTTGACCTCGATGCCCGAGGCCATCAGGCGCGCGCGGGACTCCTCCACGCGCTGATCCCACAGCGTGCGCATATAGGGCACGGACGCCTTGGCGGCTTGGCGCACAAGTGCGCGGTCTGCCTCGTCCAGCTTGTCCCAGCGGGATTTCGACATGACGAGAACTTCCGGCGCAATGACATGCTGGGTAAGGCTGTAATATCTGGCGGCCTCGAAATGGCGGCCGCTTTCATAGGAGGGCCAGTTGTTCTCCGCGCCATCGATGACGCCCTGCACGAGCGCCTGATAGACTTCGGCGATGCTCATCGGTGTCGCGTCAGCGCCGAGCGCGCGGATCATCGAGACGTAGAGGTCTGATCCTGGCACACGTATCTTCAGGCCGCGCATGTCTGCCGGTGTGCGAATGGGGCGGCGGGTGTTGTAGAAGTTGCGGTCGCCGCTGTCATAGAAGCAGAGGCCGATGAGGCCATGGGGCTCCAGCGAGGCAAGGATTTCGTCGCCGATGGCACTGTCGAGCGCGCGGCGCATGTGGGCGTTGGACTTGAACAGGAAGGGCAGCGCAGGCAGCGTCGTCAGCGGCTCTATGGAGTTGAGCGGGGCAAGGTTCACGCGGTTAAGATCGAGGCCGCCGAAGACGGTGATCTCGAGCGTATCCTGCTCCGAACCAAGCTGGCCGCCGGCATAGATCTTGATGCCGAGCCGCCCGTCTGTGCCCACATTGAGAAGACGGCCCATTTCCTTGACCGCCTGAACAGTGGGATATTCTTCCGGGTGCGTATCAGTTGAAAGGAAATCCCGGCCCGACCGGACGCCGCAAGCGCTGAGACCGGCCCCAGCCGCGCCAGCCACCAGCACAAGCCGGCGGCTGATGCCTTTTGCAGCCGCCGAAGCTGGCACATCCGCTGAAGCTGGCTTCCTCATGCCTGTTTCCATGCCCCCGTTGGGCGCCGGGCTTTTGCAGCCGGCCTGTTTTGTTTGTGGCTCCATACTGGCGTTATGGTAACCGGTGTCAACACTGTTTCGACGCTGCTTCTCAGCGTTTTACATCAAGGTTTTCGCCCGCCATCGCGGCTTCGACTTCGGCGACCGTCATGCGGCCGAAATCGCCGGGGATAGAATGTTTCAGCGCCCCCGCCGCCACGGCAAAATCGATTGTGTACTGCCCGTCCCTGCCCTCGATCAGGCCGTGCAGTGCGCCAGCAGCAAAGGCGTCGCCGCCCCCGATCCGGTCAATGACGCCCGGCAGTTCATGCACAGGAGACGTCCAGCGGCCCGCCCGCGTGACGAGTTCACCGGCAATCGACTGATCGTCTACGGAGGATTGCTGGCGGGTGGTGGCCGCAATCGCCTGAAGGCGCGGGAATGCCTCGAAGGCCGCCTCAAATGCCGATTGGCGATCTTCGAAGCGTGATTTCAGGATCAGCGCGATGTCCCTCTCGTTGATGAAGGCGTAGGTGGCGCAGGAGAGAATCTCCTTGAGAATCGCCGGGCCGTCCCCATCCCAGGCCTCCCAGAGCAGCGCGCGATAGTTGCCATCAAAGGAAACGGGCACCCCCGCAGCGGCGGCGGCCTTTACAGCGCGGACTGCCGCAGCGGCGCCATTCGCACCGATGGCCGGCGTGACGCCGGAGATATGTAACAGCGCCGCCCCCGGAAGAATGCCAGACCAATCCAGGCTTTCCGGAGCGGCGGCCGCAAAGGCTGACCCGGCCCGGTCATAGGTGATGCGGGAGGGGCGGCGCACGGCGCCCGGCTCCAGGAAATAAAGCCCCATCCGGCCCGGCGCGGAAAGAACAGTATCGGTGTGAACGCCGTGCCGGCGCAGTTCGCCCAGGGCCGCCGCGCCAAGCGGATTGTCCGCCACGACGCTGGCAAAGCGCACAACATGCCCGAACGCCGCGAGGGAGACGCCGACATTGGCCTCGGCTCCGCCGACACACACATCCAGCGACCAGGACTGAAGCAGGCGCTCCGCCCCCGGCGCTGTCAGGCGCAGCAAAAGCTCACCGAAACAGACGATGCGCGCAGCCATGGCTGTTTTCCTCCCCGGCCCGGCCTAGCGCGCGAGCCAGCCGCCATCCACGGCGACGATTGTTCCGTGCACATAATCAGATGCGCGCGAGGAAAGGAATACGGCCGCGCCGGCAAGATCCGATGGCTGACCCCAACGCCCGGCCGGAATACGCCCGAGAATCTCGCTGTTGCGCTTTTCATCGGCGCGCAGGGCATCAGTGTTATTGGTGGCAAAATAGCCCGGCGCAATGCCATTCACGTTGATGCCGCGGCCTGCCCATTCATTCGCCAGAAGGCGCGTGAGCCCCAGCACACCGCTCTTGGAGGCGGTGTAGGAGGGCACGCGGACGCCGCCCTGATAAGACAGCATGGAGGCAATATTGATGATCTTGCCGCCCGTGCCCGCATCGATCATCGCGCGGGCGGCCTTCTGGCTGAGGAAGAAGAGGCTGCGCAGGTTGACGTTCATCACGCTGTCCCACTCCTCGACGGTAAAATCGAGGGCGTCATTGCGTTTGATGATGCCGGCATTGTTGACGAGAATATCAACGCCGCCAAACGTCTCTACGGTCTCGCGGACGATGGTATCGACCGGGTCGATGCTACCAAGGTCAGCCATGATGACATGCGTTTTGCCACCGGCCTTCTGCACCTGCTCGACCGTTTCATCCGGCGAGGAGCGGCCGACCAGGGCGAGGTTGGCCCCCGCCTCCGCCAGCGCCACAGCAATGCCCTGACCGAGACCGGTATTGGCGCCGGTGACGATGGCGGTCTTGCCTTCAAGGCTGAACATGCTGAGGTTCACGAAAGCCTCCCCTAAAAGTTTCTTTGTTTATGTTCGCCGGAAGCCTGCGATCAGGACGCGAGCACACCCTTCAGATAGTCGGACATTGCCGCGTCCTGCGAGTTGGCGAAGAAGTATTCCTGGAACTTTTCGCCCGAGATGGCGGTTTTCAGGAGGTCCTGATCAATCGTCTTCAGCACGGTGAGCATATCGTGGCAGGAAGCCTTCTTCAGATCACTGAGGATGCCGCGATTCTTCGCCATTACGGCAGCGCGCTCCTTCGGATAGCCTTCGCCGCGCTTGACCTCGAACAGCTTGCGGTAACAATCCTGCAGGTTGAGTTCAGCGGCCCAGCCGAAGCCCTTGGCGTAGGGCATGGAGATGGCGTTGCCATCATTGATCTGGCCGAACAGGAAGGCGTCGGTCGGGTCAACGATCAGGCCACAGAAGATCCCCGGCATGGAATTGCAGGCGAGGTTGGAGCCCATACCCGTGCCGCAGCCGGTGACAATGAAGTCAGCCGCTTTCGAGTTGATCAGGATGCCGGCGAGGATGCCGATCATCGGATAGGTCAGGTGGGCTTTGTCTTCCGGCGTATACATGCCGTAGTGGAACACTTCATTGCCTAGCGGCTCTGCGACCGTTTTCAGAGCGTCGTGAACGATGCTGCTTTTTGCTGCCTGGCTGTTTTCAATGATGAGCGCGATTTTCATGAGGTGTTTCCTTAGCGGCGTATCATTTGGTAACCGGTGTCATAACCGGTGACACCCTTGGCTGCAAGCCGTTATCGTCTCGAAATTCCCGAAACGCCCTGTCAGCCCGCCCGGCGCGGCGGGGCCGCAGTGGAGTCGCGCACCACGATTTCCGGCGTGAAGCTGATCACCTCTTTCGGCTCGATCCCGGCTGCCTGGTTGAGCAGCAACCGCGCGGCGGCCTGCCCCATTTCGCGGATTGGCAGACGCACGGTCGTGAGCGCTGGCCAGAGGCGGCCGGCGATGGGGGTGTCATCGAAGCCGACGATGGAGACATCTTCGGGAATGCGAAGCCCGGCCTTGCGAACGGCCACATAGGCGCCGGTCGCCATTTCGTCATTGCCAGCGAACACAGCCGTGGGGCGGCGCTTTCCATAGAGCAGGCGCTCCATGGCCTGCAGGCCGGAGTCGAAGGTGTAGCCCGCCTCAATGGTGAGCTCCGGGTTGAGCGTGATGCCGGCTTCCGCCAGGCCGCGCTGAAAGCCGCTGCGCCGCTCGTGGGCAGAACGGAAAGATTCCGGGCCATGGATATGCGCAATATCCGTATGCCCCAGCGCGCAGAGATGGCGCGCGGCCTGCGCGGCGCCCTCGCTGTCATGGGTCAGGATCATCCGTGATGGCTCATCCAGCATGCCCGATGCGATGCGCACATAGTCCACATCATTGTCTCGGAACATCTGCGCCAGATCTTCATCCTCTGACACCGACGGCGGCAGGATCAGACCGAAGGGCTTGTGCTGCTGGATGAACTGCTGAAGGCGGCCAGGATAATGCGCGTCTGCCCGGCTGACCGGGCGCAGGACCAGCTGGAAATCGGTTTCCTCCAGCGCATCGAGAATCCCGCGCTGCATGTTCACGACATATTGCGGGCTCGGATTGTCATAGACCAGACCGACCAGGAAAGACCGGCGCAGGGCCAGCGCCCGGGCCTGCGGGTCCGGCGTGTAGCCGAGCTCCGCAATGATGGCCTTGACCACCTCGCGGGTACGCGGCTTGACGAGCGGGCTGTCATTGATGACGCGCGACACGGTCTTCTTCGACACCTTCGCGATGCGCGCGATGTCGTTGATCGTCGCCCGTCCCTGCTGCTTGAATTCAGCGGCCTCCTGAACTGCGGCCGCAATTTCAGCATCGAGGTCAGGTCTTGATTTATCGCTCACCGGAAACCCTTGTTGGAGGATGGAATGTCCTCTTTTGCCCGGCAGGGGACATTTTGCAAGCGGCACGCACTTTCGGCCGCTCAGGTCCCCCGGCTGCGGGCGCCCGAATCGAGGGTCTCCGGAGACTTGGGGAGCATGGTGTCGAGATCCCAGAGGGCCGGATCGAAGGCCCGATAGCTCGGCTCAACAGATGGATAGCCACCAACTTCCGACTGGCTGTCGATGATCTCGCCGCGCCCTTCGGCTGCGTTTGCAAACACGCGCACATCATGACCGTCGCGGTCCCAGGGGCGCGCGCCGGCATTGGCGAGCACGAACCGCTCGACCGCCGCAGCGGGCATCACCGGCAATCCCGCTGGCAGGGGCATGGCCTCGGGCGCATCCACGAACTTTGCCGCACCTGTTGTGTAGCGTCCCCGCTCCGGCAACGGATTGCCCCAGCGGTCGACGGCAATGTTGTCGCGCGCGTGAAGCGCCAGATCGCCATCTCCGCCGATCATCACCAGCGGCAGCCCCTCTGCGGTAGACTGTCCTGCCCGCATCACATTGCCGATCAGATCCATCTTGCCGGTTTCGAAGGGCACCTTGCCCCATTCCAGCGCCTGCAGATTGTAATGCACGGCGCGCTGGCCGGGATCATAGATGAAGTTGTTGACGATCTGTCCGTGTACGCCGCCTTTGAATAGCGGGCTGCGCTCATAATTGTGCGCATACAGATTTCCATAGATCAGGATGCCGTTGACATTGTCATGGATCAGAGACCCTTTCGAATGTTCGAACTTGGGATGGGTGG
>OBJA01002209.1_pt1 | contig 11640 bp, 12 predicted proteins | sample 1519751 | NCBI WGS metagenome assembly OBJA01 (sample SAMEA3881238, study PRJEB22517) | soil metagenome | biome: lake sediment; feature: soda lake sediment; material: sediment, water from around vicinity | place: India | collected 2013-12-23 | depth 3 m
CTTGCGGGCGCAGCCCGCATTAATCACTTGGGAGCGTTTCCGGCGCCCGACTGGAACTTGCCTGCAGCGTCGAAGAGCTTGTCATAGACGTCGGGGTACAGCTGCTTGGCGCAGGATGGGCAGATGCTATGGGAGAAGCGGGCCTCGGAATGTTTCTGGATGTAGGATTCCATCTGCACCCATTTGCCCTCGGCATCCCTGATTTGTTTGCAGGCGGCACAGGTGGGCAAAAGGCCGGTCAGCACCTTGATCTGGGTCATCGCCTGCTGCAGCTCGGCGATGACCTGGTCCCTTTCCCTGCCGTAGCGCTGGCGCTCCGCCACTTCCCTGGTCAGTTCCGCGGTCCGTGCGGCGATCCTCACTTCCAGCAGCTCGTTGGCGCTCTTCAGGTCGTCGCGGGTCTTGAGGAAAATCTTCAGTACATAATAGAAGACCACCGAATAGGCAAGGCAGCGCTGGATATGCCAGAACCACCAGTCCCGGCTCCAGGTGAGGGACATCGGGAATTCCAGGGCCGAAAGGCTGAGAAAGAGCAGCAGGATGGTGAAAAGATATGATTCCGTCTTGCTGGTGCGCCAGAATTCACGAAAGAAATAGAGGGCGGCGGAGAGGGTGAGCAGGCCGGAGAGGAGATTGATGAGGATCGACGTCGGAGTGAACTTGCCGTCCCTCATCATGAGCGGGAAAAATTCACGATACCGGAGGATCAGGATGCCGGCGATCAGTGAGCTGATGATCACCAGCCAGGGCAGAATACTCTTGTCTTCGAGCTTTCTGCCGCCGGGCATCCAGACGGCGGCAAACCAGCAGCCGCCCAGGAGGCCGGCGAGGCTGCGGAGCAGGATGAAACCGTAGCCGAAGGTCGAAACGGCATGGAAGGTGTCGAGGATCCCCATGGTGAAAAATCCCATGGACAGCCACAGATACTCCCCTTTTTCCCGCTGTCGGTCAAGGTGCAGCTAAAGGAAAAAAATGGCCATGGCAATGGCCGCCATGCCTCCGAAGGCCTCGAAGGCCGAGTGCAGGGGAACGTTGACATGCTGGGCATCATGCCGGTGGAGATTGAAGGCGATACTGGTCAGTATCGATCCCAGGGTGAGGGCGAGGAGGATGAGCAGCGCGAGCGGTCGTCGTTCTTTGGCTATGTACATCGGTTGCGGAGAAAAAATGATGAATCGGCACAATACACAACCACTGCAGCGACGCCTCAGTCCTTGCGCAGTGAAAAAAAGATATCCCTTTCCGTCCCCTTGAGCAAGAATTTTTGCGTCAGAAGGGGGGGGCGGAGGCGAACTCGGCCGTAAGGCCGGTTGAGGGGTGGCTGAAGCGGAGGAAGCTCGCATGGAGCATCATCCGGTCGCCGTCCCGGCCGGTGCCGTAGAGGCTGTCGCCGACGATGGGGGCGCCGAGCCCTCGGGGATGGGCCGCGTGGACCCGGAGCTGGTGCGTCCGGCCGGTGATCGGGGTGAATTCGATCCTGGTGGCCCCACCCTCTGCGGCGATCCTGCGCCAGAGAGTGACGGCCGGTTTGCCATTTTCGGGGTCGTATACCTGCAGCGGGCGGTTGTCCGGATCGAGACGGAAGGGCAGTTCGATGGTCCCGCAGTCGCCCCCGACGATCCCTGCAACCAGTGCCGTGTAACGTTTTTCCACCTCCCGGACGGCAAATTGGAGGGAGAGCGCGCGGTGGGCCGCAAAGGTCACGGCGAAGACCATGAGCCCCGAGGTGTAGAGATCGAGCCGGTGCACGGCCGGCTGGGGAATCATCTCCGGCAGCAGGGCGCGGAGCCTGGCGGCGGCGCTGTCTTCCTTCTCCGGGCCGCGGCCGGGGACGGCGAGGAGGCCGCCGGGCTTGTCGATCACCACGATCGCCTCGTCCCGGTATACGACGGCCATTTCCCCGTACTGCCTGAAGGGCAGGCGGTTGTGGCGGTCGCGCAGGCCGGCCGCCCAGGTCATTCCGCCCCCTTGCCCGCCTGGCGGCGGTTGGTGGGGGCGAAAGATTTTTCACCCCGGCGATTTCGGCTGAAGACGGAACCAATCCTTCCAGTCATCCCGCCTCCCCGTTCACCCCGCCTTCATCCAGGCCGCAGAGCATAAAGCCGAGGATCGGCCCGCATTTTTCCGCGCAGGAGCCGTTGAAGGTATGGTGGCGGCGGCCGCCTGAGCGGTTCTCCCGGCCCCAGTAGAATTCCGCCAGGCCCATCGGCCTGAGCCCCGTTTTTGCCGCGAGATTCAGGAGCTTCGGGCCGCAGCAGTCGCCGGTGCCGGTGGGGATGTTGCCCCCGCCGAGGAAGGCCTCGGCCAAAGGCGCCGTTTCACCCCGGAAGTTGGTCAGCCGGTAGAGGCCGTGGATCTTCCGCATCAGCTGGCGGCTGAGGAGGCGCCGCTCTCTTCTCAGGGCCAGCCATTCCTCGGAGTGGGCGGGGCGGATTTCGATCTCCCGGCCCAGCTCCTTGATCCGGAGCTCGACATCGGTACAGAGGGCGGTGAAGCCGTCGACGGCAAAGAGCGGCGGCGCCCAGCCTTCCACCAGCCAGCGGCCGTTGTACTGGCCGGAGAAGGCCCGCAGCATGACGGTGGCGCCGTCGGGCCGCAGGCATTCGAGGATCCCGAACATCTTGCCGCGGGCGGGTCCGAAGAGCCAGTCGGTGGCCAGGGCGGGGTCGGGGGGATCGGACGAGAAGAGGTCGATGGTCCCGCGCTCGGCCAATTGCCGCATCAACTCCCTGCATGGGTCCAGGGTGTTGCCCGGGCCGATCCGGTGTTCCCGCCCGCACCTCCGGCAATAGCCGCCGCTGATGAGGGGCGGAGTCGGAGGGTGGAAGGCTGCGGGCGTCGGGTGCATGGGGTGAACTGAGCGGATCTCGCGGTGAAGTGAAACTTCCATGGCAAAGACGGAAAATACCAGCCGGCCGGGCGGATGACAAGCTACGGTCTGCATGGGCACGGGGGCTTCAGGGAAGCGACCTCCCGGAAAACAGATGTTTCGGTAAATGATTCTGCCGTGTTACTATACTATACGGGCTGAGGCCCGCAACCAAAGGGTTGTCATCCCCTCCAACAGCAGAGGGGATAAGCACCTTCATGAAGTTCATTTCGAAAAACAAGAAATGAACATCTCAGGTACTCAACAGTGAAAAAATCCCTTCCGGCCGGCGACGGCTGGTTACTTTACTGGAAAAGGATGGACAATGGCAGCACAGCAGACACAGAAAAGCGGCTTTCCGGAGCTCGGGCCGGACCGGGTGCTCGATTTGGCCGAGAAGGCCCTGGCAACCCCCTGCACCAATCTCTTCCGCCCCCTGAACAGCTATATAAACCGGGTCTTCGAGCTCGAAACCCGTGGGGGCGGCCGGCTGGTGGCGAAATTCTACCGGCCCGGGCGGTGGTCCAGGGAGGCGATCCTCGACGAGCACCGTTTTCTCCTCGACCTCGCGGCCCAGGAGATTCCGGTGGTGGCGCCCCTGCTGCTGCCGGGCGGCGGCACCCTGGTGGAGGCCGACTCGCTGCTGTTCGCCCTCTTCCCCAAGTGCGGCGGGCGGAGCGTCGACGAGTTCACCGAGGATCAGTGGCTCCAGCTGGGCCGCCTGCTCGGCCGGGTCCACAGCGTCGGGGCGGCGGGGACGGCCGGGCACAGGATCGTCATGACGCCGGACCGCTCGACCCGCGACCAGCTCGATTATCTCCTGAAGTCGAATTGTGTGCCTGCCGACCTGAAAGCACCGCTCAGGGAGGCGGGGGAGGGGATCATCGCCGACATCGAGCCGCTGTTTTCCGCATCAGATCTGATCCGCATCCACGGCGACTGCCATTTCTCCAACATCATCCACCGACCCGGGGAATCCTTCTATCTCATCGACTTCGACGACATGGCCATGGGGCCGCCGGTCCAGGATATCTGGATGCTGCTGCCGGGCGACGCGGCGGAGGCCTTCGTCGAGCTGGATATCTTTCTCGAGGGCTACGAGACCTTCCGCCCCTTCGACCGCCGGACCCTCCGCCTGATCGAACCCCTCCGGGCCATGCGCTATATCCACTACATGGCCTGGTGCGCCTACCAGGTGGAAGAGGACGGCCTCACCCGCGCCATCGACGGCTTCGGCTCGCGGGAATACTGGCGGAAGGAGATCGACGACCTCCTCGACCAGCGGCAGCGGATCGCCGAGGGGCCGGAGGATTTCGGGAATATGATGTAATCAGGATTGAGCAACCGGGATTCCTGAAAAAACTCTGAATTATGCCTTATCAGGGATGCCGTGGGGCGAAAAATTTTTCGCCCCTACACCCTCCGTGCCGACGCGGATTCCATAATCCCGCGCCGGTGCCGCCGTCCTTTCCATCCGGTCGGCGGCGATGTCACTCCCCGTACGGCTCTTCTGTTCGCGGCGCATGGGGCGCCTGTTCGTCGAGGGACTGCCGGTACCTGATGCAGCCCTGCAGGAAGTGCGGCCAGGCCGGCACCGCGGGCAGCGGGTCGGTCGCCTCGGGCAGCAGGCCCCAGAGGTCGGGATGGTGCCAGCAAAGCTCGTGCCCGCTGCTGTCGCGATGGCGGCGGATGCCTTGCCTGAGCCTTTTTGCTTCTTCGATGAGCTGTTCCCGGGTCAGGGTTTCGAGGTCTTCATCCATATCTGCCTCCTTCGCGGGCAAGGGTATCCGGGGGACCAGGGCGGTGAGCGCCCGGGCATGGTCTATCCAGTGCCGGCTCCTGGTCGGTGTCATTCGCCTCCGTCCAGGATCCGGCGCACGGTTTTGGCCAGGACGGCCAGCTGGTACGGTTTGGTGAGGACGGCGCGGATTCCGTCTTTTGCCGGAGTGCCGCGGATGGATTCGCTGAAGCCGGTGCACAGGATGACGGGCATGTCCGGGCGAACGGCGAGGACTTCCCTGGCCAGCATCCTGCCGGTGAGGCCCGGCATGGTGAGGTCGGTGATGAGCAGGTCGAAGCCCGCCGGCCTCTCGCGAAAGACGGATAGCGCCTCGAGGCTGGCCCTGATGGCGGTCACCCGGTAGCCGAGGGATTCGAGCATGTCCCGGCCCAGCTCGATCAAAACCTCCTCGTCGTCGACGAAGAGGATCCGCTCATTGCCACGGGGGGGCGGCTCCGGCACCGCCGTGGCCTGTTCGTCAGCTCCGGCGATGATCGGCAGAAACACCTGGAAAGTCGTGCCCTGGCCCACCTCGCTGTAGACGGTGATCGCGCCTCCGTGGCTCTTGACGATCCCCTGCACCATCGCCAGGCCCATCCCGGTCCCCTCGCCCTGCTCCTTGGTGGTGAAATAGGGGTCGAAGATGCGCTCCATGACCGCGGGATCGATGCCGTGGCCGGTGTCGCTCACCGTCAGCCGAAGATATGGCCCCGGCGTGAGATTGCGATAGCGGGTGACGAAGGAGACGTCGATCTCCGTCTCCGCAAGCTCGATGCTCAGGATCCCCCCGCCGGCCCGCATGGCATGGGCGGCGTTGGTGCAGAGATTCATCAGCACCTGGTGGAGCTGGGTCGGGTCGGCGACCACCTTGTCCCTGCCGGGCCTGACCGTGTCTTGGCGGCGGATGTCGATGGTGGTGGGGAGGGACGACCGCAGCAGTTTCATGACCTCGTCGATGATCGGCGCCAGCCGCACCGGCTTGCGCCCCTGCTCGCTCTGCCTGCTGAAGGAGAGGATCTGCCGGACCAGGTCCGCGGCCCGCGAGCTCGAGGCCAGCACCCGCTCGAGATCATGCCGGCCCGGGTTGTCTCCCGGGATCTTGAAGAGCGCCATCTGGGTGAAGCCGGCGATGGCGGTGAGGATGTTGTTGAAGTCGTGGGCGATGCCCGCGGCGAGCGTGCCGATGGCCTCCATCTTCTGGGCCTGGCGCAGCTCCTTTTCCAGCTTCCGCTCATGGGTGATGTCGCGGTGAATGCTGACATAATTGATGATATTCCCGCGCTTGTCCCGGATCGGCGAGGCGGTGACCTCCGCCTCGTAGCCGGTGCCGTCCTTTCTCCGGGTGATGAGCAGGCCCGACCAGACCTCGCCCCGGGCCACCGTCTCGTGCAGGTTCTCGTAGAACTCAGGATCATGCTTTTCCGGGCGAAGGATACTGGCGGGACGGCCGATTATTTCCCGGCCGGGGTAGCCGCTCATCCGCTCGAAGGCCGGATTCACGTACTGGATCATCCACCCGGTGTCGGAGATGAAGACGGCCTCCGCCGCCTGTTCGAGGGCGGTGGCCAGACGGGCCTGCTCTTCTTCGGCCAGTTTCCTCTCGGTAATGTCGCGGATGGCCTCGATGGCGCCGACGACCTCGCCTGCCGAGTTGTAAAGCGCTGCGGCGATGCCGAGCATGTAGATGCGGCCGTGTCTGCTCTGCGTATAACTTTCGCCGGAGATCACCCCGTTTTCCACCTTGACGTGGGAGTAGAGCTCGAGTTCGGCGGCGGGGTTCAGCACCAGATCGATGAGCACGGGTCGTCGGACCCCATAGAAGGGCAGGGCGTGTTCATAATTGCCCTTGCCCAGCATGTCGGCGGCCTTCACCCCGGAAATCTCCTCGGCAGCCCGGTTCCACAGGATAATCCGCCCCTCACAGTCGATGGCGAAGGTGGCGTCGGGGAGAAAATCGATGATGTCCATCAGTCGCCGCTCCGAGTTCCTCAGGTCGGCGGTGCGCTCCTCGACCCTCTTTTCCAGGAGCTCGTTCGCCTCCTGCAGCCGGCCGGTCAGCTCCCGAATGCGCAGGTGGACACCCACCCGGGCCAGGACCTCCTCCCGCTGGAAGGGCTTGACGATGTAGTCGACGGCCCCGGCGGCGAAAGCCCGGAGCTTATGCTCCGTCTCGGTCAGGGCGGTGATGAAGATGATCGGGATGTTCTTCGTCGCCTCCGACTCCTTCAGCCGGCGGCAGGTCTCGTAGCCGTCGATTCCCGGCATCATGATGTCCAGCAGGATAAGGTCGGGCCGCACGTACTCGGCCCTCCGCAACCCGGTCTCGCCATCCTCCGCCACCAGCAGGGTATACGGCGTGTCGGCCAGATAATCGGCGATGACGGACAGGTTGGTGGAATCGTCGTCGATGACCAGAATGGTGGGCTCCCGCCCGGTGATGTTAGTCGGCCCTTCCATGTCCACTGAAAATCGTGCCTCGGTTCGGATGATACTCCATTCGGTGCAAATCGTTTCGGCCAAGGACCAAAGATGAGTGCCTTATAAAGTCATTCCTTTTTTGAGTATGATTTCGGTACGCATCCCCTCTGTTGTGTGAGGGGGAAAACAAGCCCTGGGTTGCGGGCGGCAACCCGCAAAGATTTCTTTTTTTTTGGCGTGTGTGACACAAAGTGGCAACAGATATATAATCTATATCATCAAACGGCCCGGGGCCAGTCAGCTCAGCCTGGCGATCCATCTTTTGGTCATGCTGAGGTTGTTCTGCTTGATCGTTCCGGCCAGCTCCTTGAAATCGATGCCGAAGCGTCTGGTGTGCTCGGCCAGGTCGCCGCTCTTCACGTAGATCCGCGACCAGGGCACGGCAAAGGGCATGGCCAGGGCAATAACGTTGCCGCGGTCGGGGACGGGCAGGAAGAGGCAGCCGGCAAAGATCGATGCGAGCGTCGATTTGATCTCCCGGAAACGGACCGAGTCGTCGCTCCACAGGTTGCAGCTGACCACGCCCTCCTCGCTGAGACGCTCCCGGCAAAGCCGGAAAAAAGCAGTGTCGTAGATCGTCGGGGCCATGCCCCGGTCGTCGAAGGCGTCGACCAGGATGAGATCGTATGGAAACTCTGCCCCATTCTCCAGGAATTCCCGGCCGTCACGGCAGGATACCCGAACCCGGCGGTCCTCTTCCGGCAGGTGGAAGTACCCCCTGGCGGCGGCGATGACATGGGACGAGCAGTCGACGGCGTCGATCAGGCAGTCCGGGAAATGATGGTGAAAGAAGCGGATGAATGAGCCGGCGCCGATCCCGACCACCAGGACCCTGGCCGGCCTGGGCTGGATGAGGAGGGCGGCGGTCATGGAGCGCGTGTAGGAAAGGACCAGCTCGTGGGGACGGCTGAGCGACATCCGGCTCTGCAAGAGGCCTGCGCCGAAATAGAGGGAGCGGTGATCGCCGTTATCGAATATTTTCACCAGATGTCCGTTCCAGTAATTGCTGTGGATCATCCGGCCAGGTGTGTCGGACATGGCGGAAAATGTTTGTTGCGGAATCGAAGATATCGACAGACAATAAAAATAATACCAAAAACTGCCGGGATGAAGGGATGATCGGCTATGACCTCCCCTCCCGCAAATTTCTTGACTGTTTCCTTTGTCATTTGGCATACTACAGCAGGATGTCAACAGGTCAAGGCGTACCGGCATTTTGAGAGGAGCAACCCTTGCAGAAGAACGAGCAGAAAAAGAAGATTCTCGTCATGGATGATGAGGAAATGGTCGGGGAGATAGCCTGTCAGATGCTTGAGTTTCTCGGTTTTACCGCGGTCTGGGTGGCGAACGGCGCGGATGCCGTCAGGGCGTACCGGACCCAGCAAGAGGCCGGGCAGGGTTATGCGGCGGTCATCATGGACCTCACCATCCCCGGCGGCATGGGAGCAAAAGAGGCCATCCCCGAGATCCTGGCAATCGACAGGAAGGCGAAGGTCTTCGTCTCCAGCGGCTATTCCAGCGACCCGATCATGGTCGAGCACCGGGATTACGGCTTCTCAGGGGCTATTGCCAAGCCTTTCGACCTGGCCGCCATGCAGGAAGTCCTCAAGATCCTGAGCTGAGTCACCCCGGCGCCGCCGGTCGCATCCTCCGTGAGCGATTCCACATTCAAATACCTCTATTTCACCACCATTGTCACCTTCTGCTCACTCTACGGGGCCCAGCCGATCCAGCCGGTGTTCAAGAGCGAGTTTCAGCTGAGCCAACTCCAGGCGATCCTCTTCACCACCCTGATGATGGCCCCGCTGGGCGTGGCCCCGTTGGTCTACGGCTACCTCCTCGAATCCTTTTCCGCCAAGGTGATGCTCCGCTGGGCCCTCTTCCTGCTCGGCATCCTGGAGCTTTTTTTCGCCATGGCCGACAACTATGTCAGCCTGCTCGCCATCCGCGGCGTGCAGGGCTTGATGATCCCGGCCATCCTCACTTCGCTGATGAGCTATATCAGCTACACCTCGCGGGAGGAGAAGGTCCAGCAGACCATCGCCGCCTATATCGCCGCGACCATCCTCGGCGGTTTCTTGGGGCGCTTTCTCGCGGGGCTCTGCACCGATCTCTTCGGCTGGCGGGTGTTCTTTTTCGCGCTCGGCCTGCTGCTGCTCCTGAACTGCTACCTGCTGCGGTCGATGGCCCGCGACGCCAAGGCCAGATACGCCCGGCCGAAGCTTGAGGAGATCTCCGGCCTGCTCAAGTCGAGGGAATTCCTCTGGCTCTATGCCTCCATCTTCTGCCTTTTTTTCGTCTTCGCCGCGATGATGAATTTCCTGCCCTTCGAGCTCAAGAAAATCGCTCCGGCCTCCAGGGAAACCGGGGTGGGGCTGCTCTATCTCGGCTACAGCATGGGCATCCTCGTCTCCCTCAATACCGGGCGGATAATCCGCTTCTTCGGCAATGAATCCGACGCCATCGGGGCCGGGATCCTGATCTTCGCCCTCGGGACCCTCTCCTTCATGATCGAGACCTATGCGGTGATGTTTGTCGGGATGTTCGTGTTCTGCGCGGGGCTCTTCACCGCCCACTCCCTGCTCTCCGGTTTCGTCAACCGATTGGCCAGGGACAACAAGGCCATCGCCAACGGCCTCTATATCTCCTTTTACTACACGGGGGGGACGCTCGGCTCGGTGCTGCCGGCGGCGGTCTTCCAACGCTACGGCTGGCAGGCCTTCCTGGTGCTGCTCCTGGCGATGATCGGCTTCGCCTTCTTTTTCGCCAGGCGGCTGAAGTTTGCCTTGGCGGCGGGCGGGAGAGGGAGGGATGGGTGACGGAAGTCAGTGCAGCCTAGGCCACCGGCGCATCCTCGATCACCAGCATCTTCTTCCAGACCCCCTGCCGGAAGCGCCAGGCGGCGAGGAGAAACAGCACCGTGACGAAGAACAGCACCCAGAGCCAGGCGGTGATGATGCCGATCTGCAGGTACTGCACTCCGACATAGACCGGCAGCACCAGGCAGGAAGGGGAGGCCAGCGCCACGGCGAGCATCATGAAGCGGGTGTCGCCCGCGCCGCGCAGGGCGCCGGAGAGGACCATGTAGAGGGCGTCGCAGAAGAGGTAGGCGCAGACGACCTTCAGCAGGTCTCCGCCGATGGCGGCCACCGCCTGCCGGGAGACGGCATCGCTCGCCCCCGAGGCAAGAAAAGGCGCGAGCACCAGGTCCGGGGCGAAGAGGAACAGCAGGTCGATCGCCAGGATATAGAGGAGCAGCAGCTGGCAGCTGCCGCGCACATATCCGCTTGCCTGGCGGGGATTGCCCCGGCCGAGGGCCTGGCCCACCAGGACGCTGACTCCCTGGGAGACCCCCATGGAGGGCATGAAAGCGAGCGCGTTGATCGACAGCACGATATTGGTGGCGGCGAGTTCCAGCTTGCCGATCCGGCCGACCAGCAGGATGAAAAGGGTGAAGGCCAGGATGTCCATGGTGAACTGAAACGAGCCGGGGATGCCGAACCGCATGAGCCGGAGAAAGATCTCGCGGTCGAGGCGCCGGCGGCTGAAGACGGCGAACCTCCGATTGTGGTCGCGGGTGAAGATCAGGATGGCCAGGCAGACCACGTTCACGCCCCAGGCGACGACCGTGGCGATGGCGGCCCCGCGGATCCCGAGCTCCGGCAGTCCCCATTTGCCGAAGATCAGGGCGTAGTCGAGGGGGATGTTGAGGAGGACTCCGACGAGGGTGATGATCATCACCGGCCGCGTGATGCCCCGGCCGGTAAAGAAGGTCGAGAGGGTGATCATCATCATATGGAGCACCGCGCCCTGGCAGAGGATGGAGAAGTAGATCTCCTCCAGGACTCGCACCTCCGGCGGGTGCCCGGCGAGGGCGAAGAGGGGCTTGGTCACGACAAACGACAGCAGCCCGAGGAGAAGACCCGAGGCCAGGGAGAAATGGATGCCCTGCCACAGCACGGTGCCGATCCTCCCGTGGTCGCCTCGGCCGGTATACTGGGCGATGAAGACGCCGGCGTAGCCGCCGATTCCGCCCAGGAAGGCGATGGGCAGATAGGAGAGGATGCCGGCCGGCAGGGCGGCGGAGATGGCATCGAGGCTGTAGTTGGCGAGGAAGATCCGGTCGGTGAACTCCATCACCGTCGTCGCCGACAGGCTGAGGACCAGCGGCAGACAGACGGCGAGCACTTCCCGGTAGTGGTTCCTCCGCCATACGTTGCGCAGAAAGTCGTTCATAGAGAGTGTTGCTTCAGGCCGAAAAGAGGATATGGTGAATCGAGAGCCGGACCATCTTCATACACCAAGAGAAAACAAGGTGAAACAAGTAATCATCGATGCCCGGAAATGCACGGGGTGCGAAATCTGCGTGGGCGTCTGCCCTGATCGGGCCATTGCGGTGAAGGAAGGCACCGCCCGGCACAGCGGCCGGGATTGCCTCCTCTGCGGCCACTGCCGGGCGGTCTGCCCGGCCGATGCGGTCATTCGCAGCCGCAGCGGGACCTACGTGCTGGTG
>OBJA01002210.1_pt1 | contig 11635 bp, 12 predicted proteins | sample 1519751 | NCBI WGS metagenome assembly OBJA01 (sample SAMEA3881238, study PRJEB22517) | soil metagenome | biome: lake sediment; feature: soda lake sediment; material: sediment, water from around vicinity | place: India | collected 2013-12-23 | depth 3 m
CGCCACTACCCGGCAGCGCAAATCCTCTGAATAAGCTTTCGGCATCTCTCACCTCTATCCTCTCTTATTTTAACTCACGGGGAAATCCCTTCGATTCCAACTATAAGAAAAACGCTCTAATGGCCTGGCGATCCTGGCGACCAATATGAAAAACGCGCTGGATCAGGCGTTCCTGCGGCGGCTGCGTTTTATCGTCAATTTTACCTTTCCCGGCGTGGCCGAGCGCAAGCAAATCTGGCAACGAGCCTTTACCGGGCAAGTTTTCGAGCCAAAAACCGAGCACGGCGATCTGGATTTCGATCGTCTGGCGCAATTCAACCTCACCGGCGGCAATATTCACAGCATCGCCCTGAATGCAGCTTTTCTGGCTGTGCAAAATGGCGAATACGTCACGATGAATCACGTCATGCGGGCGGTGCGTATCGAATTCCGCAAACTCGACAAACCGGTTAACGAAACAGATTTCCGATTGATGGAAGTGGTCAGGAGCCAATCATGAATATCAACCTGCATATCGACCGCCTGGTACTGGACGGCATTTCCCTCGATTCACATCAGCGGCCTGTGCTGCAACAGGCATTGCAGAGGGAACTGACGCGACTTCTGGCGAATGGAAATCTGCATCCTGATTTTGTCGGTGGCATCGCTATCCGTCGCTTGGCAGTTCCCGGTATTCAGTTGGCAGAAAACATTCAGCCAACCCAGTTAGGCCAACAAATTGCCGGGGCACTGTATGGAGGTATGGGCCGTGAATAAAGCTACGCTTGCATTACAAACCCAAAACGCAAATTTGACACCGTCAAGTCTGACACCCCCCAGGCAGGGAATCTTGCAGCGCAAATGCGCCTGCGGCAGCCATACGAGTGGAGGTGGGAAATGTAAAGAATGCGCAGCGAAGAAAGGGGTTCTACAGAGGAAACTGACGATTGGCGCCAGTAATGATCTCTTGGAACAGGAAGCGGATCGGGTAGCGGATCAGGTCATGTCCACACCGTTAAATTCAGCGATCAATAGAACGCTACCGAAAATACAGCGTTTTACCGGCCAGACAAGTGATGGCTTAAATACGGCTCCCCCCAGTGTGGAGCGGGTATTGGCAAGCTCGGGCAGGCCATTGGAACCAGCGCTAAGGCAGGATATGGAGCAGCGGTTTGGGCATGATTTTTCGCAAGTGCGGGTGCATACGGGAAGTACCGCCGAGCAATCAGCAAGAGAGGTGAATGCTAGGGCATACACAGTTGGGTACAACGTAGTTTTTAGTGCGGGTCAGTTTGTGCCGGAGACGCATGATGGGCAGCGATTGATAGCTCATGAGTTGACGCATGTAGTGCAGCAGGCGGGCTCTAATGGAACCCATATTAGGCAAGGTGATGAAAAACGTGGGCGATTCCCTATTATTGATCAAGTTTCAATGAGCATTCCCATTGATGTTGTAGGGGTGAATAATATCCATCTTGCTCGCGTATCGACGCCAGCCAATCCCCCTCGCAATTTCGAAGGCGCGATGATGATCACCGTCGACCTTCCCCCAGGTACTGGTATTCCTCCCAACAGACTTGGTTTCGAGAAGGATTTTCACGGCTATCTGCCGAGCAACATCGTCGAGGATCATGAGAAGTGGCACGCCTCGCACTCGGTCGGCCGGAATGTCGGCGCGGAGCTTGAAGAAGGAATCCTGTTGGCTCCCCGTGGTGTCAATCTTTCGATTCAGAAAGGTATTGAGAACCACATTGCCTATCTCCGAGACAAGATCCCAGAGGATGCGCATGTGCGTCTGAAGCTGGAGATCACCGCCCACCCGAATTCTCGACGCCTTGCGAAGATTGTCTACCAGGTCGAACTGGTCAGATTCGATGGCCAGTCGATGAAAGCGTTTACCGCTACGGTCAACGTTAGCAACAACGTGCAGCGGCCAACGGCCAATGTGAACGTCGAGGGTGTATCCGGCGAAGCCGCCGGGCGCGACTTCGCCGACGCCAAGAACATCCGTAGGGAATCGCGGCGCACGCCGAGACCTGAAGACAAGCTGCAGCCGCTCCGGCCACGTTCGAAAGCTCCCGCGACTTACAGCGCTACTAACAGAGGCATCAAGCGTCACGAAGTCCCAGATACTGTAGTTTCTTCACGTTGGCCGAAGTCTTCTTCGGCTGGAACAGCGACTACTACCAAGAATACTAATGCAGGGATATCTCCGTCCTCTATCCTACAAGCACCAGCAGCTCCGAAAGCCGAGTCACCACAATTGCCAACCAAAGCCACACCGCAAGCCAACAATGTGAAAACCGCATCCCCAGAATCGGTAGCAGCATTAGCAGGATTGGCGGAAATCGCTCAGCGTTATGCTAAAAGCACCTTAGAAGATTTTAGTGTTGGGAAAGCGCGTTTCGAGGCGCTTTCAGATTTCACAAAAAATCAAGACGAGATTTTTAGCACGTTATGGAATAGTCCGGGGCAAGGAATGAATGTCGAATTTTTGTTTATGTTGATTACACCTAAAAATGATCAGCCAGCAAGACTCAAATATTTGGGTATGGGCACTCTACAGTCGGAGCGCCCCCGTAAGGTGACATATATTGGTCTGTCGAAAACACAATTGATGGAAATCCAGGAGCTTAAAGCTTCTCCGGGACTTGTAGTTAACGACAATATAGTGGTGAATATGTGGATTAAGCCTGTGCAGACATTGAGACATGGAGAAGCCACTGAGAATTCATTGAAAACTGAGGTAGCGCCCACTTTCATCACCTCCAAAGAGGATTTCATTCATAACACAGCCTCTCTGTATAAGGGCGATATGTTCAACTACGAATTGAGCGCCTATGAACTACTCAAGCAAAGTTTACCAACGCTAACTGACGGGTATTTAGCGAGCGTCGAAGGCCGTAAACTTAAAATCGCCAATCCTGTTCATGATCAGTTACTAACTTACTATACGAACAGAGTTCATGATCAGTTGGCTAAGAGACTCAAAACCCTTGGCAGAAAAATGGAGTTTTATAGCAAGCGCTTGGAGGATCGTCTAGAGGAAGATTATTTTTCAAAGATAATAAATCAAAGGGGCGATATTCCACTCAATCCGAAGATGTTCGAATATCCACGGTCGCACATAGAATCAGCGAAGGGCACCATTGCAAACGGCGCTTATCGACATGCCCATGAATCTTTGGACCAAGCAGACGCGTTGCTCTCTCAAGCTGAAGCTTGGCTCTTCCGCTACGACAAGGGTTACTTCCCAGCTTGGTATGATTCGATTCAATAGACGAAAAATGTGGGATTCAAAAGATCAAAATCGACTGACATTCTCATTAATGTAAACCACGGGCATTAGAGAGCTAATTGAATTCTTCTATAAGAACAGAGGCAAGATTAACCTGGACGAGATATAACGAAATTCGAGAGATGAATTAACGTAGTAACAAATAATTTGATGACTACAAAAGTATTGTGATTCGGTAATTCTATTTATCCTACTAATACAAGACACCAACATGAAAAAACTCTTCAAAAAGGGCGATCAAGGTCCTGAGATCGAACAAATCCAAACCTTGCTGATGGAAAAAGGTTTTCTTTTCTCACCAACGAGGAGATCAATGGTGTTTTTGATAACGAAACCCTTTTGGCGGTACGTTCGTTTCAGGCACAGAACCTCGATCAGAACGGCCAGCCGCTGGTGGTGGATGGCAAGGTCGGTGAGTTGACCTGGTGGAGTCTGCACAATCCCAAACCGCGAATTCAGACACCGAGCGCAGTTGATTTTTTACAGATGCCGGATATTGCGCTGGGCGGCACCAGCGCCGGACGTGCTGCGCTGGAAGGGGCGATTGCGGAAATGAAAGACGGTGCGGGTGAAATTGGGGGAAATAACCGGGGGCCATTTGTGAAGAAATATCTCCATGGCTTAGCACCCGAAGGTAAAGATGGACCCTGGTGTGCCGGTTTCGTCAGTTATTGCTTTTCACAAATTCCCGGCGGTATCCCGTTCAAGTACAGCGTGGGGTCGCGCGATATCCTGCAGCAGTTCAAGAAGCGGGGCTGGGCGAGTGCGCCGGGTAGTGATTTTTCCCCACAACCGGGGGATCTGGTGATCTGGTGGCGCGAACGGCTATCGGGCAGCAAAGGCCATATCGGTATCGTTCATCAGTTGCGCAATGGCTTCCTTTGTACCATTGAAGGCAACAAGAGCCCGGATGTGCAGGGGTTCAGCTATGTGTTCAGCCGTATGGAAAAGTTACTGGGTTTCGGGCGCGTCCCGGATTGATAAAGGCGATTTCGTATGAGCGGTTTCTCCAACTCTCCCAAGCTGCTGAAAGGCGGCATTGTATTGATCGATCCGGTTACTTCAGCGGTGAAACGGATCATCGCGCTGCAATACAACCCGGACACCATCTCGCGCACCTTGCAGGTACAGGGGGTAGGTGCAGAAAGCGGTGATCGGTCGGAGGCATTGCGGCTGAAGGGGCCGCCAGTGGAAACCTTCAAGGTTGAAGCGGAAATCGATGCAACCGATCAACTGGAGTTGTCCGATAGCACCGCGACGGAAATCGGTTTGCACGCCCAGCTCGCTGCGCTGGAAATCATTGTGTATCCCACCAGCGCCCAATTACAGAATGCCAATTCCATGGCGCAATCCGGAACACTGGAAATAGCACCAATGGAGTCGTTGTTGACGGTGTTTGTCTGGAGCAAGCAGCGCATCGTGCCGGTGCGTTTTACCGAATTTTCGATTACCGAGGAAGCTTTCGACGCTACATTGAACCCGATTCGGGCCAAGATCAGCCTGGGTATGCGGGTGCTGAGCGTGAATGATGTCGGTTTCGACCATAAGGGCGGCAGCCTGTTCATGAGCTATCTGCAGAACAAGGAACAGTTGGCGCTGAAAAGCAAAGCCGGGGTGTTCAGTTCGCTGGGCATTACGGGCATCTGAGAAGGAGAACAGCAAATGATCGATACCAATAACGCCCTCCAACAGCTACTGCAAAGAGCGACGGTGCCTGCGCAATATTTTCCGCCCACCAGTCGCTATTATGCGGTTGCAACGGCCATCCATGAAACCCTGGCAGGTAAACAGATCATTTACCTGAAGCGCCGTTTCGTTCCCCAGCCGGAGCGCTTCGAACTGTTGCAGGAGCATACGGTCACCCAGGGTGAGCGATTGGACAACATCACCGCCTGCTATCTGGGTGATGCGGAAGCCTTCTGGCGAATATGCGATGCCAATCGGGCAATGCGCCCGGAAGCGCTGGAAGCCATCGGCCGGCGGCTGCGGATTACGCTGCCTGAAGGTATACCAGGGGTGCCGAATGCTTAAGGGAATTCATCTCACGTTGATGATTGGTCCGACAGTACCGGTTCCTGCGCCGCAGCTAGTGCTGGATGCGCTAGCCAGCGTCCAAGTGAATAGCGGAGGCCAGCGCAGCGGGTTCCAACTGACCTTTAACGTCAGTAAAAATTCGCTTCTGCTGACAGCGATGTTGCCTGTCGGTTATTTCGATCCGATTTCCACGCGTGTCGTCATCATCGTTACGTTGGAGGGATTCCCGAATGTCATTATGGACGGTATCGTGACGCGACAGGAAATGCAACCCAGTAACGAGCCTGGGCAGTTGACTCTGACCGTGACGGGGGAGGATCTCAGTATATTGATGGATGTGATACATATTAGGCGCCCTTTCCCGGCGATGACGGAAATAGCGAGGATATACACGATTTTGGCACCCTATGCAGCATTTGGCATTGTGCCTCTGGCCATTCCGCCATTTATCCCGAGAGTACAATCGCCATTCGAGGGGTGGGAAAGTCAGAACGAAACTGATCGTGCTTATTTGCAGCGCATGGCTCGTGAGAATGGTTCTATTTTTTATATTGAACCCGGGCCATTGCCTTTACAAAGTACTGCCTATTTTGGACCGGATATTAATATTCCTGTACCGCAGCGGGCACTCAGTATCAATATGGACGCGAATACCAATGTGGATTCGCTCAGTTTCTCTCTGGACGGCTTGGCAAAAAAAGTTCGTGTTTTTACCATATTTGATCCTATTACACGAAAGATTCCAATACCAATTCCAGTACCGAATATCAATGCTTTCAAGCCTCCGCTTGGGTTACGGCCCACACCACCGGTTCAAATTGAGTTTTCCGATGACGGCACCTGTGATCCGCCTGAAACTGCTGCGCGAAATGTCCTGTCGTTTCTTCTAAATAATTCAGATGCAATTTCTGTTTCGGGCAGCCTAGATGTACTTCGGTACGGGCGAGTGCTGCGCTCCCGTCTTTTGGTTGGCGTGAGAGGTGCGGGAACTGCTTATGATGGTTTGTATTATGTTAACAGCGTGACACACAATATAAAGCGAGGGGAATATAAACAGAATTTTCAATTGTCACGTGACGGTCTGATTTCGAATACGCCGAGGGTGCTGCCATGACTGAACAGAAGAAGTATTTAAGTAAATATAAAGGGGTCGTAATCAATAATATAGATCCTCAGGGACTAAGTCGTTTGCAATTGGAAGTACCCGAAGTGCATTCATTGTTACCGACAACTTGGGCTGAAGCTTGTATTCCATTGGCCGGCCCTACGGGCCTACCGATGGGAGTGTGTATGGTACCGCCGATCGGCACAGGGGTTTGGGTGGAATTCGAACACGGGAATCCGGATAAGCCGATCTGGGTAGGTTGTCGCTGGGGTTCGCGGTCTGATATTCCACCGATTGCCCAAGCAGGCAATCCCGCTAATCCTGATATTGTCATTCAGTCGTTATTGCAGCAAGCCATTGTTGTAAGCGACATGCCGCCATCGGCCCCGCCACCGGTAATGCCTCCTGTGCCAACTACCGGCGGAATTATTTTACGAAGCACAACAGGTGCTTCGATAGTAGTTAATGATGCAGGCATTTTTATTTCCAACGGCAAAGGGGCCACCATCAACATGGTAGGGCCGACAATCACAATTAACAACGGTGCTTTGGTCATTACTTAGGGGAGCGATCTATGCCCGGATTTCTGGCCCATCCAATGGGCGCACAAGTTTTATGCTCACATGCCGGCCAAACACCTACCGTGGTTCCTAATCCGCGTGTGTTGGTGAGTGGTCAGCCAACCCTGATGATGAATGGACTTTGTACGGTGGCGGGCTGTGCGCTGCCACCGCCACCTGGAGCCAATGGCCCTTGCGTTTCGGCGCCATTGGTAGCGAGTACCCGGGTTTTTTCCAATAGTGTGCCACTGGTGGTGCTCAATGGGCCGGTGCAGTGTGTGCCTACTGGTACACCTCTATTGATTGATATGACATCGCGTGTAACCGCAATCTGAGGGGATTATGAATATCGACTTTCCTTTTCGTTACGATAGCCTGGGCCGCACTGCCGTCACCGGCGATGATGACCATATCCGCGACATGATCGAGCAGTTTCTGTTCACCAACCCCGGCGAACGGGTCAATCGGCCGGATTTCGGCAGCGGTCTGTTACAACTGGTTTTTGCGCCGAACAGCCCCGAACTAGCTGCGACGGTCCAGTTTACCGCGCAGGCCGGTCTGCAGAACTGGCTGGGTGATCTGATCGAAATCCAGCGGCTGGAAGTGACCAGTTCGGATGCAACCTTGCGCGTTGATCTGCAATACCTGGTCAGGCGCACACAGGAAGTTCGTGTTGAAAATTTCCAAAGGAGCGCGACATGAGCACGCTGATCTGTAGCGATAGATTACGGCGCAAGCGGGTTCGCCAACATCAGGAACTCAATGGACTGGATTACCTGGAGGTAGGATCGGATCAGCGTACGTTGACAGTTTATTTTCTCGGTAAGATGCCAGTTGATTTGCAGCCGGCCAATGTCATCATCGAAGGAGGGCGGCGTATCCGGGATCTCCAGGTCGAAACAGTTGATGTGGTACGAGATGAAGCCGCCGAGTCTGACAGTTATATGGAAGTGACCGTCAACAAGGCGGGGGATTTTTCCACTTATACGCTGCGGGTGGTCGAGGGTAAGAACGAGAACGGCGAGTGGATACGCCATCCCTCTTTCGATGCCCGTTACGACCGGGTCGAATTCAGCTTCAAGGTGGATTGCCCAAGCGATCTCGATTGCAGGCAGGAAGTAATTTGTCCGCCAGTCCGGCGCGAAGAGCCCGAGATCAATTATCTTGCAAAAGACTACGCCAGTTTCCGGCAGCTGATCCTGGACCGGTTGGCGCTGGTGATGCCGGACTGGAAGGAGCGGCACGTGCCGGATCTCGGTATCACGCTGGTGGAGCTGCTTGCTTACGCGGGCGATCATCTCAGCTATTACCAGGATGCGATAGCAACAGAGGCGTATCTCGACACCGCACGACAGCGTATTTCGGTGCGCCGCCATGCCCGGCTGGTGGATTATCCGATGCATGAGGGCTGCAATGCCCGCACCTGGGTGTGTGTGGAAACCGGGAGTAATCTCACCCTCGATCCAAAGGATGTTTATTTCATCACCGCGCAGGAGGGTATTGCCCCGGTCGTTAGCGAACAGGAATTACAGCGCCAGGTTACCGGTGGCTACGAGGTTTTCGAGCCGGTATTCAAGACAGAAATCAGACTCTATGCCGGTCATCACGAGATTTTGTTTTATACGTGGGGTGACCAGGAATGCTGTTTGCCGAAAGGGGCCACGACAGCGACCCTAACAGGTTTACTGGTGAAAGATCCCAATCAGGATAATGAATTACCCCGGTGTGTTCCCAATACCCGAATAAAAGATACAGAAAAGCCTTCCTCTGAATTGGCAGCTTCCGTTGCGGATGGCATCAGCGGACTCCATCTGAAACCCGGCGATGTGCTGATCTTTGAAGAAGTGATCGGGCCTAAAACGGGTAATCCAGTCGATGCGGATCCCGTGCGTCGCCATGCAGTGCGCCTGGTCGATGTACAGCCGGGTCACGATCCGCTTGATCCTGATACGCCGATTACCGAAATCACCTGGGATGAGGAAGACGCCCTGCCTTTTCCATTCTGCCTTTCGTCGAGAGGGTCTGCTCCCAACTGCGAGATGATAGAGAACATCAGTGTCGCAAGAGGCAATGTGATTCTGGTGGATCACGGTAAAACCATTGATGAGCCGTTCGATGAAGAGGTGAAAGCCAAAGAATCCGTGGAAGCCTGTGATTGCCTGGGTAAGGCGACTGAAACAGTACTGATTCCTGAAACCTTTCGGCCGATTCTCAAGAAAAATCCTGTGACTTTCTGCCAGCCAGTCGAGCCTGGCATGGCAGCCATACATATGCTCAGGCAGGATGCACGGCAGGCGTTGCCGCAAATCTGGCTGACGGGAACGACGCCGGACGGGGATTTCGAATGGACTGTGCAACGCGATTTGCTGGTCAGCGGAAGCACTGACTGCCACTTCGTCGCAGAAACGGATAACGAAGGCTATGCTCATCTGCGTTTCGGGAATGGTGAACTGGGTAAACAGCCTGCTGCGGGCACCCGGTTTGCTGCCAAATATCGTTTAGGTACGGGGACTGCAGGCAATGTGGGTGCTGATGTCATCCATCATCTGGTCACCCGCAAGACTACATTGAGCAGTGCCGCGATCACGGTTCGCAATCCTCTGGCGGCAACGGGTGGAACGGTGCCTGAACCGCTGGCCGAAGTCAGGCTGTTTGCGCCGCATGCGCTCCGCAAGCGACTGGAACGCGCGATCACCCCGGCGGATTATGCCAATATCGTGATGCGTGAATTTCCGGATCGGGTGCAGCGGGCGGTCGCTTCATTGCGCTGGAACGGCAACGGGTACGGAGTGCTGGTAGCGATCGATCCGTTCGGGAGAGAAGTGGCGGATGATGCGCTGCTGAAGGAAATCGAGGATCGGCTCTATCGCTACCGCCGTATTGGCCACGATTTGTCCGTGCAATCCGCACGGCCTGTTCCATTGAAGATTGCGCTTTCCGTCTGCATCCTGCCGGGATATTTTCGAGGTCATGTCAAAGCCGCATTGCTGGCAGTTTTCAGTAATCGTCAGCTGCCGGATGGCCGGCTCGGATTCTTTCATCCGGACAACCTTTCTTTTGGTGACGGGATTTATCTCAGCAGAATAGTGGCAACGGCCCAGGCTGTAACCGGGGTGGCAAGTGTGGTCGTCGAGGAATTCCAGCGCTTTCATGAGCCAGCTGCTGACGAAATTGAAAACGGGTTGCTGCCGCTGAACCCGCTGGAAATCGCCCGGCTGGATAACGACCCCAGCTTCCCCGAAAACGGTTTGTTGACATTAAATATCGGAGGTGGACGATGAAAGCGGATTGTTGTTGTCAGTCTCAGGCACACCCCGATGCCTGCGGCTGCTGCGAAGGCACGGAGGCGCTGACCCCTTTGCCGATCCGCAACCGGCCCGGCCTGCCGGAATTATCGTATCGTGTGGGTACACATGCCACGTTCCTCGAAACGATGAAAGCGCGCCTGTCGAACCTGTGCCTGGGCAGTGAAGACGATTGCAGGGAGGGGAAGGGGGCTTATCCGCTCGCAAAACTGACCTCGCGCGCGGCGGATGATTTTTCGATTGGGTTGCTGGATGCCTGTGCGACCGTTGCGGATGTCCTGACCTTTTATCAGGAACGCATCATCAACGAAGGTTACCTGAGGACCGCGACTGAGAGTTTTTCAGTGCTGGAACTGGCGCGCCTTGTCGGTTACCAGCCACGGCCCGGTGTTTCATCGAGTGTCTATCTGGCCTATACCCTCGATGATAATCTGAAAGAAGAAATCACCCTGCCAAAAGGTGCCAGATCACAAAGCATCCCCGGCCCCGATGAAATGCCGCAGATCTTTGAAACCAGCGAGGATTTGAAAGCACGGGCGGTCTGGAACAATCTGCAGCCCAGGCTGACCCAGCCGCAGACAAGGGCCAGTATTGAGGCAGGTGATGGTGAGAATCAGCGTATTTACCTCAAGGACATCTCAAATAACCTTAAGCCAAATGATCCTTTATTGATTGATTTTGAGGGGAAAGGGGAGACTAATGACTTTATATTTGTCAGGATCAAAGAGGTACAACCGGAACCGGCTGCCAATCGAACTCTGGTGATTTTGCAATGTGAAGCTAAAGTTAAGCACGGGGATAAAAAAAATGCTAAGGATCCAGGTATAACTTTCCTTGGAGGTCTTACTCGCCCTTTAATACCTCAACTTTCGAGCAGCCTGAAATGGGAAGGTAATTTTGACGATCTTGCTATCAAGAATAGCGGAGATAGAAATCCATTATTAGGGTTACTGGCCCCTGCTGACGCCACCCGCAAGATATTGAAAGCCTTTGCCCCTGAATTACAGACATCCCTTGCAACTGCAGAAAAAAATGCCGACGTAACGGAAGCTAATCTTATCCGGGTATATGCCTTGCGATCCAAAGCCTATCTGTTTGGGCACAACTACCCGGGTGTTTCATATTCAACTTGGTTGGATGAACAAACAAGTAAGGATCCTCTGGTCGTACCAAGATCGGTTTTGACTACCGGTGTTCATCTAGAGCGTTTTTCTTATAGTTGGAATCGAAGGGATTTCCCCGTGAGTTAAAATAAGAGAGGCTAGGAGTGGAGGTGAGAGATGCCGAAAGCTTATTCAGAGGATTTGCGCTGCCGGGTAGTGGCGGACACGGAGAAGGGTCTGAGTATCAGGGC
>OBJA01002211.1_pt1 | contig 11635 bp, 9 predicted proteins | sample 1519751 | NCBI WGS metagenome assembly OBJA01 (sample SAMEA3881238, study PRJEB22517) | soil metagenome | biome: lake sediment; feature: soda lake sediment; material: sediment, water from around vicinity | place: India | collected 2013-12-23 | depth 3 m
CTGCTCTTTTTTCCAACCTGTTGAAAAGAAACAATTTGCTCCCCGCAAAATAATCTCTTTCATGAAGCAACCCTCCAAAATAATGGCAAGGCCATCTATTTCTTTCTTTAATACTGTTTTTTCTTCATAAAAACACGATTTAAATACAGTACTTCTTGACGCTTCATAAGATAATATTCGTAAATGGGGATAATCAAATGGACCATTCCCAACTTATAGTCTGTGAATGTTGTTACCAGTGTACGAAGTTAATCTCTCCGTTCTATAAAACCATCATTTACAGTCCAAATTTTCTTAAGGGGAACATCAGTTGCATCAACTGGCACAACAGGTAGTATTTGAAACTCATAGGCAAGGCCAATAGTGATCGCAAAAGGTGAAATTTCTATTAAAAACCTATCATAATAACCCTTCCCCATACCTAATCGGTTTAATTGACGATCGAATGCCACACCAGGCACGATAATCAAGTCAAACTCTTCCGGTTTGAGCTCTAAGCTATCGTTCTCCGGTGGTTCAGGAATTTTTAAGCTTCCAAGAAGTAATTTTTTCCCCGATTCGAACTGATAAAATTTCATCCGGTCATCCTTATTAATCTTTGGTAAGGCTACACAAGTATTCGCTTCTAATAAAACATGGATCAGACCCCGGGTACTAAACTCATTGCCAACAGACCAATACACCGCCACATTCTTGGGACTATATGCTGCAACAAGATTATGGCCCAATTTTATGCCGGATTGATCCGAGGCAATAACTTGTTGAGCTGATAAGAGCCTTCTTTTCTCAAGCAGTTGCTGGCGAGTACTCTTTTTATCTATCTTGGACACTCCTTAAACAGAAGTAACTTATTATACTTAAATTTATTTTAATAAGGACATAACAAACGTAGGCGCCCGCTTATGTAACTGTCTTGCTTTTGTACTGGTTTCAAAAGACAAAAAAGATATAATAATACCCCGCCATGCCGTCTCTGCTGAATGTTACCTGAACCTGCTCAGGCAGGTGGGTGCCGCCTATCTGCTTTATGTGTCCGTAATAAACGGCAGACATGCTACAGATAGAGCTCAAGCTCCCTAGGTAAAGGTGTTGGTTCATAACTTCAGCTTACTCGCGCACAGCAGGGAAATTTCATACTGTTAAATGCCCTGTTTTATTTTGTAAGAATGGAGAGTCTGATTCTCTTAATAGGAATGAAATAGACGCCTAAGAGGAACTATTCTTTATTAATATGATCATATCATATAGGCAGCGCTTTCAGCAAGTAGCATAGGTTTCCATTTGTCCAATTTACGGTTAAATATATAAATAATTCTAGGTGACAAGCCGCTTGTAAGTCTTTGTCTCTACACTAAATTAAAATTTTAAACCTTCCCATCATATATCAAGGGAAGGTTTGTACCCTACAATGATTGATTGCCTATGCTTCAACTTAGTTGATTCATTGCTTTGTTTGAATATGAAGTTCTCTCAGCTGCTTAAACTCCGCTTCAGATGGCGCTCCTGTTAATAGACAGGTTGCGCTGGCAGTCTTTGGAAAAGCGATTACGTCACGAATGTTGGAAGCTCCGATCAGCAGCATGATGAGTCGATCCAGACCAAAAGCGATACCTCCATGTGGAGGGGTTCCGTAATCGAAGGCATCTAGCAAATAACCAAACTTTGCTCTGGACTCATCTTCATCCATCCCTAAAAGACTAAACATCTTCTCTTGAATGTCACGCCGGTGAATACGGATACTACCACCACCGAGCTCAACACCGTTTAAAACCAGATCATAAGCGTTTGCTTTCGCAGCACTTGGATCTGTGTCCAGCAAAGTAAGATCTTCCGGCCGGGGCGATGTAAACGGATGATGAACCGCAACATAACGCCTTTCTTCTTCATCAAACTCAAATAATGGCCAGTTTATCACCCACAAAAGGTCCCAACGGTCATCGGGTATTAGTTTTAATCTGCGAGCGAACTCTAGCCGTAATCCACCTAATGCATTATGGACAATTGAAGGCTTGTCTGCGACCATGATGATCAGATCACCTGGTTTCGCCTTACAATGTTCGACCAAAGTGTCGAGCTCTTGGGAGGTAAAGAATTTGGCGATTGGCGATTTGACGCCTTCATCTGTAAGAGCCATGTATGCCAGCCCTTTTGCACCAAAAGTGACTGCCAAAGGCGATAACTCATCTAACTCGCGACGGGTAAAATTGCCGCAGTTCGGTAGAACAATAGCTTTGATAACTCCGTTTGATGCGGCAACGTTTTTGAATACTTGAAACCCACTGTCTCTGACGACGTTTGTCACATCCTGGATCTCCATACCAAATCGAGTATCCGGTTTATCGGAACCGAATCGCCCCATAGCTTCATTATAATCCATTCTCTTAATCGGCCTAGATATTTCGATGCCCATTACTTCTTGGAAGAGGCTAACAATCATCTCCTCCATCAGATCGAGAATTAAATCTTGATCTATGAATGACATTTCTAAGTCTATCTGAGTAAACTCAGGTTGACGATCAGCTCTAAGGTCCTCATCCCGAAAACACTTGGCGATCTGAAAATACCGCTCAAAACCTGATACCATTAATAATTGTTTAAAAAGTTGGGGAGATTGAGGAAGAGCAAAGAACTTGCCCTGATTAACCCTACTCGGTACTAAATAGTCACGAGCGCCTTCAGGTGTGCTCTTAGTTAAAATCGGAGTCTCAATCTCTAAAAAACCTCTTCTATCTAAGAAATCACGGACAAACTTTGTTACCCGATGCCGAAAGATGATATTGCGTTGCATGATCGGACGTCTCAAATCCAAGTACCGATAACGCAATCGAAGAACCTCATCGGCGTCATTTCGGTCGTCAATGTAAATCGGAGGGGTTTTGGAGTTGTTAAGGACCATCAACTCTTTACACACCACCTCAATTTCTCCTGTGGGTAGAGTAGAGTTGACCGAACCATCAGGACGCATACGTACATTACCGACAACTGCCACTACATATTCATTGCGCAGGGCACTTGCTGCCTCAAATGCTTCCTTGCTCACATCAGAATCGAAAACAACCTGAACTTGACCAGAACGATCACGCAGATCAACGAATAATAATCCACCATGATCCCGTGTCCGTTGAACCCAGCCGTTTAGCACCACTTGTTCTTTGTTATGAGTGGTGCGCAGTTCACCACAACCCACGGTACGCTTCCATTCAACCATACCTATTCCTCCTCAATCACGACTACGAACATTACTCTAAATCAAACTTCGTCAAATGGCAATATAATCCCTAAAATATACAGTATTTTTCACTTGGTGAAATACTTTACATAGCTAAATCGAATCAATGTATTAATATAACCCTGTAAGCTCCTCTTGAATAACGTCTACAGCTTCACTCAATGCAAGTTCTCTTTGCTCTCCGTCACTCATACGCCTTATGAGAACAATGTCTCGGGCAATTTCATTCTCACCCAAAATTATTACTAATTGAACTTGGAGCTTATCCGCTGTCTTCATTTGAGCTTTAAGACTACGACTGCTCATCTCCATTTCTGTCCTAATTCCTCGTTTCCGAAGCTCTTGAGCTAATTTAAAAGCTGTTCCTTGCGGAGATTCTCCAAGAACCGATACGTAAACTTGAGGCCCCCAATTTATTCTAGGTAATTTCCCCTGTTTTTCCAAAGTTAAGATCAGACGCTCCACTCCGGCGGCAAAACCTATTCCAGGCGTCGGAGGTCCGCCGACCTCTTGCACCAGACCGTCATAACGGCCACCTCCACAAACCGCATTTTGTGCCCCTAGGTCCTTATATATAACCTCAAAAACGGTTTTTGTGTAGTAATCCAAACCCCGTACTAATCGGGAATCCACCTCATAATGAAGGTCCAAACAGTCTAGCAAGGATTTCACATCAGTAAAATGAGAGTTACATTCGTCACAAAGAAAATGCTCTAGACCAGGGGCCAAATCTGTTAATCCTTTACAAACCGGGCTTTTGCAGTCCAATATGCGCAAAGGGTTTTTTTCAAGCCGCTTGCGGCAACTCTCACAAAGTTCTTCAGATTTGGGCGAAAGGTATTCCACAATGGCTTCTTTGAATTTACTCCGGCAAACTGTACATCCAACCGAGTTAATTCTAACCTCCAGGTTATCTAAACCCATTCGGCGATAGATATCAGTGGCTAAAGCTATAATTTCTGCATCAACTAAGGGGGAGTCTTCACCTAAAACCTCAGCGCCAAACTGATTGAACTGACGATAACGACCTGCCTGTGGCTTTTCTTGGCGAAACATTGGCCCAAAATAATGCAACTTTGTTACACCAGCACGCGAAGCTAAGTTATGTTCCAAATATGACCTAACCACAGAAGCGGTTCCTTCCGGTCGAAGGGTCATACTTCGTCCACCTTTATCCAAGAAAGTGTACATCTCTTTCTCAACAATATCCGTAGTTTCACCGATGCCTCTGGCAAATAACTGTGTCTGCTCAAAGATAGGTGTCCGAATCTCTCCGAAACCGTAACTAAAGAAGACCTGTCGAACGTTCTCCTCGATCCACTGCCAAATCACCGCTGCTTCCGGTAGTATGTCTTGAGTTCCTTTCGGGGCATTAATTCGCATAGATTATCATCATCCCTTTATTATGTTTAAACGGTCAGATATGAATACTGAGAAACGCGGAAGACAAAGGCATATACCATTGTCTACCGCGTTCTTGGTTCCATTTTAGAGAATCCTAAAAACACTATTTTCTATAGATAGTCTATCTTTATTTTGAGAATAAGTGTTAATCCTCATCAATGGTATCGATCTCAAACTGAGCATTAGTCTCATCTTGTTTGCTCTTTAAGAGTTCTTCATACTCTTTTTGCTCTTTCTCTTGTTGAGCCTGGATCTTTTCGATCTTCTCAGCTAATGCCTGCGCCTCATCATCGTATTTGAGTTCTTTGAATATTTCAAGGACACGGCGTTGCATAATCAACTCGTCGCCAACACGTTCAGAGACTTTGAGCATGATCTCCTTGGCTTTATCCTTGTCACCCTTTGCATCGTAGTTCCGGGCTAATTCAGACTGAATCCTGATGTCTAACCGTCCTTCTTTGGGGAAAGAATTTAAAGTAGAAATTGCCTCATCATATTTCTTAGACTCCCGTAACACGTTAGAAGCAGATAGATATAGGTCGAGTTCAGTCAAGTTCTCCTTCTTCTTCAAGGCTTTTGCATATGCGGCAGCTGCTTCATCCCATTTCTTATCCTTTTTCAGACGAAAAGCTCGCAGTGCAGGATCGAGTATTTGAACATTCGCATTATCAGTCTGTTCTTTTAACCAATTATCGAACTTCTCTTTTTGTTCGCTCAATAGTTTCTGTCCAAGGATCTCTGCACGAAGATCGTTTTTGGCTTCTTCATATTCTTTACCGGTTGCTTCTTTTCGATCCACCATTTTAATAATGTGATATCCGAATTGAGTTTTAACTGGAGGAGATACTTCACCGACCTTAAGTTCAACTGCCGCATCCATAAACATCGGATCAAACTGTTGATTGAAGTTTATTAAAGTTTGGCGTCCGAGGCTACCGCCATTATCTTTGTTGGACGGATCGTCAGAGTATTCCTTAGCTACAGTTGAAAAATCCGTTCCAGCAATAATCTTCTCGTAAGCTTCGTCAGCTCGTTCTTTTGCAGCTTCAACTGAAAGAGCAGCTTCTTTTACTTGGTCGTTGGTGGCGATGAGAACATGAGCTAACTCTAGTTCCTCATACCGCTCAGCGATCTCCTCGTCGGATGCTTTGACACCCCATTCTTCCGCCAAGTGAGCAAAGAGAAGCGTCCGATCTAATTGCTGCCGAACAAGCTCAATCAAGCCCTTCTTATTCTTAACACCAATTCTGGAATATAGACTTTCCATCTCTTCTGGAGTGGAGAATCTCTTTTCTATTTGAGCCATAAAACGGTTAATCTGGCCTTTACTCGCGCTGAGATTATTCTTTTTGATACTTTGCTTAATAATCTCATCGTTAATACAATACTTTAAAGTCTCTTCTTTTATCTCTTCTTGTCCAAACATCTGTCCATAAGACTGTACCATCTGTAGATACATCTCATTAAAATCAGCGTCTTTAATAAGCACGCCATTTACCTTAGCAGAAGGACCACGGTAAACCCTGCCTTCTCCTGAGGCTTGAAATTTAGGGATTCCAATAAACAACCCTATTCCCAAACATAACACCAATAAAATAACAACTGGAGACAGTAGCATCTTTGAGACCCATCTTACCTTCATCATACCCGCCAATTCAATTCCTCCCTTGGTGAACAAAATAAGAGTATAAGCTCGATAAATCCGCTAAAAACAGAGGAGACCGCAAATTCGTTTTTATTGTACCGGAAGCTTCTTTAAATGTCAATTCACGATAATAGATGCTTATTACGTTGTTATCTAAATTCTATTTGTCTGTTGTTGCTATAGCATTTCTTAACCAGATAGATTTCTCCTTAACATTCTCTGTAATACGTTGACTATAAGTCGCTGGGCACTTGGGATTAGCCAACCTTGCAACAGAACCGTTTTTTGGATGGACCCATTTAGTAATGGCCCCACCTCCTAAACCCAGAATAGTTCGAGTCTCCTCCATCATCCATATATTATAAAGGGATTCCTTTCCCGGTAAAGCATATCCAATGTTTTCCTGTTCAGCCTTTATTCGCCGCTGGCGGTAAAGATAATAAGGTTTCCAGCCTTGTCGGCGAATTGCTTGACCAGCTCTTCCCAACCAATCCGCTAAGTCAATCTCGGATAACCCTCCTTTAAGTTGGTCTTGACTCCACTTAGCAGCCCTCTTTGGCGCTAAGGTATGGATTGTTAAATTTTCCGGTTTCAGCTCCATTACTCGTGATAAACTCTGGTCAAGATTGGAGATATCTTCACCTGGAAGGCCAGCAATAAGGTCCATATTGAGAATGGGAATATTAATTCGCCGCACCTTTTCAACAGCGTTATAAAAATCTTGAACTGTATGCTCCCGTCCAATCCGATTTAACGTATTATCATGAAGGGTTTGCGGGTTTACGCTAATACGGTTAACTCCCCATTTGTTACACGTTAGTAAATGATCATCACTTAGAGTCTCCGGTCTACCTGCCTCTACTGTAATCTCAACTGTCTGCTCCAATGGAAACTGATGCAATTCTTGAAGTATGTGTCCTAAATCCTCATGTTTTAGAGCAGTTGGAGTTCCACCGCCTATATATACCGCCTCAACCGTCCACTCCAGCTCATAGCATAATGTGGCAAAAAACCTAATCTCTTGGACCAAAGAGTTGACAAACTGAGGTATCAAATGTCCATGAGTTCGTACCGGATGAGAAGGGAAAGAGCAATAACCGCATCGACTAGGACAAAAGGGGATTCCGACATAAATGGCAATTTTTCTTGCATGTGAATTAAGAAATGGTTCCTGGTTTTTCCCAACTTCCAATAGCAATTGGGATTTCTGCGGTTCAAGTCGGTATATTGTCTGTAAACGCTCCGCAATCTCAGAAGGTTCAAAACCCTTTTTCCGCAACTTTTGATACAGTTTTCCCGGACGAACTCCTGTGAGAATCCCCCAAGCCGGATGAATACCAATGAGTTCTAAGAGGCCACGGCGCAATAGTTCCCGGCTTCGTCTCTCCCAGTCTTCATCTGTATAACGGGGATCGAGAATTTCTAAATCATCTAGCGAGTACCGACGTTCAACATTATTTACATTTGCCTCAGCATTCAGATGAAGTCCTGTGTGATCCGCAGTACGGTTTACACTTAAGCGTTGAATTATAAGACTATATTGCTCATCCATCAGAAAGCTGGGTAAAAACGCGTCAGCTGTTCGTCTAGCTAAGGGACTAATTTCATTGTCATAACTAATCCGCATGACCATGTCCATGCCCAATTAAGAAGGGGTTTTGTTGACGTTCTTTGCCAATAAATGTTAGTGGTCCATGTCCGGGAAAGACTCGGCAACTATCATCTAAGCTCAACAAATGCTGGTGTATTCCGCCAATTAGTGTCTCTGTGTCCCCTCCAGGAAAATCAGTTCGTCCAATACTTCCGGCAAATAGTGTGTCACCTGTTAGAACAAGATTTGTACCTACTAGACATATCCCTCCAGGTGTATGCCCCGGAGTATGACGAACCGTCAAAAGCTGGTCATCAATACAGATTACATCTCCATCTGATAACAGGCGCTGAGCAGGGGACACTTCCAATGGTTCATTGATTAAGGCTGATAGATTTAACTGGGGATTTCCTAACATAGCGGCATCACCCGCATGAATCCAGACAGGGATAGAAAGCATATTTCGAAGTTTCTCAACCCCTGCGATATGGTCTGCATGACCATGGGTTAATAATATCCCTAAGGGTTTTAACCCTTTTTCCTTAATGGCCTCAACAATTTGATCCTCAGATCCGCCTGGATCAACAATCAGCGCTTCGCCCTCGTTTGAATGATAGAGAATATACGTATTAACTGCCATAGCTCCTGTTACTAGATGCTGAATATTCATGACTTCTCCTCCACATAACGCCTTTTCGTCTTGGAAAGTTCCCGGATACAAAAGGCTTCTTTAATCGGCTTCAATTTGTACAAGGTCTTGTGTCAACTCTGCCCATTGATCAAAAACCTCGTTTATCAGTCTTTCCGTTTCATGCAGTTTATTTCCCCATATTCTTGAAGCTTCGAAGTCCGAGAAGATATCTGGTTGATTTAACGCCTCAAGGATCTTGTTTTTCTCTTCTTCCAGCCGCTCAAGTTCCACCTCTAACTCCTGAATTTCTTTACGCATACGGCGAATTCGCGACATCATTTTTGAACTGTTTTCTACACGACGTTGATCATCATGTCGACGCTTTGCTCGTTTATCTTCTATTCTTTGCTCATCTCTGTGAGCCATCCACTGCTCGAACACTTCATAACTTTCGAATTCGTGAACTTCTCCCTCATCCATCCATAGCAACCGATTTGCTAACCGCTGCGCTAAAAAGCGGTCATGTGTGATAACAAATAGTGAACCTAAATAATCCGTTAATACATCCTCTAATACATCCAGCGAAGGAAGATCAAGATGATTGGTAGGTTCATCCATAAATAGCAGATTAGCGGAGGATAATACAAGTTTAGCTAAGGCTAAACGTCTTTGTTCGCCGCCAGATAATTCACTTACAGGCAAAAACACATCATCGCCATGAAACAAAAAAGCCCCCAGAAAGTTCCTGGCTTCAGTAGATGATAGTTCTCCAGTCTGCATAATCTGTTCATATGCGCTTCCACTAAGATCCGACTCTTTTAACATCTGTGAAAAGTATCCTAAGCGAACTCCATGGCCCCATTTAATCTCTCCTGAATCCGGAAGCTCATCACCGATTAGTAGACGAAATAAAGTAGTTTTTCCGATACCGTTAGGACCCATTAATACAACATGTTCTCCGCTATGTATATCAAAATTTAATCCACTGAATAGTCGTCTTTCTTCATAACTTTTCCCCAAGTCAGTAACGGATAATACCGTATCGCTAGTTCGCCCTTCTGCCGCTAAATTCAAACCGCGAAGAGTCTTGTCTTCTCTCGGGCGGTCTAGGCGATCGATATGTTGCAATCGCTTTTCGATACTTTTAGCTTGTCGTTTTGATTTTTCAGTTGCTCTAGATTCACGAATAAACCTTTCTTTCTTCGAAATCTCCTTTTGCTGTTGTAGATAAGCTTCCATCTCATGGCGGCGTCTTTCAGACCATAACTCACGATAACGGGAATAATTACCCTTGAAGACCTCAACTTTGCCTCCATAAAGCGCCAGAACTTTATTTACTACACGGTCCAGAAAGTATCGATCATGCGAGACCAATAACAAAGATCCGCTATAATTTTTAAGGTATTCTTCCAACCATTTAACAGCATTAATGTCAAGATAGTTGGTTGGTTCATCTAATAAAAGAAGATTGGGTTTGAAGAGTAAAAGCCGAGCCAAAGCAACCCGGGTTCTCTCTCCACCAGAAAAAGAGCTGGGAGATTGATCCCATAATTGTTTGGGTAACCCAAGCCCTTGAAGTACGCCTTGAATCTCGCTCTCAATACGAAATCCACCATTTTCTTCAAATTTCTCCTGTAACTGTGCGTAACTTGCAAGTAGTTCAGAGAGCTGTTCATCATCTTCAGGTCTGCATTCCGCCATCATTTTCTCAATCTGACGAAGTTCATCCTGGATTTTATCTACATGCGCATACAAACCTCTTAATTCTTGATAAACTGTTTTTTCAGGATAGAACTCTAACTCTTGAGTCAGATATCCTATGGTTGTATCTTTTGCGACTGTAATTGTTCCTCCATCCCGTTCCAGTCTCCCAGATAATAACTGAAGAAGGGTTGTTTTTCCGGAGCCATTTCTCCCAACTAAACCCACCTTATCTCCTAAGTCCATTTGAAAACTCAATTCATGAATTATCGGTTTGATTCCATAGTATTTTTCTAAATTATCCACAGCTAAGATCGGCATACAAAACTTCTCCCAACCAATATTTACTTCATGATACCCATTCGACCGAGGGGCCAAAAGCGCCAAACGGCTCGCCCAACAATCTTTTCTCTAGGTATATAGCCCCACACATGGCCATCCCAACTTCGATTCCGATTATCGCCTAGCATCCAATAATTCCCTTCCGGTACGGTTTCTGGACCAAACTCATAAATCGGGCGACGCGACGAGTCAATATATGGTTCACTTAACGCTTCTCCATTTACCAGAACTTGACCGTCACGGACTTCTACGATTTCGCCAGGTAGACCTATGATCCTTTTAATTAAGTCATTCTTTAGAATGATCTGTGATTCTTCCGCTTTACTCAGCACTCCTGTCGTTGGGCTAAATACCACTATTTCTCCACGTTCTGGAGAACGAAATCGATATGTTATTTTATCTACCAAGAAACGATCGCCAAGTTCGATCGTTGGCACCATAGAAGGACTTGGAACAAAACGAGCTTCCGCAAGAAATGAATGTATAATAAAGAACAGAATAACAGCGGGTAACAAGACTTCAATTAGTATTTCACGGAGGGGACCATTCTTTTTCGATTTATATTTGGTCTTGGATTTTGGTGGTGCGTTATTCTTCCCCTTCGATGGCATTTTTGGTAACCTCCTTAATGACTAACGATTTTGAGCAAAGTAGTGTTCTACCCAACATAGTAGGTGAACGAAATCTACTTTTGTTGGTTCCAGCACTTAACGATTATACCATAATCCTGGATTAGATTACACAAAAAAGGTGGGCGTTAGACGCCCACCCTTTAAGCCTGAAGAGAAGTTTACTTTTTGGCCACGGAATCTTTAAGTGCCTTACCCGCTTTGAAGACAGGAACCTTCCGGGCGGCGATTTTGATGGAGGCGCCAGTTTGGGGATTACGACCAGTGCGGGCACCACGCTCACGCACCTCAAAGCTCCCAAAACCGACCAGTTGAACTTTGTCACCCTGCGCCAGAGCTTGAGTCATGGCAGCAATTACCGCGTCAACGGCTTTACCGGAATCTTTTTTGGTTAAACCACTCTTTTCGGCCACTTGATCAATGAGTTCGGTCTTTGTCATCTAAAACGTCACCTCCTTCCAAA